>JGI26049J44785_1000974_pt1 | contig 15175 bp, 14 predicted proteins | sample HigsolmetaGSP11D_FD_44785 | JGI IMG/M metagenome (IMG submission 44785)
CCGTGGCCGTACGGCTCGAGCAGCTTCAGCTGCTCGGCCGCCGCGAGCGTCGCCTCATCCATGGCGCAGACCAGATCGATCTCCGTCTTGCGTATGTAATCCTCCGCCGTCAGCCATTCGGCGGCAAGCCCGTTCAGACGAGCCTCGAGCTCCGGCAGCCGGTCCGCCTGAAGCGTCATGCCGGCCGCCGCCTGATGGCCGCCGTAGTGGTCCAGCAGATCCGCGCAAGCCGTCAGCGCGGCGTGCAGATCGAAGCCGGCGATCGAGCGTGCCGAGCCTTTGGCCGTGCCGGTCTCCGGATCGATGTCGAACACGATCGCCGGCCGGTAATGCCGCTCGATCAGCTTCGAGGCGACGATGCCGGCGACGCCGACGTTCCAGCCTTCCGACGCGGCGATGATGACGCCCGGCTTGTCCTTCCCGGCCGCTTCCGCCGCCCGGACCTTGTCCGCCCAGATCGCTTCGGCCTGCTCGACCATTCTGTCCACGAGCCGCTGCCGTTCGCGGTTCAACGCATCCAGTTCCGCCGCGCAGGCGGCGGCTTCCGATTCGTCGGACGTCAGCAGCAGCCGGATGGCCGGATCCGCGTGCCGGAGCCTGCCCGCGGCATTGATGCGGGGCGCCATGCCGAATGCGATCGATTCGGCGGTCGCCGTCACCGGATCGAATCCGCACACCGAAGCCAGCGCGCGCAGCCCCGGCCGGTCCGTCCGCCGCAGCCGCTCAAGCCCGTGGCGCACGATGAACCGGTTCTCGTCCACAAGCGGCATCAGGTCCGCAATCGTGCCGAGCGCNGCCAATTCCGCCCATTCGAGCGGCNGACGCCCGAGCAGCGCATGCGCCAGCTTGAACACGACGCCGACGCCGGCCAGCCCCTTGAACGGATAGGGACAGCCCGGCTGCTTCGGGTTGACGATGGCGGCGGCCTCNGGCAGCGTCGGCGGCGGTTCGTGGTGATCCGTCACAACGACCTCGATGCCGAGCTCGTTCGCGCGGGCGATCGGTTCAACCGCGCTGATGCCGTTGTCCACCGTCAGAATCAGGCCGATCCCGGCCGCCGCGGCCGCTTCGACCGCCGGCACGCTGAGTCCGTAGCCTTCCAGCGTCCGGTGCGGCACGACATGGTCAAATTCGGCGTTCAGTTCCCGAAGCAGCAGCGAAGCGAGCGCGGTGGACGACACCCCGTCCGCGTCGTAATCGCCGAAAATCCGGATCCGATCGCCGCGGCTGACGGCAAGGCGGACCCGCTCCGCCGCTTCCCGCATCCCTTTCATCGCGAACGGATCATGAAGCGTCTCGGGACCGCCTTCGAGAAACGCGCGCGCCGCGTCCGCGTCCCGCAAGCCGCGTCTGACCAGCAGCCGCGCCGCAAGCGGTTTCAGTCCAAGGGCGCCAGCGATTCGCTGCGCGGCCGCTTCGTCTTCATGGGCGAGCCGCTCCACAATCCAGCGGCTCATTGATTTCAGCATTCATCATTCCCGCTTTCCAGTTCGCAGCATACCGCCGCCGGATTTTTCGCTGTCCGCCCGCATCACTGCAGCAGCGTCGGCACATTGTCCTGCCGCGCATCGCCGTGCACTTTGTAGGGATAGCCGCGGTCATACGGCTCCACCTTGACGCGCACATCCAGCACATACGGGAACGCGGCAAGCAGTCTTTCCCGGGCGCGGCGGCCGATCTCCTGTCCTTCGTACACCGTGATGAACGGATTCACCCGAATCGTCAGGTTCACCATCACATAATGCCCGTGCTCCCGCGTCCGGCACGATTCCACTTCGATCACGCCGTCCACGCTGCGCACGGCGGCCCGCATCGCGGCAAGCTGGGCTTCGCCCACCCCGGACTGCACGCTGTTGCCGAGCGCGCGCAGCGCGCTGCGGAAACCTTGCAGGGCCATCGCGGCGCCGATTGCGCATCCCGCCGCTTCGTCCATCACCGCCAGCGCCGGTTCGCCCAGGCGGATGCTGCCTGTTGCGGCGGCCGAGCCGAGCAGCGCGAGAGCGGACAGATACGCGTCATATGCCCGCCTTCGGCCGGGCACTTCCAACGCCGCCCGGATCGCCCACAAAATCGGGATGGCGATCATGACAGACCAATGCGGCGCGGCATACGCGTCCTCCCGCACGATGCGGATCGCCGAAAGAACCAGTTCAATGCCGGCAACCGCCGCGACAACCGGCAGCAGCACAACCGCGGCGTCGCGCCGCGTCGCCGGCGCTCCGGAACGGGCAGGCCGCCCGCCGGACTGCAGCGCCGAAGCCGCCGATCCGGCCGCCTGCCGCAGGCTTTCGGCCAGCAGCGCGTGGCTTCCGGCCGCCAGCCCCCCCGCCGCCGCGATCAGCGCCACCGCGGAAGCGGTCCAGCGGACGCCGCTTCCTGCCGCGTTACGTCTGCCGAATACCGGCTCTCCCACACTTCGTCACCCTTCCGTCATGGAGCGGCCGATTCGGCCCTCATGGATCTTGTTGCGCATTGACATCCCCATTATAGCGATGCCGATTTTGGAAAGTCAAAACGGACGGGCCGTCTCCCGGGCCGGATGGCCCGCTCCGGGAGGCCTCCCTTCCCGTCCACCAAGCAGCAGACTCCCGCCGTTTGCGCGGGAGCCATCATCGATTCGCATGTTCTCTTTCTCAGAAACGCATTCCGCGGTACGCGCCCAGCGTGACGTAATTCATGAACTGCGTCACCTTCAGCGACAAAATATCGTTGACCACCCGATGAAGCGGCGGCTGGCCCGTCTTGTGATAGTTCTCGCTCACGCATTCCCAGATGTCCCGGCCCGTCACATCCTCATAGCCCAGCATGCGGAATTCCTCCGCCTTGCTCTGGCAGAGGTTCTCGATCATCGCGTTCAGTTCATCTTCCGTCATGTGCCGTACCTCCCTGTCGCCACGCTCGCGGTTACAACATCTATTCGCCCCCGCAGCCCCGAATTCCTGCCGGATGCGGCCGATCGGCTTCAGGCATGCCGCCGGACAGGCCGCATAGATATGGAATAGGGCAAGTCCGCAAGGGACTCGCCGCATGCAGAGGGGGATGCTCATGTGACCAGGCAAACGTTCATTCAAGGCGCCATGATTCTGCTCGCCGCCGGCATCATCAACCGGATTCTCGGCTTCATTCCCCGCATCGCCCTGCCGCGCATCATCGGCGCGGAAGGCGTCGGGCTGTATCAGCTCGGCTACCCGTTCATGTCCGTGCTCGTCACGATTGTCACCGGCGGCATTCCGCTGGCTGTCGCGAAATGGGTCGCGGAAGCGCGCTCGATCGGCGATCTTCACGGTGAACGAAAAATTTTCCGCACCGCCATGACGCTCGCCATCGTACTGTCCACGCTGCTGGCCGTCCTTGCCGCACTGGCCGCGCCGTGGGTGACGACCCGGGTGCTCACCGATCCGCGCGTGTACACCACCTTCATGTGGATGCTGCCGGTCTTGCCGATCACGGCCGTGTCGGCTGTGTTTCGCGGCTACTTCCAGGGCTGCCACAACATGATGCCGACGGCGGTATCGACGGTGGCCGAGACGGTGGTCCGCATCGCGTTCGTGCTCCTTTTGTCCGCCGCCCTGCTGCCTTACGGACTCGAATGGGCCGCCGCCGGCGCAATGATGGGCGTCGTGGCCGGTGAAGCGTTCGGCCTGGTCGTGCTTCTGGTCCAGTATGTACGGAGCAGGCATGCCGGACGCGGTCCGGAAGGCGCCGCCACCGGCGGTCCGTTTCCGGCGCTGCGCAGGCTGCTCGGCCTGGCCGTTCCGGTCACCGGCAGCCGGCTTGTCGGCTCGTTATCCTACCTGTTCGAATCGATCTTCACCGCGCGGAGCCTCGCGGCGGCGGGCATTGCGACCGGCATCGCGACTGCCCAGTACGGCGCGCTGCAAGGCATGATCATGCCGGTCGCGCTGCTGCCGACCGCGCTCACCTATTCGCTTGCCGTCTCGCTCGTCCCTTCGCTGTCCGAAGCCGCGGCCGGCAGAGACCGGGCGCTCATCCACAAACGTTTGCACCAGTCGACGCGGATCGCCCTCGTCGCCGGGGCGCCGTTCGCCGTCGCCATGTATCTGTTCGCCGAACCGATCTGCCGGCTGCTGTACGATCATGCGGAGATCGCGCCGATGCTGCGGATGCTCGCTCCCGCCGCCCTGTTCGTCTATCTCCAGGCTCCGCTGCAAGCCGCCCTTCAATCGCTCGACAAGCCGGGCGTGGCGCTGACGAATTCCTTCATCGGCGCGGCGGTGAAACTGACGCTGATCGTGTTGCTCGCTTCGCGGCCGGATCTCGGCATCTACGGCGCGCTCATCGCCATCATCGTCAACATCGTGCTCGTCACCGCGCTGCACGGCATCGGGGTCGCCCGGGCGATCGGTTTCACCATGAAACTGCCCGATTTCGTGAAAGTCGGGGCCGCCATGACCGTGATGGGCGCCGCTTCCCTGTTCGTCATGAAGCGCTGGCTGCTGCCCGCCGAATGGATGAATCTGCTGTTGGCCCTTGCCGTCGGCACCGTCGTCTACCTGCTGCTTATGGTTTTGATGCGGATGATTGACCGGCACGACGTCGTCCGCATTCCGTTCATCGGCCGCATTTTCCGGTGAATGCCCAAGCCGCAGAGTCCGCAAACAAAATGCCGCCGGCAAACCGCCGTCCGCTTGCTACGGCTGCGGCTTGCGGGCGGCGTCGACGAACAACCGGCCCCGATGATCGAGTGTACACAGGAAGACGTCCTTCACATCCGTAATACCGCGCGAGCGCAGCTCGCTGCGCAGCCAGAACCGGTTCTTCCCGAGCTTCTCCAGATTTTCCACGAGCACTTGCCCGTCCATGATGAGCGGAACCGGCAGCGTCTCGAACCGGTATTTCGGCGGGAATTGCACCGTCCCGGACGCAGGGTCCGGCTGCGCCTTTTCCTGCTTCTCCCTGACCGGCTCCGTTTCGCCGCTATCCGCTTCCTGCTTCTTGATGACCGACAGCTTGCCGTTCGGCTCCAGGACGGCAAACTCGACATCCCCGACCGACGCGATCTGCTGCTCGCGCAATTGAACCATCAGATCGTCGAGCGTATAGCGCTGCTTCCGCATCACATCGCGGTTGAGCCGCCCTTTCTCGATGACGATCTGCGGCTTGGCGTCGAACATGAGCCGCAGTTTCCGGGACTTCAGCAGAATGAGCGACGTTCCGACCTGGATGGCCAGCAGCGTGGCCAGCGGCACGACCGCATGCTTTATCGCTTTGGCGGGCTCGATGATGGAGATGACCGCGATCTCGGCGATCATGACCGAGACGACAAAGTCGAAGACCGAAAGCTTGCCGATCTCCCGACTGCCCATGATCCGCATCACCGCAAGCACGACAAAATACGTTATTACGGTTCGCAGCACGATATGACCGAGTTCCTGCACGGCAGCCGCTCCTCCCCCGCATCCGTCTTTCCGTCCGAACGGTATCCGTATTATGCGCGGTCTGCCGGAACGCGCATGCGGAAAGCAGGGGGTTCAATATGTGGATGCACCGCCTGACGTTACAACAGGAACAGGCAGACGTAGCCGGTGGAGATGGCAAGCGACAGCAACGCAACCGGCGCGCCGATTTTCAGGTAATCCAGATAGGAAATTTCCTTTCCCTCCCGGGCGGCCATTCCGGCCACAACGACGTTGGCCGACGCGCCGATCAGCGTTCCGCTGCCGCCAAGCGATGCGCCGAGTGCCAGCGACCACCAGACCGGATTGAGCGCCTCCGGGTCCGCCACATTCATCTGGGCGCCGAACTCCTGCACCAGCGGAATCATGGCCGCGACGAAAGGCGTGTTGTCGACTGTCGCGGACACCACGCCCGACAGCCACAGCACCAGAATCGAGAAATAGCCGATGTCGCCCGATGCGAGTTGCAGCGCCATCGTCGCGAGCCTTCCGACGACGCCGGTCTCGACCAGTCCGCCGACCACCGCGAACAGACCGGCAAAGAACACGACGGTTCGCCATTCGACATTGTCCAGCGCTTCATCGACGGCTTTGCCCTTCAAGCCGGCAAGCATGAGCAGCGTCGCCCCCGCGATCGCCACCGTCGCCGCCTCGATGCGCACGCCCGTCCATGCGGAGAGCGGTCCGTGCAGCACGAGCCCGGTGAGCGTCAGGCCGAACACGATCACCGTCTTCAGCGCCAGCTTGCGGTCCTGAATGGCGCCGGCGGCGTCAATCGCGAGCAGTTCCTTCCGCTCCGCCTTGCCGGCGGAAAGCTGCTTGCGATACAGCAAGGCGAGCAGCACCGCCGTAACAATCAGAATGAGCAGCGATACAAGTCCGGTATGAACCAGAAAATCGTTGAAGGTCAGATGCGCGTTCGCCCCGCCGATCATCATGTTCGTCTGGCTGCCGATCAGCGTGGCGGCGCTGCCGATATTGACGGCGATGATCTCCGCCGTCAGGTAAGGCATCGGACTGACCTTCAGCACGCGCGCGACCGAGAACGTAAGCGGCACGATGAGCAGCACGGTCGTCACATTGTCGAGCAGCGCCGAGCCGACGGCGGACGCTGCGGTCAGGATGACCAGCATTTTGAGCGGACACCCTTTCACCCGCTGCACCGCCTTCAACGCCGCAAATTGAACGACACCGGATCTGCTGACCATGCCGGACAGCAGCATCATGCCGACCAGCAGAAACAGCATCCTCCACGTCACATGCGCGCTGTAAGCCTCTTCAAGACCGACGACGCCGAGAAACGCCGCGACGACGGCTCCGGCCAGCGCGACAGCCGCGCGGCTCACTTTCTCTGTAATGATAACCGCATAGACGACCAGAAATACAACGACCGCCGCGATCACCTGCCAACCCGGCGAGAAGACCGCTTCAGACGCGACTTGTTGAGCCAATCGGTTCCCCCCTGTTCATCCAGCCGAAATCCCATCGATTATAACGCAACATTTCCTGTTTCGTCCATGGAAACCCCTTTTTCTTCCATTTAAAAAATAATTATCCGGGTTCTATTTTCGCTTGTCCCGCATAAAGTGTACAAACTGTGCAGAATCGCAAATGACGGTCCGGGGAGGGATGAACGATGGAACCGATCCGAACGGTGACGCGGGCCGGCGGCCGGCTGCCGCTGCTATACGGCTTGTTCGCGTCGATCCTCTGGCTGGGAGCAGGCGCATTGCTGCTTTCGCTCCTGCTCCGCTACAGCGGGCTCAAGGAAACGGCGCTGCCGACCCTGGCGCTTCTGGTGCACGGCATTTCCGCGCTGGCCGGCGGGTTCACGGCCGGAAGACGCGCCGGGCAAAAGGGATGGTACAGCGGCCTCCTGCTCGGTGTTGTCTATGCGCTGATCGTGCTGGTAATCGGTTTTCTCGCCGCGGACGCGCCGCTCAGTCTGGAATCGCTTTACATGCTGGCGGCCGCGGCAGGCGCCGGAACGATCGGCGGCATGTTCGGCGTCGGCACCCGGCGATAGTCCGTTCGCACCATGGCGGACGGACTGCCTCTTTGCGTCTGCCGGACCATTGCCCGGGAAATAGGCGCAAGCCGGGAAATGGCCGTCCTCTTCCTTTCCATGAAAAAACCCTCTGCCTTACTGGCAGAGGGTTTGGCCGTTATGTACGCCGGGATCAGGAATCCGCCGACGGTGCCGATTCGACGACCGTGTTGATGGCGCTGCGCTCGAACGTCATTCTGACCGTATCGTTGACGCGCAGCACGACCGTGTCGTCCGTCAGCTCGACGATCGTGCCATGNAGACCGCCGATCGTCGTGACCTTGTCGCCTTTCTTCAATTGGCTGAGCATCAGATTGCGCTGTTTCTGCTTTTTCTGCTGCGGCCGGATCAGCAGGAAATAAAAGACCGCAAACATCAGCACGAACGGCAAGATAAGCCCCCAGATGCTGCCGCCCCCGGTATTGGAAGTCGTGGCCAACCACATAACCGCTCCTCCTCTCTAGAACCCTTTGTCATTGTCAAACAGGCCGTACTCGGCGAAAAACCGATCGCGNAAATCGAGCAGCCGATCTTCCATNATCGCTTGCCGAACGTCCTGCATGAGCTTCAACAGGAAATGAAGATTGTGAATCGTCGTCAGCCGGATGCCGAACGTCTCGTCCGCCTTGATCAGATGCCGGATATAGGCTCTGGAATAGTTCCGGCACGTGTAGCAGTCACAGGCCGGATCGAGCGGACCGAAATCCTCCGCGTANCGGGCGTTGCGCACAACCAGCCGGCCGCGGCTTGTCATGCATGTCCCGTTGCGCGCAATGCGCGTCGGCAGCACGCAGTCGAACATATCGATGCCGCGGATCGAGCCCTCGATCAACGCGTCGGGCGAACCGACGCCCATCAGGTACCGCGGCTTGTCGGCCGGCAGCAGCGGAACCGTATAGTCAAGCACTTCGTACATGACATCTTTTGGTTCCCCTACGCTCAGCCCTCCAATAGCATACCCCGGGAAATCAAGGGATGTCAAATCAGCCGCGCTTTGGCGGCGCAAATCTTCGTACATGCCGCCCTGCACGATGGCGAACAGCCCCTGATCGTCCGGACGGGCATGCGCCTTCAGGCAGCGCTCGGCCCAGCGGCTCGTCCGCTCGACCGACTGCTTGACGTAGTCATAGTCGGCCGGATACGGCGGGCATTCGTCGAACGCCATCATGATATCGGAACCGAGCGCATTCTGGATTTCGGTCGCGAGTTCCGGCGACAGGAACAGGCGGTCGCCGTTCAAATGCGAGCGGAACTCGACGCCTTCCTCCTTGATCTTGCGCATCGCGCTCAGGCTGAANACCTGGAATCCGCCGCTGTCGGTCAGAATGGCNCGGTCCCAGTTCATGAACCGGTGCAGACCGCCCGCCCGCTCGATCAGCTTGTGGCCCGGACGGAGGAACAGGTGGTACGTGTTGCTCAGGATGATTCCCGCATCCATCGCCTTCAGTTCTTCCGGACTCACCGTCTTGACGGTCGCCTGCGTGCCGACCGGCATGAACGCCGGCGTGTCGAACGAGCCGTGCGGCGTATGCACCCGGCCGAGCCGGGCGCCGGATTGTTTGCAGACTTTGATCAGTTCGTACTTTATTGCCACGTTATCGCTTCCCATTCGAGTATATGAACATGGCGTCGCCGAAGCTGAAGAACCGGTATTTCCGCTCGATCGCCTCGCGGTACGCCTCCATAATCTTGTCCCTGCCCGCAAAAGCGCTCACGAGCATGACCAGCGTCGACTTCGGCAGATGGAAGTTCGTCAGGAGCGCATCAACCATTAGAAATTTGTATCCGGGATAAATAAAAATGTCCGTCCAGCCGCTGCACGCCTCGATCTNTCCGGGGNCGAACCTGGCGGCCGCCGTCTCGAGCGTCCGCGCGGACGTCGTGCCGACCGCAACGATCCTCCCGCCCCGCTCCCGCGTCTCGTTGAGCAGCGCGGCGGTCTCCGCGCCGATCTCGTAATACTCGGCGTGCATGACGTGATCTTCGACGCGCTCGGCCGTCATCGGACGGAACGTGCCGAGGCCGACATGCAGCGTCAGGAACGCGGTGCGGACGCCGGCTGCGCGCAGTTCGTCCAGAAACGCGGGCGTAAAATGCAGCCCCGCCGTCGGCGCGGCCGCCGATCCTTCCCGCCTGGCGTAGACGGTCTGATAGCGTTCACGGTCGTCCAGCCGCTCGCGGATATAAGGCGGCAGCGGCATCTCGCCCAGCCGGTCCAGCAGTTCCTGAAAAATGCCGTCATAACGGAACTCGACCGTTCGAAGACCCGATTCGCCTGCTTCAAGCACAACGGCCCGCAGCAGCGGAGCACCGTTTTCATCTTCGCCGAAGACCAGCTCGGTGCCGGGCCTCATCCGCTTCGCCGGCTTGGCCAGCGTTTCCCACCGATCGCCTTCCAGCTGCTTCAAGAGCAATAGTTCGACGCGGGCCCCGGTCTCCGGTTTGATCCCGTGCAGACGCGCCGGCAATACGCGCGTATCGTTCAGCACGAGCGTATCGCCGGGCATCAGGTATCGTTTCAGATCGGTAAACGTGCCGTGGTCGATCCTTCCGGTCTCGCGGTCGAGCGCGAGCAGCCGGGAGGCCGTCCGTTCGGGCAGCGGCGTCTGCGCAATCAGCTCTTCGGGAAGTTCAAAATCAAACTCGTGCGCGAACACCGCGTTATCCTTCCTTCTCGATGGTGACATTCTTGAAATAGTATTTCAGAATCGATTGATAGTCATACCCGCGCTCGGCAAGCGCGCGCGCCCCCCACTGGGACAGCCCGACGCCGTGGCCGTTGCCGGTGCCGGTGAAGCGGAACGCCGGCTCGGCGGTGGCGGCGCGGATCGTGCCGTCTCCGCTCAGGATGTACATATTGTTCGTGTCCAGCTTGACGGTCTCGCCCGAAGCGCCGGTCATGTAGACCGCGCCGTTCTCGAACGGGCGCTCGCGCACCTCGCCGCTTGCGCCGAGCATGGCCACGCGGCCCGTCTCGTCGATCTCGAACCGGGTGCTCGGAAGTCCCCCGAGCGCCGAACGAAGCGTGTCCGGTGTGCGGACATCATACCGTTTGCCGTTCACGAGCAATTCCGTGACGCGTCCGGACGGGCCGCGCTTCGACGCTTCAAGCGTGCGGATCTCGCCTTCGATCGGCGTCGCGGACCTGCCCTTCATCGACTCCGCCAGCTGCGCCGGCGTGAACGGTCCCCTGATCCACGACATCTCGTTGGACTGCACGACGGTCTCAAGCAGCACCACCCGCGTTCCCGCATCGACGCGGGCAACCGGCTCGACGTCGCTCTGAATGAGCGGTATCGGCCGGATCGCCACGCCGTCGCCGGTGACCCGGAGCACCTTGCTGCCCGCGGTCGTCCGCTCGCCGGTGTCCGCGACCAGATCTTCCCGGACGTATCCGTTGCGGCCGTCCGGCAGGACAACGCGATGCCAGCGATACAGCCCGTTCTCCGACAGCTCGTCCGGGCTCGGCACGCTGCCGAGATACGCGACGCTGTTCCCCCAGATCTCGGCGGCATCCGCCGTCACACCGCCGGCGCTCGACGAGAACAGCGCCTCGACGATCCGCCCGTTATGCATGAGCACCTCGCCGCGCGTCGCGTCGACCGCCGCGGTCGTCTGCGGCTTCTCCGTGCCGATGCCGCCGTACACCTGGCTGTATGTATTGTCGACCACGTGCGCAATCTGAAAGCCGTACCCCTGGAAGAGCGCATAGCTGCGCGCGGCGACGGCCTGCGCCTTGAGCGCTTCGGCCGGCCAGGAAGCCGGCATTTCCGCGCCGACGACCGAATACAGGTACTCTTCGAACGGCAGCTCATTCACGACCGCCAGCCGCTGATTGAGGGCCGTCGCTTCGAATGCGCCCCGATAGGTGCGTCCATAGCGTTCCTCAAGCTTGATGCCGGTGCCGTTTCCGGACGGCTGCAGCCACACCTTGGCGGAGCCGTCAACCGGGACAAGAATATGCCTCGACCGCGTGCCGCCCGCTTCATAGCCGTCGCGCAGCAGCAGATAAGGCTTGTCCGGCGTGAACGGCGCGAGGGAGCCTCCGGCGGCCGCCTGCACGGCTTCGAGGCCGGCCGCGCCGGTCGCCGCGCCGACGAGCACCCTGTACTCCGCGGATTTGGCCCCCGCTGCCACCGCCGCATAGGCTTCCAGCCCCGTGTCAGCGAGCGCCTGCGCGGCCTTCCGCGCTTCTTCGAGCGTCGCATAGCTTCCCGCATCCAGGTGGGCCGGACCGGCCAGCGAAGGCGCGGCGCCGCCGAGGAGCGGCTGCAGATCGGGGCTCGAGCGCCATTTCGCCAGCGCGGCTTCCGCTTCCGTGACCGTCGGATAAGCGCCTTCTTCCACCACATAGACCGTCTTGCCCGACAACTGCAGCATTGCGGCCGAACCGCTGCCGGACAGACTTTGCAGCTTCTGCAGCAGGGCGGAGGCCGCCGCGGCGCTCTCCGTCGTCAGCAGGCGGACTCTGTATCCGTCCAGGCTCACCCGAACCGGTTCGCCCGCGCCGGCATGCAGCACGGGAAGGACGCCGTCCGGCTGCCGCATGCCGACCGACAGGCCGGCCGCCGACGAGAACGTCGCGGAGGCGGTCCGCAGCTGATACTTGCCGGGCAAATCGATGAATATGGCCACGCGGATCGTATCCAGTGTCGGCACCGCGCCGAACGACAGGTTCGTCGTCAGCACGGCGTTGAGCAGCATCAGCACGATTGCCGGGGCCAGGAAGCGGCGAAGCCGGGGCAGCCTTGTGCCCCCCGCGGCGCTTCCCTGGGCAGGCAAGCCTTCGCTTGCAACGATAGCCTTCGCCATCCGTTATCGTTCCTCCATCTCCCTGGTACTTGACGGCCGCGGGCGGGACGCTCCGGCGCCGTCCGCGTTCCGGTGAAGCGCGCAGGCGCCGCTCGCGCATCCTTCGTCCGCCCTGCCGAACCAATCATATCTGCGCCGGGCGACATACCGGTATGCCGCGTCGGCAGCCCGCTTCAACCCGGGAACGCGGTACAGCCAGGATAACAGCCGCCATCCCGGCAGCTCGCGCATGATCCGTACCACCGCTTCCGCTCCGGCGAAAACGGCGCCGTCCGCCTGCACGACGTGCAGCTGCGCGCGCAGCGCAGCGGCATCGAGGCGCGTCAGATCCGGCAGGCCGGACGGTTCCTGGCGGCCGCCGTCACGCGCGCCCGCCGCCTGCGCCTCCAGCGCCTGCAACGGCACGAAGCGGAGCTCCGCCCGCGCGCCGCGGACGGCGGCGAGCTGCCGGACGGCGGCGGTGCACAGCGCGCATTCCGCATCGTACACGACGCACAGCGTTTCCCTGCGCTTTCGCTTGTCCGGCATGGACAACCCTCCCGCCGCGGATTCCGTCTTTCCGGCCGATCAGAAAAGCAGCCCCTCCTCCGGCTCATCCTTGTGCCGGTCGCCCGGCACCGGCAGGCCGAGATGCCGGTAGGCCGATACCGTCACGACGCGGCCGCGCGGCGTCCGCTGCAGAAACCCGATCTGCATCAGATACGGCTCGTAGACATCTTCGATCGTCTGGCTCTCCTCGCCGATCGTCGCCGCGATCGTATCCAGACCGACCGGACCGCCGCGGAAATGGTCGATCATGGCGCGGAGCATCTTGTGGTCGATCTGGTCGAGTCCCATCGGGTCGACCTGCATCCGTTCCAGCGCCTCGCGCGCCAGATCGGCGGTGATGNTGCCGTCGCCCGCGACCTGGGCGAAATCGCGCACTCGTTTCAAGAGCCGGTTCGCGATGCGCGGCGTGCCGCGCGAGCGCATCGCGATCTCGCGCGCCGCCTCACCGATCAGGCCGACGCCGAGAATGTCGGCCGACCGCGAGACGATGAACGCCAGCTCATCGACCTCGTAATATTCGAGCCGGCTGACGACGCCGAACCGGTCGCGCAGCGGCGCCGACAGCAGCCCGGCGCGGGTCGTCGCCCCGACGAGCGTGAACTTCGGCAGGTCGAGCCGGATGGACCGCGCGCTCGGGCCCTTGCCGATCATGATGTCGAGCGCGAAATCTTCCATCGCGGGATAGAGCACTTCCTCGACCGTCCGGTTCAGGCGATGAATCTCGTCGATGAACAGCACATCGCCTTCCTGCAGATTGGACAGAATCGCCGCCAGATCGCCCGGCCGTTCAATGGCGGGACCGGAGGTCGTCCGCATATTGACGCCGAGTTCGTTCGCGATGATGGCGGACAGTGTCGTCTTGCCGAGCCCCGGAGGACCGTAGAGCAGCACATGGTCGAGCGCCTCTCTCCGCATTTTCGCCGCTTCGATGTACACCTTCAGGTTCTCCTTTACCCGCTCCTGCCCGATATACTCGGACAGATATCGGGGGCGGAGGCTGTATTCCGCCGTCTGATCCTCCATCATCAGCCGGGCGGATACGATCCGTTCGTCCATGGCGCCTCCCCTCCTTCCGTCAACCTCTGAAGAGCAGCGTCAGCGCCCGCTTCACGAGGGCGTCCGCCGTCTCCTCTCCGCTCACCGAGCCGCTGATCGTCTGCCATACGCGGTCGATCTCCGCCGCCGTATAGCCGAGCGCGGCCAGCGCTTCGCGCGCCTCCGGCCATGCGGTGCCCGCGCCCTGGCCGCCCGCCGCGGCCGGTTCCGCGGGCAGGTCGTCCAAGCCGGATGCGGGGCCGAAGCCGGTGCCGCGGTCCAGCTTGTCCTTCAAGTCCAGAATCATCCGCTGGGCGGTCTTGCGCCCGATGCCGGGCAGCTTCGTAAGAAACGCGACATTCTCCTGCCGGATGGCGGCCGCGATCGCTTCCGGCCGCGCGCCCGCGAGAACGCCGAGCGCGACCTTCGGTCCGACGCCGGACACTTCGAGCAGCGCCCGGAACAGCCGCTGCTCCTCGCGCGTCGCGAAGCCGAACAGCAGCATCGCATCCTCGCGCACATGATGATGCGTGTACACGGTCACCGGCTCGCCGGATGCCGCGAACGCATAGGGATTCGGTGTGAAAACGCGGTACCCGACGCCCGCGACATCGACGACGATCCATTCCTCTTCGATGTGCGCGACGGGGCCCCTTATGTAGTCGATCATGTCCGGTTCACTCCGTTCAGCCGGTTCAGCAGGACGGCGGAATGGGCATGGCAGACCGCGACCGCGAGCGCGTCCGCCGTATCGTCCGGCTTCGGCACCGCGGGCAGGTTCAGGAACATGCGCGTCATTTCCTGCACCTGGCGTTTCTCGGCCTTGCCGTATCCGACGATCGCCTGCTTCACCTGCATCGGCGTATATTCCGCGACGGCGATGCCGCGCTGCGCCGCCGCCAGCACGATGACGCCCCGCGCTTCGCTGACCGTGAACGCCGTCGTGACATTGCGATTGAAGAACAGTTTCTCGATCGCCGCGGCGTCCGGCTTGTACTTGTCCATCAAGGCGCCGGCCGCTTCGTACACCTGTTTCAGGCGGATGTCGTGCGGCGTTCCGGCCTCCGTCTCAATGCAGCCGTACTGGACGGGAACGAGCCGGTTCCCGATGCTGTCGATGATCCCGAATCCGACGAGCGCAATGCCCGGATCGATCCCCATTACCCGCACGCCGTTTCTCTCCCCGTTTGCAAAAACCTATTGAAGCTTCATCCCATTATAGCAAATGTCGGGACGCATGAGAACAGACGTTTCCGGCCCCGAAGACAGACCGGGGCCGCCCCGATCCTTCCGGATGACGGGACGGCCCCGGCCG
>JGI26049J44785_1000975_pt1 | contig 15170 bp, 14 predicted proteins | sample HigsolmetaGSP11D_FD_44785 | JGI IMG/M metagenome (IMG submission 44785)
GCAGACACCGGGATAAAGGCCGGGGTCATCAAGCTCGCCTCGAGCAAAGACCGCATCACCGACTACGAGGCGATGTTCTTCCGCGCCGGAGCCCGGGTGCAGCGGGAGACGGGGGTGCCGATCATAACCCACACCCAGGAGGGGACCGCCGCCCCGGATCAGGCGGAGTTGCTCATCTCCGAAGGGGCCGACCCCCGGCGCATCCAGATCGGACACATGGACGGCAACACCGATNTCTCCTACCACCTCGCNACCCTCGAACACGGGGTCAACATCGCCTTCGACCGCTTCGGGCTGCAGGGGCTCGTAGGGATGCCGCCGGACGAGATGCGCCTGGCGTGCGTCGTGGGGCTTTTGGGCCTCGGCCACACCGACAGCATCCTCCTCTCCCACGACACCGTCAACCACTGGCTCGGACGCCCCCTGAGCTTCCCCGAGGAGGTGCAAAAACTCGTCGCGAACTGGCACATCACCCACCTCTTCGAGAACGTCGTCCCCCGCATGAAGAAGGCCGGCATAACCGACGAGCAGATAANGACCATCTTCGAGGAGAACCCGAGGCGGCTCTTCGATCCCGAGTAAGAAAAGGCCGCCCGGCCGGTTTCGAGCCCCGTCCTCACTCGTCGNACGGTCCGCCACCNTCAGTTCGGGATGGGACATAAGCTGACCTCCCACCACCGTAAGGAGGAGATCAGCCCGGGACAAACGTTCCGTGCAGACGCGCACAGCGGCCGCGGGGAGGATCACCGGAATCCCCTCCAATCGAGGTAAACGGGATCAAAGACCTGGTGCCGCATGTGGCGTCCCGATGGGGCGGCACCATACCCGCCGCGGGGGGTAGAATGCCTCCCGGGTGGAAAGCCATGATCGGACGCAGGATCCAGCAGAAGATCTACCTGGAGGGCCTCCTCGGGAAGAAGCCCGTGATCCCCACCCGCCCGGATGCTCTGGAGCGGGCGGCGAGGCGGAGGATGTCGCGCAGGGCCTGGGCGTACGTGGCGGGCGGGGCGGGGCTCGAGAGGACGATGGCCCGCAACCGGGCGGCCTTCGACCGCTACGCGCTGCGTCCCCGGATGCTACGCGGGGCCGGGCCCCCCTCTCTGGAGGCAGGGCTCTTCGGGCGGCGGTGGGCCGCGCCGCTGTTCCTCTGCCCGATCGGGGTGCTGGAGCTGGCGCACCCCGACGCCGACCTCGCCGTCGCCCGGGCTGCCGCCGGGCGCGGCGTCCCGGTGATCTTCTCGAACCAGAGCTCCCGTCCTATCGAGGCCGCGGCGGGGGTGATGGACGCGGTGGACCCCGACACCCCGCGTTTCTTCCAGCTCTACCACCCCACGGAGCGGCGGGTGGTGGAGAGCTTCCTGCGCCGGGCGGAATCCGCGGGATGCGCCGGCGTGGTCCTGACGGTGGACACGGTCCAGCTCGGCTGGCGGCCCCGGGATCTGGACCTCGGTCACCTGCCGTTCCTCGAGGGGCGGGGGCTGGCCCAGTACGTGACGGACCCGGAGTTCATGGGTTCGCTGGAGGACTCCCCGGAAGGCCCATCACCCCGGATACGGCCTTCCCCCTCGCTGCTGAAGACCATGCTCGCCCTGCGCCGGCTGGGCGGTGGGAGCCTGGGGCGGGGACGACGGGCGGTGCAGAGCTTCGTCGCGACCTACTCCTTCCCCGAGCTCTCCTGGGACGATGTGCGGCGGGTGCGGGAGGCGACGGCGCTGCCGCTGCTCCTCAAGGGCATCCTCCACCCCGAAGACGCCGCGAGGGCCGTAGAGCTGGGGGTCGACGGGATCGTCGTCTCCAACCACGGCGGGAGGCAGGTGGACGGGGCGATCTCCTCCCTGGAGGCGCTCCCGCAGGTGGCCCGGGCGGTGGGCGGCAGGGTGCCGGTCCTCATGGACGGCGGGGTACGCACCGGAGCAGACGTGGTCAAGGCCCTCGCGCTCGGCGCCCGGGCGGTCGGGATAGGACGTCCTTACGTCTACGGCCTGGCGCTGGCCGGGGCCGAGGGGGTCGGTGCGGTCATCGACCACATGATAGCCGAGCTCGAACTCACGCTGGCCCTCTCGGGGGTGGCGGGCCTGGAGGAGGTGGACCCGGATATCCTCCTGGAGGAGAGGACCGGGCAGGAGACGATGGAGGGCATGGATGGACGGTAAGGAGATAGACCCGGTCCCGATCGGGTGGGTAAAGTCGCCGCTCACCGACAGGGCGTCGGCGCCGAAGCAGGGCTGCGAGGGGGCGCCGGACGCCTGGATCTTGCTCGAGGAGTGGGCGGTGCCGGGGCTCGAAGGAATCAGGGAGGGGGACGAGATCCTCGTTCTCAGCTGGCTCGACCGCGCCAGCCGGGACGTGCTGCGGGTGCGACCCCGCGGGGATCCTTCCGGGGGCGAGCGCGGTGTGTTCTGCACTCGCTCCCCGGACAGGCCGAACCCTATCGGGCTGCACCCGGTCGAAGTCGTCGAGATCCAGGGCGGAAGGATTCTCGTGCGCGACCTCGAGGCGCTGGACGGCACCCCGATCCTGGACATCAAGCCGGCGAGGAGGTGCTCGGAGAGGGGCGTCCCGGCCGACAACTCCGACTCTAGCGCCCGGTGAAGCGGGGATCCCGTCTCTCGAAGAACGCCTGCACGCCCTCCTCGAAGTCGCGGGTACGCCCGCAGCTCGACTGTCCCTCCGCCTCCCGCTCCAGCGCCTCCTCCAGGCCGCTCTCGAAGCTCCGCCGAAGCGCCCGGCGGGTCTCGCCGAGGGCGCGGGTTGGCATCGCGGCGAGCCTCTCCGAGAGGGAGCGGGCTTCCTCGAGCAGCCTCTCCGCCGGGACGACGCGGTTGACGAGCCCGATGCGGGCCGCCTCCTCCGCCCCGATCTCGTCGCCGAGCAGGCTCAGCTCCATNGCCCGCCCCAGCCCCACGACCCGCGGCAGGAAGAAGGTCGTCCCGGCGTCGGGCATGAGCCCGATGTTGACGAAGGCGACCGAGATGCGGGCNTCCTCGGCNGCGACCCTCAGGTCGCAGGAGAGCGCGATCCCGACNCCCGCCCCGTAGACGACGCCGCCGAGCGCCGCGACGACCGGCTTCTCCATCGAGGCGANNAGCAGAACGGTGCGGGAGTAGGTNCGNCNCAGGTAGTCCCCGAGGTCCGCGAGCGAGCCGTCCTCGCCGCGCACGCCNTCGTCCTTCAGGTCGGCGCCGGAGGAGAAGGCCCGCCCCTCCCCGCGCAGGAGCAGGGCCCGCACCNCCTCGTCCTCCGCGGCACGGCCGAGCGCGTCGTAGAGCTCGCGGTGCATGGTGGCGTCGAAGGCGTTCAGCGCCCGGGGGCGGTTCAGCNCGATCTCGGCGACCGCNCCCCGCCTCTCGAAGATGACCGTCTCGTAGCTCAACTCTCCTCCCTCCTCGCGAGCTCCACGAANACGTCCAGNGAGCGCGGGTTCGCCAGGGCGTCGCGGCTCGCNGCCTTCTCCGGCGGGGTCCCGGAGAGGATCCTCTTNACCGGNACCTCGAGCCGCTTGCCGTTGAGGGTCTTCGGGATCTCGGGGACCGAGAGGATCTCGTCCGGGACGTGCCGGGGCGAGCAGTACTCCCTTATGCGCCGCTTTATCTCGGCTTCGATCTCCGCGGTGAGGTCCACCCCCTCGCGGAGCACCACGAAGAGCGGCATGTAGGCGGTCCCGTCGGGCCGCTGGACGTCGACGACGAGCGAGTCGATAACCTCCGGGACGCTCTCGACGGCCGAGTAGATCTCGGCGGTCCCCATCCTGACGCCGCCGCGGTTTATCGTGGAGTCGCTCCTGCCGTAGATGACGCACGAGCCGCTCTTCTTTATCTTGATCCAGTCGCCGTGCCGCCACACCCCGGGATACATCGAGAAGTAGCTCTCCCGGTAGCGCTCGCCGCTCTCGTCCCCCCAAAGATACAGCGGCATCGAGGGCATCGGCTCGGTGATGACGAGCTCCCCCACCTCGTCCACGAGCGGGTTGCCCTCCTCGTCGAAGGCCTCGACCTTCGCCCCCAAAGCGCGGCACTGCAGCTCGCCGGCCCGCACGGGAAGGAGCGGGCAGCCCCCGACGAACGCGGTGCACAAATCGGTGCCGCCGCTGGTCGAGAAGAGCCAGTGGTCGCGCCTGACGTGCTCGTAGGCCCAGGTGAACCCCTCGGGCGGCAGCGGCGAGCCGGTCGAGCCTATCGCCCTCAGGCGCGGGAGTTCGAGCTCGCGTCCCGGCTCTATCCCCGCCTTCATGCACGCGGTGATGTACGCGGCGCTGGTCCCGAAGTGGGTCATCCCGGTCTCCCCGGCGAAGCGCCAGAGGGCGTACATGTCCGGGTATCCGGGGTTGCCGTCGTACAGGAGCGCCGCCGCCCCGGAGAGGAGGCCCGCCACGACGATGTTCCACATCATCCATCCGGTCGTCGTGAACCAGAAGAAGCGGTCGTCCTCTCCGAGGTCCATCTGCAGTTCGATCTGCTTGAGATGCTCCAGCAGTATCCCGCCGTGGCCCTGCACGATCGCCTTCGGAAGCCCCGTCGTCCCGGAGGAGTAGAGTACCCACAGGGGGTGGTCGAACGGGACGCGCTCGAAGGTGAGCGGGGCACCCTCGCCGGAGGCGAGGAGCTCCTCCCAGCCCATCGCGTTCCCGAGACGGGCGACGTCCGGCCTCTCGCCCAGGTAGGGAAGAAGGACGGTCTTCTCGAGGCTCGGGATCTCACGCTCTATCCTCGCCACGACCTCCATCCGGTCGTAGTCGCGCCCGCCGTAGCGGTAGCCGTCGACCGCCAGGAGCACCTTCGGCTCTATCTGCCGGAAGCGGTCCACGACGCTCCCGACACCGAAGTCCGGCGAGCAGGAGGACCAGATCGCCCCGATCGAAGCACACGCGAGGAACGCCTCGATCGCCTCGGGGATGTTCGGGAGGTAGGCGACGACCCTATCCCCCCGCCCGACCCCGAGCTCCCTCAGGCCCGCGGCGAGGGAGGCGACCCGGCTCTCGAGCTCCCCCCAGCTCTCCTGGCCGAGGGGCCTGAGCTCCGAAGCATGGACCAGCGCGCTCCTCTGCGGAGAGCCCTTGCGGAAGATGTGCTCGGCGTAGTTGAGTCGGGTCCCCTCGAACCAGCGGGCGCCGGGCATGGTGCGTTCGGCGANGACCNTCTCGTAGGAGCCGTCGTGGAGGACCCCGCAGTACTCCCACAGGCTCCCCCAGAAATCNTCCAGGCTCTCTACCGACCACCTCCACAGCTCGTGGTAATCCTCGAAAGAGAGCCCGCGTTCCTCTCGCAGCCAGCGCATGTAGCGGGTCAGGTTGGCCCTCTCTCTNAACTCTTCGGAAGGCTCCCAGAGCAGCGTGCCCTCGGTGACGGTCTGCATCGGACGTTCCTTTCCCTCGGCTCTCCTCTCTCTCTGCGGCTATCCTACCAGCCTAGCGGGCGGTCGAGCCGCCGTCTATCGTGAGCGAGGCGCCGTTTATGAAAGAGGCGGCGGGCGAGCAGAGGTAGAGGACCATCTCGGCGACCTCCTCGGGCTCGACGAGGCGCTTTATCGCGGGCTCGGCGAGCATTATCTTCTCTATCACCTCGCTCTCCGGGATCCCGTGGCGGCGGGCCTGTTCAGAGATCTGACCCTCCACCAGCGGCGTCCTGACGTACGACGGGCAGATGCAGTTGGATGTCACGCCCTTCGGGCCGCCCTCGAGCGCGAGCACCTTCGAGAAACCCTCCAGCCCGTGCTTGGCCGCAACGTAGGCGCTCTTGTACTCGGAGGCGACGAGCCCGTGGATGCTGGAGATGTTTACGACCCTGCCCCACCCCCGCTCGTACATCCCGGGCAGCGCCTGCCTGACGAGCAGAAACGGCGCCTCGAGCATTATCCGGATGATCTTCGTGAACAGCTCCGGCGGGAACTCCTCGACCGGAGCGACGTGCTGCAGCCCGGCGTTGTTGACGACGATGTCGGCGGATATACCGAGCTCTCCGACCGCCTCGAGGTCCGAGAGGTCGGCCTCGATGGCCTCCCCGCCGATCTCGCGCGCGACCTTCCGCGCCCCCTCGCCGTCGAGGTCCAGCACCGCGACCCTCGCCCCGGCCTGAGCGAGCCGGACGGCGCACACCCTCCCGATCCCGCTCGCACCCCCCGTGACGAGCGCCCTCTTCCCGCCGAGATCCACCTCGACCGAACGAACCCCGAACTCCTCAGCCATCCAGCGCCTCCTCGACGAAATCCAGCCGGTCGTTGCCCCAGAACATCTCGTCCTCGACGAAGAAGGTCGGGGCGGCGAAGACCCCGCGCCCGAGCGCCTCTTCGGTCGCCGCCCGGAGGGCGTCCTTCGCCTCCTGCGCGGAGGCCCCGGCGAGAAGCTCCTCCGGCTCCACCTCGATCCTGCGCGCCACCTCCGCGAGCGGGCCGTCCTCGCAGGCCTCCTCGAACCCTTTGGGGGCCCCACCCTCCTCCCAGTAGAGCGCGAACGCCTCGCGGGTGAACTCCGGGAGCTTCCCGAGGCTCTCGCAGTAGAGAGCCGCGCGCATCGTCTTGAGCGTGCGGAACGGGAAGGGNTCCGGGAACCGCAGCGGCAGCCCGTAGCGGCGGGCCCAGCGCCGGATGTCCCGCTCCTGGTAGCGGGCCTTCATCGGGCTCTCCACCGGGGCCTTTATCCCGGCGGCCTTGTGCAGAGCACCGAGCAGCACCGGCTTCAAGACCAGATCCGCCCCGTGTTTCTCGCAGATGCGCTCCACCCGACCGTACGCCAGGTAGGAGTACGGGCTCACGAGGTCGTAATAGAACTCAACCCCTGCCACCGGGCACCTTCCCTTCCTCTCCAGCATTCGCTAGTCTGAAAGGTACAACACCTCGAAACCAAGCGTCAAAAAGCCCGGGCATCCGCGCCTCAAAGCCCGCGGCCGGGGTAAGAATACGCACAGTTTATGTAAGCGGCTCGAAGCTCGAAAGGNGAGCATGACATGGAGCNTCACAAGCCGATAGCGTTGTGGGCGGTACCGAGGTCCATATCCACCGCCTTCGAGAGGGTCTTCGTGGAGAGGGACGACTTCGAGGTCTTCCACGAACCCTTCTCCGCCTCCTACTACTACAGCGAGGAGCGCCGCAGCGACCGCTACAAAGACGAGCCCCCCAGACCCGAGTACAACTACGGGAGGGTGCTGGAGGAGATCCTGCGCCCGCGCGAGAAGCGGGTCTTCGTGAAGGACATGGCCTACCACGTGCGGGGGTTCATGGACGAGGAGTTCGTCTCGCACTTCCAGAACACCTTCATAGTGCGGGAGCCGAAGTACGTGATCTCCTCGCTCAGGAAGATGTGGCCGGACTTCACGCCGGAGGAGACCGGCTACGAGCAGGCCTACCGGCTCTTCAAGCTCGTCGAGCGCACCGGGGAGAGCCCCGTCGTCGTCGACGCGATGAGCTTCAGCGAGGATCCGGAGGGGATCCTCGCCGCCTACTGCGAGCGGGTCGGCGTCCCCTTCGACCCCGGCGCCCTCTCGTGGCGCCCCTCAGAGGTCCCGGAGTGGGAGAGATGGGAGGAGTGGCACGAGAAGGCCCAGAACAGCACCGGGATAGAGCCCGTAGAACGCCGCGACCCGGAGCTCCCGGCCGGGTTGCGCGCGGTCTACGAGCACTGTCTGCCCTATTACTACCAGCTCGCCGCCAACGTCATAAGGAGCGCGGCGTAGAAGCCGCCGCGGATACATGGTAAGTTTGATCTCTCATGCATCGATCTCCGATGGAGGAAGAATAGTTTGCTGACCGAAAATGACCCCATCGCGCCGCACGGCGGGATACTCGTCGACCGCCGGGCACCGGAAGACGAACGAAAAGAGAGGCTGGAGGAAGCGAGCCGTCTGCCCCGCCTCAGGCTCGGGCCGAGGGCGCTCTCCGACCTGGAGATGATCTCGACGGGCGTCTTCTCGCCCCTCGAGGGCTTCATGAACCGCGAGGACTACGAGAGCGTCGTCGAGGGNATGCACCTCGCCGGTGGGCTCGCGTGGAGTATGCCCGTGACGCTCGCGGCGGACCGTGAGGAGCTCGAAGGNGTGCGCGAGGGTGGGGAGATCGCCCTCACCGCCCAGGACGGCCACGTCGTGGCCACGATGGCGGTCGANGAGGTATACCCCTACGACAGGGAAGAGGAGGCTAAGGAGGTCTACCGCACCACCGACGAGAAGCACCCCGGAGTGGCCAACCTCTTCCGGCAGGGGGAGTTGCTGGTGGGCGGCACGGTCACGCTGCTCGTCGAAGAGCCCACGCCGCGGCCTTTCCCCGGGTACTACTACGAGCCTGCGGAGCTCAGGGAGATCTTCCGCGAGAAAGGCTGGCGGCGCATCGTCGGCTTCCAGACCAGAAACCCCGTCCACCGGGCGCACGAGTACATCCAGAAGAGCGCGCTCGAGACCGTCGACGGGCTGCTCCTGAACCCGCTGGTGGGCGAGACCAAGTCNGACGACATCCCGGCGGACGTACGAATGCGCTCCTACGAGGTGCTGCTCGAGCGCTACTACCCCAAAGACCGCACGGTGCTCGCGGTCTTCCCGGCGGCGATGCGCTACGCCGGCCCGAGNGAGGCCATCTTCCATGCCATCTGCCGCAAGAANTACGGCTGCACNCACTTCATNGTCGGTCGCGACCACGCCGGGGTCGGNAGCTACTACGGCACCTACGACGCGCAGGCCATCTTCGACGAGTTCGATCCGGACGAGCTCGGGATCACGCCGCTCTTCTTCGAGCACGCCTTCTTCTGCCTCAACTGCGGCGGGATGGCCACCACCAAGACCTGCCCGCACGACGCCGAATCACACGTCTTCTTCTCCGGCACCAGGGTGCGCGAGATGCTCGGGCGCGGGGAGTACCCGCCGCCGGAGTTCTCGCGTCCGGAGGTCGTAGAGGTCCTGATAGAAGGCATGAGAGAGAGCTGAGGAGGGAACATGTACAGGTACCTGCCGGGCGAGGAGCGCGGCTTCACGCTGTGGTTCACCGGGCTCTCGGGNGCCGGGAAGACCACCATCTCCGAGATAGTCGAGCGNGAGCTCAGGGAGAGGGGACGCAAAGTCGAGGTTCTGGACGGCGACATCGTCCGGACCAACCTCTCCAAAGGGCTCGGCTTCAGCCGCGAGGACCGCAACGTGAACGTGCTCAGGATCGGGTTCGTGGCGAACCTGCTGACGCGCAACGGGGTGGCGGTGATCGTGAGCGCCATCTCCCCGTACAAGGAGGCCCGTGATCAGGTGCGGCGCAGGATCATAGACTTCGTCGAGGTCTTCGTGGACGCGCCGCTGGAGGTCTGCGCCGAGCGCGACGTCAAGGGCCTCTACGAGAAGGCCTTCAAGGGCGAGATCAAGCAGTTCACCGGCGTCTCNGACCCCTACGAGCCGCCGGCCGCCCCGGAGCTGCACCTCAGGACCGACCAGGAGAGCCCACAGGAGAGCGCGNGGAAGGTCATCGAGAAGCTGGAGTTCCTGGGTTATCTGAAGACCCCGGCGGAGATCGAGGAGAACAGCCTCAGGTAAGGGGGCTCAGTGGTGGACCCAGGCCTCCGGATCCTCGGTCAGGCTGACGACGTGCTCGGGCAGCTCCCCCCTGACCACGTCCGCGAGCGTCACCTTCTCCAGCACGGCGCGCAGGTTGGCGCGCACCGCGATCCAGACCTGCTGCAGCGGTCGGGCCACGCCGCCGTACTCGACCTCCTCCGGCCACTCACCCCGCACGTTGGCCAGAGGCCCCTCGACCGCCCGGATCACGTCGGCCAGCCGCACTTCTTCGGGGGGCAGCGCGAGCCAGTATCCCCCGGAGGCTCCGCGCTGGGTCCTCACTATCCCGGCGCGCTTGAGGTCGAGCAGGATGTTCTCCAGGAATTTACGCGGGATGCCCTGCTTCTCGGCGAGCCGCTCGCCCTTGACCGGCCCCTCGGAGGCCATCGCGGCCCGGGCCAGCTCGACGGCGGCCCGCAGCGCGTAGTCGGCCTTGGCCGAGACCTGCACCCCTCCCTCCCGCTAACCGCCGCGTCGGCGGTCGTTCCCTCCGGGGAAGTACACGAACCAGTAGGCACCGACGAGTACCGTCGCGAACAGCACCAACAGCAGGATGAACTGAACGAGCTCCGACTCCATCACCCTTCCTCTCCGTGGTGGATCTCCTCCGGGCAGCACGAACCTCGAGCGTCCCATGCGTTGTACCGGATCATGGTGAATGTTAACATCGAACGCAGCCATTTTGGTGAGGGAAAGGGCGCCGGTCCTCCCTGGAACCGGCACGGAAGATCAGGAGGAAGATGCGGTGAGAGGCCTCACGATGGAGTATCAGCTCACGCTTCCGGCCATGCTCCGGCGGGCCGACGACCTCTACGGCCCGAAGGAAATAGTCACCCGACGTCCGGACAAAAGCTTCCACCGCTACACCTACCGGGATTTCGTCCGGCGGGCGAAGAAGCTCTCCGTGGCGCTCAAAGCGCTCGGGGTGCGTCCCGGCGACCGGGTGGCGACGCTCGGGTGGAACACCTACCAGCACCTGGAGGCCTACTTCGGCATCCCGTGCGCGGAGGGAGTCCTGCACACGATAAACCCGCGCCTCTCGGCGGATGACATCGCCTACATAATCGAGCACGCGGAAGACCGGGTGCTCATGATCGACGAGACGCTCCTGGGCCTCCTCGACGGGTTCAGGGACCGGGTGGACCTGGAGCACGTGGTGGTCTTCACCTACGGCGGGAGCGCCCCAGAGGCCATGCTCGACTACGAGGAGCTCGTCGGGGAGGCCGACGAAGGTGCCTTCTCCTACCCCGAGCCGGACGAGTGGGATGCTGCGGCGATGTGCTATACCTCGGGTACCACCGGGAGGCCTAAAGGGGTGCTCTACTCGCACCGCTCCATCTGCCTGCACTCCATCTCGCTCGGCATGACCGACATGCTAGGGATAGCCGAGCGCGACTCGGTGCTCCCGGTCGTCCCGATGTTCCACGTCAACGCCTGGGGCATCCCGTTCGTCTCGACGCTAGTCGGGGCCAAGCAGGTCCTGCCGGGGCCGCACCTCGACCCGAAGAGCCTGCTGGAAGACTTCGAGCAGGAGCAGGTGACGATCACCGCCGGGGTGCCGACGGTCTTCCTCGGGGTCCTGCGCGAGCTGGACGAAAACCCCGGGGCCCACGACCTCTCGGCGATGCGCGCCATCATCGTCGGCGGCTCGGCGGCGCCGGAGGGCATGATCCGGGCCTACCGGGAGCGCCACGGACTCAACGTCGTGCACGCCTGGGGGATGACCGAGATGGACCCGGTCGGCTCGGTGTGCAACCTGCGCAGTTGGATGGACGACCTGCCCGAGGACGAGAAGTACCGCATCAGAGCCAAGCAGGGCCCGCCGGCCGCTTTCATCGAGTTCCGGGCGCGCGGAGCGGTGGACCTCGTCCCCTGGGACGGGAAGACCATGGGCGAGCTCGAGGTCAGGGGGCCGTGGGTCGCGAGCAGCTACTTCAATACCGAGGAGGGCAGGGACAAGTTCACCGAGGACGGCTGGTTCCGCACCGGCGACATCGTCACCATAGACGAGAACGGCTACATCGAGATCCAGGACCGCTCCAAAGACCTGATAAAGAGCGGCGGCGAGTGGATCAGCTCGGTGGCGCTGGAGAACGCGATCATGTCGCACGACGCCGTCGCGGAGGCCGCCGTCATCGCCATCCCGGACCCGAAGTGGCAGGAGCGCCCGCTCGCGGTGGTCGTCCTCAAGGAGGGCCGGAGCGCGACCGCGGAGGAGATAATCTCCCACATCGCCCCGCACTTCCCGAAGTGGCAGCTCCCGGACGCGGTGGAGTTCGTCGAGNNGATNCCGCACACGGCGACCGGCAAGTTCCTGAAGATGGCGCTGCGCGAGCAGTTCAAGGACTACTCGGCGGCGAAGAGCCAGTAGAAAACGCTCCATCCGGGCGTAAGATGTCCCCGAGGAAGAACGGAGCCGCGCGCTCCCGAGAAGGAGGGGATTGATGCCAGCTGAGATTCGGGAAGTAGTCGTGCAGAAGAACGTCCCCGCCACGATGCGCGACGGGACGACGCTCTTCTCAAACGTCTACCGTCCGGCCGAAGGCGGGCCCTACCCGGTCCTCCTGACCCGGCTGCCTTACGGGAAGGACATCCCCTCCTACACCACCTTCCTCGACCCGGTGCGCGCCGCCGGGAGCGGCTACATCGTCGTCGTGCAGGACGTGCGGGGCCGTTTCGCTTCCGGGGGCGAGTTCGAGCCGTTCGCCAGCGAGTACGAGGACGGCCACGACACCGTCGAGTGGGCCGCGCGGCTCCCGGGCGCAGACGGCCGGGTCGGGATGTTCGGGCTCTCCTACTACGGCAAGACCCAGTGGCAGGCCGCGGTGACGAAGCCGCCCTCCCTCCTGAGCATGGTCCCCGGCATAACCTGGGGGAACCACCTCAACGGCGCCCAGATGCGCGGCGGGGCCTACGAGCTCGGGACCATCTACTCCTGGGCCGTCACGACCATAGCCCCGGACATCCTCTTCCGGCGCTACCGCGACGACCCGCAGCAGCTCGGGCGTAAGCTCCCGGAGCTCGTCGCCGCGATAGACACCCTCCAGGCCGGCGGCGGGTACGACGTGCTGCCGCTCACGAAGCTGCCGGACCCGGACGGCCTCACCCCGTTCGTCCGGGAGGGCTTCGAGCGTGGCGTGGACGACGGGTGGTGGGAGCAGCTGAACATCGACGGCAGATACGGTGACGTCTCGGCGGNCACGCTGCACATCGGCGGCTGGTACGACATCTTCCTCGGCGAGACGCTGCGCCAGTACGCGGCGATGAAGGAGGTGGCGGAGCGGCGCGGCACACCACCGCCGCGCCTGCTCGTCGGGCCCTGGACGCACGGCGACTTCGGGAGCACCCTCGGGGAGCTGGACTTCGGCATCGGGAGCTCGGGCATCCTTCTCAACTACCGGGGGGACCTCGCCGACTACCACCTGCGCTTCTTCGACGCCACGCTGAAAGGCAGGGAAGAAGCTCTCGCCGACCGCCCGCCGGTCGAGGTCTTCGTGATGGGCGAGAACCGCTGGCGCGGCTACGAGGAGTGGCCCCCGCCAGGGGCACGTGAGGAGGTCTGGCACCTCTCGGGCGGCGGCTCGCTCACCCGGGAGGCGCCCTCCGGGGAGCCCGACGTCTACGACTACGACCCGAAAGACCCGGTCCCNACCCTCGGCGGGAGCATACTCATGCCCCAGATCTACCGGGCCGGGGCCCGCGACCAGTCCCCCAACGAGGAGCGCCCNGACGTCCTGTGCTACACGAGCCGGCCGCTGGAGCACGATTACACCGTGCTCGGGCCGGTCTGGGTGCGGCTCTTCGCCGCCTCCTCCGCCCCGGACACCGACTTCGTCGCCCGGCTGGTGGACGTGCACCCCGACGGGCGTGCGATCGGGATAGCCGACGGCATCATCCGGGCGAGCGCCCGCGAGAGCTACCCGGAGCCGGGTGTGATCTCCCCCACCGCCCCCTCGCCCATAAAACCCGGCGAGATCTACGAGTACACGATAGACCTCTGGGCGACCGGCAACACCTTCCGGGCCGGGCACAGGATCCGGCTCGAGGTGACCTCCAGCAGCTTCCCGCGCTGGGACCGCAACCTGAACACCGGCGAGAGCGGCGCCCGCTCCTCGCGCACCGAGGTGGCCCACCAGAGGATCTTCCACGACCCCGATCACCCGAGCAGCCTTACGCTCACCACAGTGGAGGGATGAGAATGCCAGAGCCGGTGATAGTCGAGGCGGTACGCACCCCGTTCGGGAGGCGCGACGGGACCTTACGGGAGACGAGGCCCACCTCGCTTCTGGCCCACGCCCTGAGGGGCCTCGTCAAGCGCTCCGGGCTCGCGCCGGAGGAGATCGATGACGTGATCTGCGGCTGCGTCACCCAGGCCGGCGAGCAGGGAGCGAACGTGGGCCGTCTCGCGGTGATGCTCGCCGGACTTCCGGACGAGGTACCCGCCGTGACCCTCAACCGCATGTGCGGCTCGAGCCAGCAGGCCGTCCACTTCGCCGCCCAGGCCATCGCCGCCGGTGACGCCCGCTTCGTCGTCGCCTGCGGCGTCGAGAGCATGACCCGCGTCCCGATGTTCAGCGACATCGGCGGCGGCTTCGAGAAGCTCGACCCGGACCTTCTGTCCAGGAAGGAACTCGTCCACCAGGGCGAGAGCGCAGAGAGGATCGCGGAGGCGTGGGGCATAACCCGTAACGACGCCGACTCTTTGTCCGCCGAGAGCCACCGGCGGGCCGCAGCGAGGGGTAAGCATCCCGAGATCCTGCCCACCAGAGGCCTCGACCCGGAGGGTAACGAGGTCGAGCTCACCTCCGACGAGGGCGTCCGTCGTAGCGTGGACCCGCAGAAGATGGCGCAGCTTGCGCCGGTCTTCCGCGAGGACGGGATAGTCACGGCGGGCAACTCCTCCCAGATCTCCGACGGAGCCTCGGCCGTGCTCGTCGCCGACCGGGAGGCCGCGGAGGCGGCGGGGCTCAAGCCCCGGGCGCGCTTCCTGGCGCGGGTCGCGGTCGGGAGCGACCCGACGATGCAGCTCACCGGGGTCATCCCGGCCACCCATCGGGCCCTGGAGAGGGCCGGGCTCTCGATCTCCGACCTCGACTGGATCGAGATAAACGAAGCCTTCGCCACAGTCGTCCTCGCCTGGGCCGCCGAGTTCGAGCCCGACATGGAGAAGGTCAACCCGTGGGGCGGCGCGATCGCCCACGGCCACCCGCTGGGCGCGACCGGCGGCGGGCTCATGTCGAAGCTGCTCTACGGGCTCGAGGCCACCGACGGGCAGCTGGGGCTGCAGGTGATGTGCATCGGACACGGGATGTCCACCGCGACCGTCATCGAGCGGCTCTGAGCCTGCGGCGCCCGGGCTCAGACACCTCCCGGGGCCGGAAGGCGACCAGCTTAACCGAGCGGGCGAGATCCCGCCGCGCTGCGGCCGAGCGGATCGCCTCAGGGCTGCCGAACACCGCGGCCAGCACCCTCGCCGCCAGCGGATGCCGGACGGCGTACTCCGTGAGCGCTGCGTAGGCTTCCCCGTCGCAGAGAACCCGGTGCTCTGGTTCGTAGCGCTCCCGACCGGTCCTCACCTCGAGCGCCGGGCGTACCTCGATGTTCCTGTACCAGTCGGCCCTCTCTCCGCGGGCGGAGAGGACCACGCTCTCCCTG
>JGI26049J44785_1000978_pt1 | contig 15142 bp, 10 predicted proteins | sample HigsolmetaGSP11D_FD_44785 | JGI IMG/M metagenome (IMG submission 44785)
AGGCAGAGCNTGGCCAACAGGGAGGTGGCGCCACCGATTGAGAGCGCCGCCGGGATGCGAGGCTGCTGAAGTTCGCTCCGGAGCAGTCCCCTGAAACGTTCGCCTGGTTTCGGAATCATGCTCATGATGATGGCAGATTGGTGCCGCGGCGAGTCGCAAGTAGGGGGTACCGGCGGGAACCGTTAACTTCCATATGAGCGACAGCCGTTTCATGCGCTCCGTTATGTTGGAATCCGAAACACGGGATTCGCAGCAGGAGCCGTATGGCAGGCTGTAACAAGGGTGGTACCACGGACTCTTTCGTCCCTTATGAGGCGGAAGAGTTTTTTGTTTGCCTAAGGTTGGCGGTTCGTTTGTCGGGGAGGCAAGCGGGTGATTGGGCAATATCCAATTCATCGAGGCGTAAATCGCAGATACCCCCAGTTCATTGGAAAATGTCCAACGATGATGACGACATAACGCCAAAATCACCCCCTCGATCCGAAAAAACTCAGGCATCTCCGGCTGAAGTAGTTGGATGTCATCCAAACTAACCATCCAAGAAGCCGCCCGCCGAAGTTCCGGACCATCGCCAGACACAAGATACCCTGATCTGCTACCGCCGTTCTGGAGGACCCGGTCGCAGTCCAGCTTTTTTGCTTATTATTAAAGGAGGTTCGAACCACAGATGAAAGAGAAGCTTAAGGCATTGAAGGAAGCTGCCCTGGCTGAACTCGCACAAGCGGACTCGCAGCAAGCGCTCAGTGACCTGCGTGTCAAGTACATGGGCAAGAAAGGTGCGCTGACCGAAGTGCTGCGTGGGATGGGCGCACTGACAGCGGAGGAGAGACCAGTCATCGGGCAACTGGCGAACGAAGTCAGAGCGGAGATCGAGAGCGTGCTGGAACAGAAGCTGGCCGAGCTCGAACGTCTGGAGACGGAGCGCCGTCTCGCGTCGGAGACGATCGACGTCACGCTGCCTGGCCGCAAACCGGCGCAAGGTGCGGTTCATCCGCTGAACAAGGTGATCCGCGAGATCGAGGACATCTTCCTCGGCATGGGCTATTCGATCGCGGAAGGTCCTGAGCTGGAGCATGATTATTACAATTTCGAGGCCTTGAACCTGCCAAAGAACCATCCGGCGCGTGATATGCAGGATTCGTTCTACGTCACGGAGGAGCTGCTCATGCGCACGCATACGTCGCCGGTGCAGGTGCGTACGATGGAGCGCATGAAGGGCGAGGTGCCGGTTAAGATCATCTGCCCTGGCCGCGTTTATCGCCGCGACGAAGACGATGCGACGCATTCGCACGTGTTCACTCAGATCGAAGGGCTCGTCATCGACCGGAACATCCGCATGAGCGACCTGAAGGGCACGCTGCTCCAGTTCGCGCAGGAGATGTTCGGACGGGATACGAAGATCCGCATGCGTCCGAGCTTCTTCCCGTTTACGGAGCCCAGTGCTGAGGTCGACGTCAGTTGCGTAATGTGCGGCGGCGAAGGCTGCCGTGTATGCAAACATACGGGCTGGTTGGAGATTCTCGGCTCCGGCATGGTGCACCCGCGCGTGCTTGAGATGGCGGGCTATGATCCGGCGGAGTACAGAGGTTTTGCTTTCGGCATGGGTGTGGAGCGGATCGCGATGCTGAAGTACGGCATTGACGACATCCGTCATTTCTATATGAACGATCTGAGATTCTTGCGGCAATTTGCCCATATCTAAGGAAAGGAGAGGCGAACACAAGTGAAGGTATCCATGCAATGGTTGTCCCAATATGTGGACTTGAGCGGATATACGGGAGATGAGTTGGCGGAGAAGCTGACGCGCAGCGGCATCGAGGTGGATGTCGTGGAGAAGCGCAACCGCGGCGTTAGCGGGGTCGTGGTCGGATATGTGAAGACGCGCGAGAAACATCCGGATGCGGACAAATTAAGCCTGTGTACGGTTGACGTAGGCGAAGCCGAGCCGCTGCAGATCGTCTGCGGCGCTCCGAATGTCGCGGCAGGGCAGAAGGTGCCGGTGGCGAAGATCGGGGCCGTGCTGCCGGGTGATTTCAAGATCAAGAAGGCGAAGCTGCGCGGCGTTGAGTCGCACGGCATGATCTGCTCGGCGAAGGAGCTTGGCATGAACGACAAGCTGCTGCCGAAGGAAATTCAGGAGGGTATCCTCGTGCTGCCTGAACATGCGGAGATCGGCACGGATGTGACGGAGTTGCTGGCGCTGAACGATGAGGTGCTGGAACTGGACCTGACGCCGAACCGTTCGGATTGTCTCAGCATGATCGGCGTCGCATATGAGATTGCGGCGATCCTGGGGCGGGAAGTGAAACTGCCAGAGGCTGCGGTGGAGGAGAAAGGGACGAAGCGGGCCGCAGATGAGTTCGCTGTCTCGATCGAAGCGCCTGATGCCTGCTCGATGTACACGGCTCGCCTCATCGAAGGCGTACAGATCGGTCCATCGCCGCTCTGGCTGCAGAACCGGCTGATGGCTGCCGGCATCCGGCCGATCAACAACGTCGTTGACGTCACGAACTACGTGATGCTCGAATACGGTCAGCCGCTGCACGCTTTCGACGCGGATCGTCTAACGGGAGGACGCATCCGGGTGCGTTATGCGGAGCCGGGTGAGGTGCTGACCACTCTGGACGATCAGGAGCGCAAGCTGGAGCCGCACATGCTCGTGATCGCGGACGCGGAGAAGGCGGTGGCGCTGGCTGGCGTTATGGGCGGCGCGAACTCGGAAGTGACTGCTGGCACGACGCGCATCTTGCTTGAGTCGGCGAAGTTCGACGGCGGCACGGTGCGCAAGACATCGCGCCAGCTTGGACTACGCTCCGAGTCGAGCCTTCGCTTCGAGAAGGAAGTGAATCCGGAAGCGGTTGTGGCAGCGCTGGATCGCGCAGCCGCGCTGATCGCGGAAGTCGCCGGCGGCGAGCCTGCGCAAGGGATCACGCAGGCAGTTGCCCGCACGTTTGAGGCCTCGAAGATCAAGCTTGGCGTGAAGCGCATCAATGATTACCTCGGCACCGACCTCGACTTGGCCGAGATCAAGGGCATCTTCGACCGGCTGAACTTCGCCTATGAGGAACAGGACGGTGAGCTTGCTGTTCAGGTGCCGCTGCGCAGGGGAGATATCACGCGCGATGTCGATCTGATCGAGGAAGTCGCAAGACTGTATGGTTATGATCATATTCCGAGCACGCCGATCACCGGTGTGACGACGCCTGGATCGCGCACACGGAACCAGCGTATCCGCTTGGAAGTGAGCCGCTATCTGAACGGGGCAGGGCTGCATGAGGCGATCCTGTACGCTTTCACCCATCCGGATCGGATCACCGAGTATCGCGGCTTGTATCCTGAGGTGAAGCCGGTGAAGCTGGCGATGCCGATGAGCACGGAACGGAGCGTGCTGCGCACAAGCCTCGTCCCGCATCTGATCGATACAGCTGTCTACAACCGCAACCGCAATATCGACGATGTCGCGGTATTTGAGATTGGCACGGTCTTCTTGACGGATGAGGATGTGCTGACCAAGCAGCCTGAGGAGAAATTCCTCGTCAGCGCCCTGTGGACGGGTAAGGTAACGGCGGATCATTGGAGCGGCAAAGCGAGAAGTGTTGACTTCTACGACCTGAAGGGCGTGCTGGACGGACTGCTGGCTCATCTGGCGATTCGTGATGCGGAATACCGCGCGTCAGCCTTAGACGGATTGCATCCGGGCCGGGCAGCTGAGATTCTGATCGGGGGCCGCCGCGTTGGCGTGATTGGACAACTGCATCCTGAGCTGCAGCGCCGCTACGACCTGGAGGATACGTATGTATTTGAAGTGGAGCTGGAGGCATTGGCAAGCGGCGCCGACTTCTCCATCACTTACGAGGTTCTGCCGAAGTACCCGTCGATCCAGCGCGATATCGCGATCGTCGTCGACCGGGCTGTGCCTGCCGCCAGCCTGACTGCAGCGGTTCGCGAAGCTGGCGGCACATGGCTAAAGTCCGTCGAGGTGTTCGACGTGTATGTCGGAGAGCGGCTGGGCGGCGACAAGAAGAGCGTCGCATTGTCGCTTGTCTATCGCGATGATGAGAGAACTTTGACGGATGATGAGGTAAATGAACGGAATCAGTCGGTTATCGACCATCTGGAAAAGACATTTTCCGCGCAGCTCCGAAAATAGGCCTTCCTGTGGAAGGAGTTTAAGGAGCGAACAGCGAAATCATATGGGAAAAGGCGCGTGCAGGAGGGGCCAAGCATGAAAGCTCAAGATCGTACTAGTGTTCAGGTCGAAATATTCGGCACCAAATATAAATTGCTTGCCGACTCGGCGTCGTCAGCCAGTTATGTGACGATGGTCGCAGCTCGCGTAAACGAGCAGATGCATGCACTCGCCGCCCAGAATCCTCGTCTGGATATCGCCCGTTTGGCTGTGCTTACGGCGATCAATATCTCCGATGAGATGCTGAAGATGAAGGAGCAGTTGGAGCGGGCGAACGCCTTATCAATGGATAAGAAAAATCAAGAGCTGAGCGAGCTGCGCAGTCAATATGACGAGGCAGTTCGCGAGGCTGATGAGCTGCGCGCGAAGCAGGAAGCGGCGGCGCAGGAACTGGCGGATGCACAGCAGCAGCGGGATGCTGCACAGCAAGAACTGCAGGCTCTCCGCGGTCAATATGACGAGGTCGTTCGCGAAGCGGATGAGCTGCGCAATCAATATCATGAAGCGGTTCGCGAAGCGGGTGAGCTTCGCAGTCAATATGACGAGGCGGTTCGCGAGGCTGAAGAGCTGCGGGCGAAGCAGGAGCAGTCAGCGCGGGAGCTGTCGCAAGCGCAGCAGCAGCGGGACGCGGCGAAGCAAGAACTGCAAGCGCTGCGGGCGAAGCAGGAGCAGATGGCGCGGGAGCTGTCGCAAGCGCAGCAGCAGCGGGACGCGGCGAAGCAAGAACTGCAAGCGCTGCGGGCGAAAGAGGAGCAGATGGCGCGGGAGCTGTCGCAAGCGCAGCAGCAGCGGGACGCGGCGAAGCAGGAACTGCAAGCGCTGCGGGCGAAGCAGGAGCAGATGGCGCGGGAGCTGTCGCAAAGGCAGCAACAGCGGGACGCGGCGAAGCAGGAACTGCAAGCGCTGCGGGCGAAGCAGGAGCAGATGGCGCGGGAGCTGTCGCAAGCGCAGCAGCAGCGGGATGCAGCGAAGCAGGAGCTGGCCAAGGCAAGAGAGACAATCAACAGCCTCGAAGCAGGCAAGAGCGAAGCTGCGCGTGAACTGGAGGAATTGCGCGCTGCATATCACGATGCAGAGCAGCAACTGCTTGACCAATTGCAGCGATATGAGGAGATCGAGCGTTCGTATAACGAGCTTAACGGACGCAATCGTGAACTGGAGCATGAACTGGGCGAGCTGCGCGACCGCTATAATGCCAAAGAACGCGAAGTTGGCGAAGCGGTCCAAACATATCATGATCTGCAACAGGAGCTTGGCGAACTGAAGTCGAAGCAAGATGAGCTCTTGCAAGAGCTTGAGGCTCGCGGCAAGAATCATGAAAACCTGCGGCAGGAGTACGCCTCGCTGAAGACGAGCCACGATGAACTTACGCAAGAGCTCGGCGAATGGCGAGACAGACATGATCAGCTTCAGCGTGAACTTGGCGAACTGCGCAGAAGACATGATGAACTTACGCAAGAGCTTGGCGAGTTGAGCCGCAGTCATGCCGAGTTGCAGCGTGAACATCAGGAACTCAGCAAGCATCATGATGCGCTGAAGCATGACTATGGCGAGATCAGCAAACGCCATGACGAGCTGCGCCAAGAACTTGCCGCAATAAGTGAACAGCATCAGGAGGCTCAGCAGGAACTTGACGCCGTGAAGCAGGAACGTGATCAACTGCAATCGGCGCTGCGGTCAGCGGAGCTCCGCCTGAATGAAGCTGCGGCCGCGGCGGAGGCGAACGCCGATCAGTCGATCTACGAGGAATACGAGAGACTGAAGCAGGAATACGCGAAGCTGCAGCAAGAGTTCAACGAATGGATCGAATTCACCGAAGAAGAGCTTCGGAACATGTAACATCATGAAACAACAAACTCCCTTGCCTCGATCTTCCCCCATCCATCGTGGGCGATCGTCGGCCAAGGGAGTTTTCTTTGTAACGGAACACAGTTCCGCTATACTATGGAGAATAAGGCTTTACCCAGATGCTATCGGAACGTCGATCTGTTATGAGCCAACTTCCTTCGTACCAAGCGACCAAGCGGTCGAGTATATCAACTAACGATTGTCCATCCGTTAGCTGCGAGCAAAAGCCCGTTAAGCCCCTCATTGCGGATCGTCGTTCCATTAGTTTATAGATATCCTCATTAAACTGGACTGCCGTCACCGTGTTGGCCCGGCAGACCATGCCGCCAGGTGCGAGCAGTCGGCCCGCAACTCAAAATTCCCGATAGAAATCATCCCGCAGTTCCGACACCGCCAGGTAGCAAGACTTGCCATAAAGCAACCGCGCTGGCACTCGCCATGCCTTGCCGTAGTAGAAGTCGTCGGCGATCAGCTCGCCGTCAGCATAGAGTTGTGCAGCATCGCCAAGATAATCGATGCTGATGAAGCCTCGCGGACAACTGACAGCCACCTTATGCCAATAGATCTCTCTCTTGCCACCGAGATGCAGATGACCGATATGACGCGGTACGAAAGGCGGCTCGTCCACCTTGATGTAGATCACCTTCGGTTCGGCGAGCGGCTGAGTGATGTTTCTGCTCTCGAAGCGTTCTCCGTTCCAGTACCAATAGTTGAAATCGCCGTCCTCCACAGACAGGATCTCATCTCCTGAACGGTACAGGTCACAGCCATCGCCGAGGTACAGTTCGCCGTCCAGTCTCCGCAGATACCGGGCCTGATCCCATGACAGGGTGACGATCTTGGTGCCGCCGACCTCCAGGATCGACTCCAGACCGGCCTCCGCTTGCAGCGTTCGTCCACCAGCCAACCGGTACTCCGCCGGGATGCCGGGAATCTGAACGAAGAAATACACATCCCCCTGCTTGCACAGCGGCTGTGCCGTCGCACATTCCAGCATAATCCCTGACAGATCCATCCGGAACGGCAGGAAGAAGCTGATGTTTCCGCACACATCGAGCGGCGGGAATATCACGGTGCCGGTATCGATCACGACACCATGGAGATCGGCCAGCTTGGCGTGCCGCTGATAGTGGTTGATGAAGACGAAGCCGCTCTTGCCGTCGGTGCGCATCGCATAGCGCAGCGATGTCGTATCCTCCCGCTTCACCGGATGCTCGGCTTCCACCCGCACCATCGGCGCCAACCGGTCCCCGAAGTCCTGAACGAACAGGTGGAGCAGATTCAGCAGGCGGTAATGCTCTCTCACTTCGCCGTATTCCGACAGCGGCGCCTGGAAGTCATAGGAGAGAATCGGGTAATCATTCGGATACCCCGTTGCCCTGGATTCCTGGAGCGTCGACAATTTGCCGATCTTGTTCGTTCCGCCGTGGTACATGTAATACCCGATCAGGTTATTTCCATCCCCGAGCTTGACGAGGGAGATGGCGTAAATATCCATCGGGCTTACCAACGGCCTGCGGTGATGGGTCACCTGCATGCCGCCGCCCAGTTCACAAGTGGCGAACGGATACCGCTCGTATGGCAACTGCCAATCAGCATCGCCTGTCTGCTTAGGCAGAAGATCGGCCCCGATTCCCGTATCGTTGCGCATGCCGGTGAAGAAATAATGCGGGGACGGAGGCAACTGCTCCATATGCTGCTCCCAAGGCGCGTCGCAATATCCGCCGAAGACGGGAACCACCTCATCAACGGGAATTCTCGCGCCGTTTACGGCATTCCAGCCAGTCACCGTATAGATCGGGGCAACCATGCCGCACTCGATGGCGAGTTGTTTCAATGTACGCAGATGCTCAGCATCATGCGTCAGTTCATTCTCCAACTGGACCGCGATAATGTTGCCCCCGTCCTTGTAGAAGAGCCCCTGCACCTGCTCCGCTATCTTCTCATAGAACTTGCGTACCTTCGCCAGATATTCCGGATTGTTCTCCCGCAGCTTGAACGGTTTCTTAAGCAGCCAGTCCGGGAAGCCGCCGTTGCGGCATTCTCCGTGCGCCCACGGCCCGATCCGGATCACCACATCCAGTCCAACCTTCTGGCATTCCCATACAAAGGCGCGAAGATCGCGGTCACCAGCAAAGTCGAATTCGCCTTCGATCTCCTCGTGGTAGATCCAGAAGATGTAGGTCGCCACGATCGTGATGCCGCCAGCCTTCATTTTGCACAGCTCTTGGTGCCAGTAACGTCTGTCGTACCGTGAAAAATGAAACTCTCCCATCACGCCGATCCACGGTTTGCCGTTGCGCGTAAAGTACAAACTGTTTACCTCGATCCGATCTCCTGCCGGATTCGATCCGCCGAGGTTCAGGTGGTCCTTCCATATCGTCGGAGGTTGATAGGTCTTGAATCGGTACATACCGCGACATCCTTTCCGTCGGAACGAATTGGTTTACGGCCATTGTAGCCTATGATCCGCGCTTTCCGTTAGGAGAATAATCGTGTTAAAATAGTACAAAATGAACATGATGAAAATGGGTCGGGAAACCTTCAACCTGACCTACCCCAAATAAAAACAGGTGGGATCAACGTGCTCCCTTTCAAACTGTTCCATCATCACGGCGAACCCGAACTTCCCGTCACCATGTACAGTTGCGGCCTTCATATCCAGCATGCGCTGCACCGGCCGATCGGGTACCCGACCTTTCAATGCATGATATGCTTCTCGGGCGAGGGGGCATTCAGCTTGGAGAACCATTCCGGTCTGAAGCTTGCGAGGGGAGAACTTCTGCTCTTGCCGGGAGGGGTCGCCCATGATTACGGTCCAACCAGCCCTGACCCATGGGTCTTGGGGTATGTGGGGTTCGACGGAAGCCTCGTCAAATCGCTTGTCGATTCACTTCATCTGCCACTGCTGCAAGCAATAGCAGTAAATGAACATGAGCTTGATCAGATCGAAGCGGAGCTGCATGAACTGTGGCATGCCGATGAGCGCGGGCTCGAAGAGTCTCATCGGTTGGCATCAGTGAAAATATACAGCTTGCTGGTCTTAATCGCGTCTATCGTGCATCGAGGAAAGGCCAGTCCGCCTGCCCGCCGTGATGCTGGCCCGGAGGAACTGATCCGGGCTTCGGTGCAGTTCATGGAACAGCATTACATGGAAGATATTAGTCTGGCGAATATCGCTGCGGCCGTCGGCTATTCCAAGCAGCATTTTCAACGCCGCTTCAAGCAGATCTACGGAATGAGACCAGGCCAATACCTGCAGCGCCTCAGACTGCTCAAAGGCGCGCAACTGCTGGAAGTGGAAGCCGAGCTGCCGGTAGGCGCCGTTGCGGAGATGGTAGGCATGGAACTGAACTATTTCGTGCGCCTGTTCAAGCGGCAATACGGGATGACACCGGCCAAATACCGGGCCCATCACCACACGTTCGTCTCAGGCGAACGGGTAGGATCGCTGGACTAAGGCGCTGGTACGGCCATGACCGGATGAACCCATACCCGGCTACAAAGAAGACAGCTACGCTTGTCCGTAGCTGTCTCTGTTTTGGATGCCGTTATGAGGTTATTGGACGATGAGCTTGGCGGTCATGCCCGTATGGCCAGCACCGCAGTAGATGTTGCAGATGATCTTGTAGCTGCCTGCTTCGGTGAATCTCACCACGGTCTCCTGATTGTGGCGCAGCTTGATATCCGTATCTTCGATCGCGATGCCATGCGAGCCCTCCGCATTGCGGTAGACAAGCTTCACGGCTTCACCTACGGCGATGGTATACTCATCCTGGTCGAACTCAAAATTGCTGCCGAGGATGACGATCTCTCTTTCTTCGCCTGTCGGGTTGGCAATGGTCTCAACAGACGAATTTACTTTGGCTGAATTGCTTCCGCATGCCGACATGATCATCACGAACAGCAATGCGGCAAGGATGAGCTTCATTTTTCTCTTCATCTTGTCCTCTCCTATCTCTCAAGTGCTCGTCCCCAGTATACACCAAATGCTTGTTGTAAGCACGTGCAGCCATGTTCCTGGCTCTGGCTTGCCAACCTGCGGACTGCCATCGGCGGATTAGCCTTGTTTCTCTGNCGCAGGGGAAGAGGCATCCAGGAAAAATTCCTCCATCGTCCAATCGTTCTCATGCAGAATGGCNGCCAGCTCTATGCCGACATAGCGAAGATGCCAAGGCTCATACTGGTAGCCTGTGATGTCTTCTTTGCCAAGAGGATAGCGAATGATAAAGCCGTATTCATGCGCATGTTCTGCGAGCCAGAGAGCTTCCGGCGTGCCCGCGAAACAGTTGTTCGCGGCACACTTGCCAGAGATGCCGGCCACGTCCATCGCGAGGCCGGTGGAATGTTCGCTGTGACCCGGTTTGGCGCTGTATGTGTTCGCGGCTTCCTCGCCGTCGCGGGCGACGTATTTCTCATAGAGCATCTTCTGGATAGCATAAGAGCGATAGCCGGATACGCCGGCCAGTTCCAGCCCGTCATTCTTAGCCGCTTCAAACAGCGTAACAAGCGCATCTGCGGCGACCTTGCGCAAGGAATGAACAGATTCGTCCTTGTAAACGAACGGGATATCCACCTTCACCAGATCGTCCGGCTCATAATCGGCAGGCAGACCGTAGGTTTTGTTGACCAGGACGGCGATGGAGTCTGGATCAGTGATGTCGTAGCTGGCACGAACCGCATCATAATCCACTTGATCATCTTCGTTGCCAACTGGCATGTCGGATGGATCCGGGGGGTTAGCTTCGTCTTGTCCGTCTTCGTTCACCGGTTCGGACTCGGGATCGTGCTCCCCGCTAGGTTCGTCCGGCTTCGTTTCATCCGCCGGTGCTGTGCTCTCCCCTGGTTGCGTGCCGGATCGCTCAGCGGGGGCCGTGCCGCCGTTGAGCGGTCCATCGCCGGAGTCGGCGCAGGAACTGAGCAGTAAGGTTCCGGTCAGGATGAGGATCACGTACAGCAAGCTCTTCCCGCGTTTGTGTTGCATCGTCGAACACCTCCATATGTTCTCATTATGTCAGATTGGTCAGCGGTTTGGTAGATCAATGTCTTCCTGGGCAGCATCGGTACAGAGACAGCATCCCATTCGCGGCCAGATGGGGGACTTTGCCTTGGAGGCCATGATTCCTCTATAATGGATAAGCTATAGTTTTTAATCAAATACAAGGAGAATGGATGAGATGAAGACCAAGCCTATGTTCCGCAATACATGCCTGCTTGTGGTCCTGTTCGTCATGCTGGTTACCGCAGGCTGCGGCAAATCGGCGAACTACCCGGAGGATGTGAAGGAGAACCCGGTCGCGGTCATCACGATGGAGAACGGCGGTCAGATCGTGATCGAACTGGAACCGAAGATCGCGCCGAACACGGTGGCGAATTTTATCTCGCTTGCCGAGCAGGGCTATTATGACGGCCTGATCTTCCACCGCGTCATTCCCGGTTTCATGATCCAAGGCGGTGATCCTTCCGGCAACGGAAGAGGCGGTCCCGGTTATTCGATTGCAGGTGAATTTACCCAGAACGGCTTCGAGAACAATCTTAAGCATGAGCGTGGCGTGGTCTCCATGGCGCGAAGGCTTGATCCGGACTCAGCCGGCTCGCAATTCTTCATCATGGTGGATGCGGCGCCTCATCTGGATGGACAATACGCGGCCTTCGGACGAGTGATCGAGGGGATGGAGACGGTGGATGCGATTGTTTCCGTTGATACTGACGAGAACAATAAGCCGCTTAAGGACCAGCGCATCCTGAAGGTGAACGTGGATACGAAGGGCTATGATTATCCGCAGCCGACAGTGATCAAGTAAAGGCTGCGCGCCGGCATCACATCAAGACCGGCAGCACCATAAAGGGAGTATGTATGCGTAACAGCCTGCCTGACCGGCAGGCTGTTACTTGTATTCTCATGATCAAGCAGCATCGGCAGAAGAAACGGACAGAAGAGATGAACCGCCATTGGATGTTGGCGATGTGCGGCCAATCTCCTTAAGCCCGTTTGCGCTTGTTGCGTTATTTGTTGCGGTTATTCTGACCTGTCAGGTCAAAAGGCGTAGCCACCGGGATGAACAGGTCGATGATCCCGATGACAAGAGCAGCCAGAATCGCGCCGATGAGGGAGACTTCGACACCGCCGACGATAAATTGGGACAACCAGATAATCGCGGCGCTGACGATGAATCCGACGATGCCCCTGCCGAAAGGGGTAACCTTCTTGCCGAAGATGCCCTCGATGATCCATCCGACGATTGCGATGACCAGCGCGAGGAACAGGGCGCTCCAGAATCCGCCGACTTCAAATGCTGGCACGATATAGCCGACGAGCATCAGAACCAGTGCAGAAACGATAAACCGTACGATTGTTCCAAGCCAATTCATGCGGCATACCACCTCCTTTATGAAATGCATCGTTATTGTGTACGAAGCTGAAAGTCCCTATGACAGGGAGTTGCAGGGAGCCGCGTGCATCCGGATGGAGCGTCAGGCGAGGTGAAGTAGGGTTGCCTACTGAGCATTCGGATATGTCGGGTAATGGAGTGCGGACGGTGGCAAGGACATGAATATTTCTGCTGCCAGAAGCGGTTCCGGCCGGACAGAGGATGGCGTGACAGATGGCGTTGACATGCCGGTTACCTGCAAATTGCTTAGGAGTCGCGCGTGTACCGGCATTTGGTTATAATAGAGTGGGGGTGTCAGTCAGCGGATGGATACGAAGATCTTGCAAACATTGGAATACCATAAAATTATAGATAAACTTCTGGCACATACACATACGAGCCTGAGCCGTGAACTGGCGGAAGAGCTCAGGCCTGAACAGGATATCGAAACGGTGCAGCGGCTGCTCAGTGAAACGGAGGAAGCGGTGAATATCGACCGTTTGAAATCCGCCCCGCCATTTGGCGGCATCAGGGGCATCCAGCCATCGATCGCCAGAGCGAGGATCGGCGGCATGTTGTCCGCGGGCGAGCTGATGGATATCGCCACCACTGTTGGCGGAGGCAGGAGGTTGAAGCGCTTCATCCTGAACCTGGACGAAGCGCACAGCCGATTCCCGATCATCTCCGAGTTGGCTTCCAGCATCGATGACCTGCGCCCGTTGGAAGACGAAATCCTGCGCTGTATCGGCGAACAGGGCGAGGTCGTGGACTCGGCCAGTCCAGAGTTGTCGCGCATCCGCAGCAGCATCCGAATGATGGAGGCGCGCGTCCGCGAGAAGCTGGATCAGATGGTGAAGAATCCATCGACGCAGAAGAAGCTGCAGGACCCGATCGTTACGATCCGCAGCAACCGCTACGTCATCCCGGTCAAACAGGAATATCGTGCCCACTTCGGCGGCATCGTACACGACCAATCGGCCTCTGGAGCGACGCTCTTCATCGAACCGGAGGTTGTCGTCCAGATGAACAACGAGCTGCGGGAGTTGAGGCTTAAAGAAGAGCGTGAAGTCGAGAAGATCCTGCAGAGGTTGACGGGCCTCGTCGGAGAGCATGTCGATGAACTTGAGGTGAACATCCAGTCCATCGCAAGACTGGACTTCATCTTCGCTAAGGCGCTGCTCGCCAGAGAGATGAAGGCAACACTGCCGAAGATGAATGACAGAGGTTATATTCGCCTGCGCAAAGGCCGCCATCCGCTCATCGATCCGGAGAAAGTCGTGCCGATCGATGTGGAGTTGGGCGATTCCTATCGCACGATCATCATCACCGGGCCGAACACCGGCGGCAAGACGGTGACATTGAAGACGATCGGTCTGCATAGCCTGATGGCCGCATCCGGCTTGTTCGTACCGGCGGAAGATGGGGCCGAGCTGGCGGTGTTTGATGCCGTATACGCCGACATCGGTGATGAGCAGAGCATCGAGCAGAGCTTGTCCACGTTCTCCAGCCATATGACGAATATCATTCGCATCCTAAATCAGATGACGAGCCGCAGCTTGATTCTGCTCGATGAAGTGGGCGCCGGTACAGACCCGACGGAAGGGTCTGCGCTGGCCATCGCCATCCTCGACCATATCCATCGAACCGGAGCCAGGACGGTGGCGACAACGCACTATAGCGAGTTGAAGGCGTACGCGTTCAACACGCCCGGAATCATGAATGCCAGCATGGAGTTTGACGTGAAGTCGCTGCGCCCGACTTATCGCCTGCTGCTTGGCGTGCCAGGGCGCTCCAATGCGCTGGCGATCGCGGAACGGCTCGGGCTGGACCGATCGATCATCGAGGCATCACGCAAGCATCTGTCGAGCGAGGACCAGCAGGTCGATTCGATGATCGCTTCGCTCGAGGAGAATCGGCTCACCGCCGAGAACGAGAGGATCGAGGCGGAGAAGCTGCACCGTCAGGTGAAGCAGTTGCAGGAGCAGCTCGAAGCGGAACGGCAGCGTTTCGCCGAGCAGCGGAACAAGCTGTTGGAGCGGGCTGAACGCGAAGCGGCCGAAGCCGTTCGCAAGGCACGGCAGGAAGCGGACGAGATCATCGCGGAACTGCGCCGCATGGCGATGGAGGAGCGGGCTTCGCTGAAGGAACATCGCTTCATCGAGATGAAGAAACGGCTGGACGAAGCCGTGCCGTCTCTGAAGCCGGACAGGAAGGAGCGGAGATCTGGCCAGTCAAGCAAGGCTAAGATCGAGCCCGGCGATGAGGTGACCGTGCTCAGCGTAGGCCAGAAAGGCCACGTCATCGAACCGGTTGGCAGCGATGAATTCATGGTACAGCTTGGCATCATCAAGATGAAGGTGCATCGAGACGATCTTCAAGTGCTGAAGCGCGAGCCGGCGAAGCCGGTCGTGCAGGCTGGGCCGAATGTGAAGCGGTCCAAGGATGCACCAGTCAGGACGGAGCTGGATCTGCGTGGCACGACGCTGGAGGAAGCGCTGATCGAGGCGGACCGCTTCCTGGACGAAGCGATCATGAGCAATCTGGGCCAGGTCGCTTTCATTCACGGCAAGGGTACCGGAGTTCTGCGTAACGGCATTCAGGAGTTCCTGCGCAAGCACCGCCATGTGAAATCTTTCCGCCTGGGGGAATATGGAGAGGGTGGAAGCGGCATTACGATCGCCGAATTAAAATAGGGAGGGGACCGTATGTTGGAAGAAGTGGACATCTGGCTGGA
>JGI26049J44785_1000997_pt1 | contig 15016 bp, 14 predicted proteins | sample HigsolmetaGSP11D_FD_44785 | JGI IMG/M metagenome (IMG submission 44785)
TTTTTTGGTTCATTCCGGAAGTTCCGCCGCCTGAAAACCGCCCGCGGCGGCAGATGACAGCCTCCGGCGCGCCGACACGGTCCGGGACGGGGTTATTTCCGCGTATTTCGCCTTTTCCGCCGTTTGACGCGTGTTTACGCCAGGCCTACACTTGGTCTAACGCACTTTTGGACCCGGAAGGAGACGCATTTCATTGAACACAGCCGCTCAAACCCGCGTGGCCGTGCAGACCGCGACGGTCTATTCGATCCTGTTCGCCGTCAGCGCAATCCATATGCTCAACGACTCGATGCAGACGGTCGTGACGGCGTTGTTCCCGGTGCTGCGCGATTCGCTGGCGCTGACGTTGTCGCAGATCGGGTGGCTCAGCTTTGCCCTCAATATGACCTCATCCGTCATGCAGCCCGTGGTCGGCCTGTATTCCGACCGGCATCCGACGCCCGGCATGCTGCCGGTCGGCATGGGGATGAGCCTGCTCGGCATCGCCGGGCTGGCGTTCGCNCCGAATTACTGGACCTTGCTTCTGGCAACCGTCTTCATCGGCATCGGTTCGGCGGTCTTTCACCCGGAAGGTTCGCGGGTTGTCTATTTCGCCGCGGGCGAGCGGCGAAGTTTCGCCCAATCGATCTATCAGATGGGCGGCAACGCCGGTTCCATGCTGGCGCCGCTCATGACGATCGCGATCTTCATTCCGCTCGGCCAGCGCGGCGCGGCCTGGGGGATGCTGCTCGCCGCCGCGGCCATCGCCGTCGCGCTGTACGTCGTGCCGTGGTATCGCACGCAGCTCGCCGCATACGGGGTGCCGGTGAAGCGCAAGGGCAAGGCGGCGGACGGCCGGACCTTGCACGACGGCCTGTCCGGCCGCACGGTCGCCTTCGCGCTGACGCTGCTCGTCCTGATCGTGTTCGCGCGTTCGTGGTACGCCGCNGGCATCAACAATTTCTACCCGTTCTATCTGGAAGACAAATTCGGGGTGTCGAAGCAGACCGCCCAGCTCGCCCTGTTCCTCTATCTGGGGGCCGGCGTGGCGGGCACGTTCTTCGGCGGCATCTGGGGCGACCGGTTCGGCCGCAAAAATATGATCATCTTCTCGATCGTCGGCTCGGCTCCGTTCGCGCTGGCGCTGCCGTATCTGCCGCTTGAGGCGATTTTCCCGGTCGTCACGGTGCTCGGCTTCATCATGATGTCCGGATTCTCCGTCAGCGTCGTCTACGCGCAGGAACTCATGCCGCGCAACGTCGGCATGGCGTCCGGCCTGATCGTCGGCCTCGCGTTCGGCATGGGAGCGCTCGGCGCCGTCGTCCTCGGCGAATGGATGAGCGCGATCGGCGAGAACCCGATCCCGGTCATCGACGCGGTCAGCTATCTGCCGCTGATCGGGCTGCTGGCGTTCCTGCTGCCGAAGGACCGGCGCCGTTGAGGCCGGGAAGCCGCGGGACTCCCCGGACATGCTTAAGCCCGTCTGCCCCATTCGGTGACAGACGGGCTTTCCGCATGCTTGTCAGGCCATCAACTGTTCCCATTCCGCGAACGCGGCTTCCAGCGCGGCGCGCTTCTCGTCGAGATGCTGCTGCTTCTCCTGCACAAGCGTGTAGTCCAGATACACGGCCGGGTCGGCGAGTTCCGCTTCGACCGCCGCGATGGCCGCCTCCAGCGCCTCGATCTCCGCTTCCAGCTGCTCGATCCGCCGCTGGCGCTGGCGCTCCTGCCGCTTCGCCTGCTTCTCGGCTTCGTAGGACGACCCGCCGCCCGCGCCGCCGCGTGCCCCGGCGGCATCCGCCGTTCCGCCGCTTTCCGTCCGATCCGCGGTACTTCCCGCCGTCTCGCCGGCCAGACGAAGCTCTTCCTGCTCGCGCTTTTTCTCCAGCATGTCGTCGTAGTTGCCCAGGTAAACCCGCACGCCGTCCGGCGTCAGCTCGATGATGCGCTCGGCCATCTTGTTGAGAAAATAGCGGTCGTGCGAGATGAACAGCAGCGTCCCCTCGAAATCGACGAGCGCCGTCTCGAGCACTTCCTTGCTGTACAGGTCCAGATGGTTCGTCGGTTCGTCCAGAATGAGGACGTTCGCCCGCTCGAGCATCAGTTTCGCCAGGGCGACCCGCGCCTTCTCGCCGCCGCTCAGCGAGGAAATCTTCTTCAGCACGTCGTCGCCGCTGAACAGGAAATTGCCGAGCACGGTGCGGATGCGCACTTCCTCCAGATGGGGAAAAGCGTTCCACACCTCGTCGAGCACCGTGTTGTCGGGATGGAGCTGCGACTGCTCCTGATCGTAGTAGCCGATTTTCACGTTGGCGCCGAATCGGACCGTGCCGGTCTCCGGCTTGATCCGTCCGAGCAGCGTCTTCAGCAGCGTCGACTTGCCGATGCCGTTCGGGCCGGCGATGGCGACGGTCTCCCCGCGCTTCAGTTGGAACGAGACGTTCCGGAACAGCGGCCGGCCGCTGCCTTCGAACCTGACCGACAGATCCTGCACATCCAGCACGTCCGCGCCGGTCTGCCGGTCGATCTCGAAGGCGAACGACGCCCGCTTCACATCCCCGGCCGGCCGCTCGATCCGTTCCATGCGCTCGAGCATTTTGCGCCGGCTCTGCGCCCGCTTCGTCGTCGAGGCGCGGACGATGTTGCGCCGGATGAACTCTTCCATGCGCGCGATCTCGTCCTGCTGCTTCTCGTAGGCTTTGAGCGCGGACTCGTACTCGGCCGCCTTCAATTCGATATAGCGGCTGTAATTGCCGGTGTACCGNTTCGCGGCGTGCCGCTCGATCTCGATGATGCTGTCNGCCAGCGCATCGAGGAAATAGCGGTCGTGGGACACGGCGAGAATGGCGCCCGGATAGCCGCGCAGATAGTCTTCGAGCCAGGAGAGCGTCTCGATGTCGAGATGGTTCGTCGGCTCGTCCAGAATGAGCAGATCGGGCGCCTGCAGNAGAATGCGCGCCAGCGCGAGGCGCGTCTTCTGCCCGCCGCTGAGCGAGGCGATCGGCGTGTCCGGCGGATACTGACCGAACCCCATGCCGTGNAGGACGCTGCGGATACGGGTTTCGATCTCGAATCCGCCGCGCTCGCGGAACGTATCGGACAGCGCCGCATACCGGGCCAGCAGCTCCTCGTAGCGGGTTTTATTTTCCATCTCCTTCGGATCGGCGATGCGGACTTCCATCTCCCGAAGCTCCCGCTCCATCTCGAGCAAATCCGCGAACACGGCGCGCATCTCCTCGTCGATCGTCCGGTCGGACTGCAGCCCGCTGCTTTGGGCCAGATACCCGATCCGCATGCCCTTGCGCCTGCTCACCACACCGTCATCCGGCGACAGCTCGCCGGCGATGATCGCGAGCAGCGTCGACTTGCCCGCGCCGTTCACGCCGACGATGCCGATCCGCTCGCGTTCATTCACGTGAAACGAAATATTGGACAGCACCGGTTTGGCGCCGAAACTTTTCGCGATTCCCGATAGTTGCAGCAACATGTCGATCCTCCGCAGCCTTCTCCCATGCAGGCCGTTCTCATGCGCCGCGCAACTCGCGGCCACACAGAACAGTGTACATGATTCCGGCGCGGAGCGGAACCTGCGTGTCGAATGCGGATGCGCCCGATCTATTCGTCCTTGTCGTGCAGCGTCAGCAGATAGTGAATGAGCGCATCCTGCTCCCGGCGCGTGAAGCCGGTCGTCTCATCGACCCAGTAGTTGTGGCCGATCCCTTCGACATTCGCTTCGCGCAAGTCCTTGTCGGCCTGGTTCGCCTTGACGACCCGCTCGCGCAGCCGCTTGTCGACCAGTGCGCGCAGGCTTTCGGCCGGGTCGGGCAGGATGCCGGCCTTGAACGTGCCGGGGATGCCGTATTGTCCCGGCTCGGGTCCGGCCGCGACGCCGCCGTCGTGCAGGTACGGAGCCGACCAGTAAAGTCCGTACAGGCTCGGCGTCTTGTAGCCGCCCGGCGAATTGCCATGCGCGAAAGCCAGCTTGATCTGTTCTTCGGACATGCCGTTCAGCGGCATCCGGTGCAGCTTCGGCTTCTTGGGCAGCGGCACGGGCGTATCGTAATCGTACATGAGCGGCGGTCCCCAGAACTTCTCCGTCTTCTTGAACGACCGGGCGCGCGACGGGTTCGTGCCGAGGACATCGGTCGCGACAATCCGGTTGTTCGTGAGGTACGGTCCGGCATGGCAGGTGATGCACCCGGCCCGCCGGAACACCGCTTCGCCCTCCGCCGCGAGTCTCGCATCCCTTTTCAGGTGCGAACGCGGCGGCTTGAGCGTATTCTGGTAGGCGGACATCGCCAGCGTATGCCGGTTGATCGGGTATCCGGGAACGGACGACAGGACGCCGGATACCGATACGAAGGATGAACGCGGATGGGCAGGCGACGGCACCGACTGGATGATGCCCGGCGAGTCCGGCGTCGGGTCGACGGCCGCGAACTGTTCGGACGGCTTCGTTCCCTTGGCCGGGTCGTAACGATATTTGGACGAGGCCGCCCGCTGCAGCAGAATCCCCATGTACACTTCCTTGTCGAGCCCGAAGATCGGCTTGCTCAGCCCGGCCTGCGCCAGCGCGTCCATATTCTGCGCGTTCGGGACGCCGGAGAACGTCATGAGCCCTTTGAACGGACCGGCGAAAGCCGTGCCGTTCCAGTTGTACGGGTGATCGCCGAGCGTGAATGAATCGGGAATCTGGACCGGGTTGTTCTCCATGTCGATGGTTGTGTCGATGGAACCCGGCGGCCATTTCATGAGTTGTTCGTCGACCAGCCGTTCGAGCTCGTCCGGATCCGGCAGCGGCGTGCGCTTCCCTTCGCTGTCCGTTACCCAGCTTTTGGCCTGTTCCTTGAAGCGGATGAGGCCGCGGATCTGCTCCGTCGTCACGCCCGTGTGGGTGAAAAACGCGGCCGAGTTGTTGCCCATGGCGAGGAGGAGGCCGATGTTCAGATCGGTGTTCGGCGGACCTTCGACGACCTTGCCGCTCACCGGATCGTAGACGGCGTGGCAGGCGATGCAGCCGACGCCGACCCGCGGCTTGCCCTTGTCCAGCGAGACTTTCAGGCCAAGCGGCACATACGATCCCTTCGCGACGTCCAGGCCGGTGTCGAGGAGATCGCCCTTGCGGATCGTTCTTCCGCCGATGACGGCGTCCTTCTCCGCCGCCACCCGCAGATTCGTCGTGCCTTCGCCCTTCAGCGCCGCCGTCGCCTTCAGAATCCCGCGTATCGTCAGCGGTCCGTCCAGCAGCCCCATGATATCCATAAGAAAATGTTCATTGCCGAACGTCTCGCCGTAGAACGCCCGCCTGCCGAGATCGAGCGTTTCCTCGTCCGTCGGCTCCGGGTTTTCCGGCGTCTGCGCCGTGCGAACCGTCGCGGCGGGACGGCGCGGGTTCAGGACATGCTCCCGATCCGGTATGTAGATGTAACTCGGATGTGTATATAACAAAAAGATTGCAGCCAGACCGATGCCTACGGTCGAAAGCAGGATGCCGGCTGCCAGCCGTCTGCTTCTTCGTTTTTTGTTCCGTTCCAACTTCAGTCACCGCCTTCGAAATCCGGCCTTCGTCTCCCCGGGGGTGCGGCCGGAAAATATACGCATAGTATCCGCCGCGCTGCGGGTTTACATGCGCGCCGCGCCATTGGCGAATTGCGCGGCGGAATGGTAAACTGATGACAGGATTACCGCAAGATGACGGGAAAGGCGGATGTCTTTCGTGGAATACGGCAGCCGGCATGCCGGCAAGGCGGCGCTGCGTCGGGAAATGGCCGCGCTGCGGGAACGCATTCCGGAACCCGAACGGCACCTGCGGTCCGAACGGGCCTGCCGCCATGCCGCGGAGTGGCTCCGGGAGCGGGGTGCGGACTGCTTCCTCGCCTATGCCTCGTTCCGCTCGGAGCTGGACACGCGGCCGCTTCTCGAGTGGGGCTGGCGCAGCGGACTGGCTGTCCTGCTCCCCGTCTGCAACACGGCGGACCGGTCGCTCGAACTGTACCGGGTGCGAAGCTTCGATGAACTGAAGCGGGGCGCTTACGGCGTGCCGGAACCGGATCCGGCGCAAGCGGAGCGATGGCAGGATGCGCGGAGCATCGGAGCCGTCTTCGTCCCGGGGCTTGCCTTCGCGCCGGACGGAAGCAGGCTCGGCTACGGCGGCGGCTATTACGACCGGTTCGCCGGGCGGATGCGCGCCTCGGGCGGCGCTGCGCGATGGATGGGACTGGCCTTCGGGGTGCAGATCGTGCCTGAAGTGCCGGTCGAACCGCACGACGCCCGGCTGGACGGTTACATAACGGAAGACGGCGTCTACAGGGTGCCGAGGCGGGGAGGATGTTCGGATGGCGGACGGGAAGCTGACGCATTTCAATGAGCAGGGCCGGGCGAGGATGGTCGATGTGACGGACAAGGACGTGACGGCGCGGGCGGCCGTGGCCGAGACGACCGTCAGGATGCGCCCGGAGACGCTGGAGGCGATCCGTTCCGGCCGGGTCGGCAAAGGCGACGTGCTGGCCGTCGCGCAGGTGGCGGGCATCATGGCGGCGAAGCGGACGGCCGAATGGATTCCGATGTGCCACCCGCTGCCGCTGACCGGCATTGATATTCAATTCCGCGAAGCCGGGAACGACCGGCTGATTATTGAAGCAACCGTGAAGACGACCGGCAAGACCGGCGTCGAGATGGAGGCGCTCACCGCCGTATCGGCGGCGGCGCTGACCGTCTACGACATGTGCAAGGCGATGCAGAAAGACATGGAGATCGGCCCGACGCGGCTCCTCCGCAAGACGGGAGGCAAAAGCGGCGATTACGCAAGACCGTCCGAACAGGCGTGAAGATCCGCGGGGCTGATGGATTGCGGATGTCGGATTTTCTTTGCTGTCGGTTTTTCCTTACAGGAGGGGGAAACGGATGCGTTGGAAGGTTGCGATTCTGACGGCGAGCGACAAGGGGGCCGCGGGAGAGCGGGAAGACACGAGCGCACAAGTGATCCGCGAATTGATGGAAGAAGAAATCGGCGGCGAAATCGTCGAATACCGCGTCGTGCCGGATGACCAGGATGAGATAACGGCGGCGNTGATTGAAATCACCGAGTACTACCGTCCGGATCTGATCGTGACGACGGGCGGCACGGGACTCGGGCCGCGCGATGTGACGCCGGAAGCGACGGAGCGCGTCATCGAGCGGAAGGTCCCGGGCCTTGCGGAAGCGATGCGGATCGGGGCGATGCACAAGACCCGCGCGGCGATGCTCTCGCGCGGCATCGCCGGCATCCGCGGCCGCACGCTGATCATCAATCTGCCGGGCAGCCCGAAGGGCGTCCAGGANAGTCTGATGGCGATCATCGACCAGCTGCCGCACGCGCTGGCGATTCTGACCGGACGGGAAACGGAACATGTGTGAAGCGGAGGCGGAGCATGAAGACGAGACTGCGCGAAGTGCCGGTCGAGGAAGCCGTGGGCCTGGCGCTTGCCCACGATCTGACGCAGATCATACCCGGGCAGTTCAAGGGCCGCCTCTTCCGAAAAGGGCACGTGGTCACCGAGGAAGACATTCCGAAGCTGCTGGACATCGGCAAGGCGCACATCTACGTGCTGGAGCTCGGCGAAGGCGATCTCCATGAAGACGATGCCGCGCTGCGGCTGGCCTCGGCGCTTGCCGGCGACGGGATTTCGTTCGGCGAACCGGGCGAGGGCAAGGTGACGCTGAAGGCCGAGCGGCGCGGCCTTGCCGTCCTCGACGAGGCGTTCGTGCGCAGCGTGAACCGGATCGGCGACATCGCGCTCGCGACGGTCCGGCGCGACCAGGTGCTGCAGCCCGGCGGCGCGATCGCGGCGGTGCGCGCCATCCCGCTCATCGTGCCGGAGCGGAAGATCGCGGAAGCCGAGGCGCTGGCCGCGGATTGGCGGGCGCGGCACGGGAGCGCGCCGCTCGCCGTGCGGCCGCTCCGCTCCGTACGCGCCGGTCTGCTCGTGACCGGAGGCGAAGTGTACAGCGGCCGGATCAAGGACAAGTTCGGCCCGGCCGTCCGCGCCAAGCTGGAGGCGCTCGGCTCCACGGTCGCCGAGCAGCGCTTCGCGCCGGACGATCGACAAAGAATTGTCACGGAGATTCACTATTTGCTGGGACGCGGGTATGATATGATATTGGTAACCGGGGGCATGTCCGTCGACCCGGACGATCGGACGCCCGGGGCAATCCGGGAAGCCGGAGCGGACATCGTCAGCTACGGGACGCCGATGCTTCCGGGTTCCATGCTGCTTGTCGGGTATTTCGGAAATGTCCCGATCCTCGGATTGCCCGGCTGCGTCATGCACGATCCGTACACATCGTTCGACGTCCTGCTGCCGCGCATTCTCGCCGGAGACCGGATCACGCGGGAAGAGATCGCCGGCATGGGCTACGGGGGATTGCTTCACGGATAAGCCGGCACCGCATCGAAGGCGCCGGGACATGCGAACATTCAGCCCGGCCGATTCCGCCTGGAGAAGCGGATGGACGCGGCTTGAAGGAGGGATCGACAGACCAATGGTCAGTGGTATTGGAGTGACGGGGTTCATCCTGCTCATCATCGTCGCGTTGCTGCTCTTCGGTCCGAGCAAGCTGCCCGAGCTCGGCAGAGCGTTCGGACGAACGCTGCGCGAGTTCAAGCAGGGCGCGCGCGAGATCGTGGACGACATCGAGCGCGATGAGAGCAAAGGCCGCCTGGAAGCGGGGCGCCCGGAGAATCAGGATTCAGCGGACAAGAAGCGGCTTCCGGAATAACCGGAATACGCTTTTTTTATGGAAGATGATGCGGATTTGAATGGGCCCGAAGGAGGAGGACAGGCATTGGCGGATCACGGCGTTCGGCCCGCGGGCGGACCTTACGNTCCCAAACCGGACGAAGAGAAACAGATGAATCTGCTTGAGCATATCGGCGAACTCCGGCGCAGGNTGATTTACGTGCTGGCGGCGCTGTTCATCGGACTTGTCCTGGGACTGCTTGCCGCCGAACCGGTTTACGANTATTTGATGAGTGTCGAGCCGGCCAGCAAACTGACCGAACTGCATGCGTTCTCGCTGTGGGACGGCATCGGCATGTACATGAAAATCGCTTTCGTGGTCGCGCTGCTGATCGTGCTGCCGTTCGCGTTCTATCAACTGTGGGCGTTCGTCAGCCCCGGCCTCAAGGCCCGCGAGCGGAGAGCGGCGCTCGGCTATGTGCCGCTGGCATTCGTCATGCTGGCGGTCGGGCTGGCGTTTTCCTATTTCGTTGTCTTTCCGCTGGCCTTCGATTTCACCACCCATGTCTCGCGAAGTCTCGGTCTGGAGGAGACCTACGGGATCGCGCAATATTTTTCGTTCATGTTCAACATCATCGTGCCGATCTCGCTGCTCTTCGAACTGCCGATTCTCGTCATGTTTCTGACGCGGATCGGCATTCTGAACCCCGCGCGGCTGCGCAAAATGCGCCGGTACGCTTATTTCGGGCTCATTTTCGTCGGCGTGCTCGTGACGCCGCCGGATTTCATCTCGGACATGCTTGTCGCGNTGCCGTTGATCTTGCTTTATGAATTCAGCGTCTACATGGCATCGTCCGTCCATCGCAGAATGCAGCGCCGGGAAGGGCGTCTGAAGGAAGACGAAAACTGAAATTTTTTGCGGTCCCGACGTNGGATCTCCCCTTGCATTGGAATATCAACTTGAGTATTATAAGAGTTGGTTGTTAGCACTTGAGCAGGTCGAGTGCTAACCTGCAGCATATCTTTCATGACGAAGGAGGCTCATTTTACATGATCAAACCTTTGGGTGACCGCGTACTGGTCGAACCGATCGCAAAAGAAGAAACGACTGCAAGCGGCATCGTTCTGCCCGACACGGCGAAAGAAAAGCCGCAAGAGGGCAAAGTCATCGCCGTCGGCAAAGGCGCTTACAAAGACGGCGTGCTTGTCGCTCCCGAAGTGAAAGTCGGGGACCGCGTGCTGTTCTCGAAGTACGCCGGCACGGAAATCAAATATGAAGGCAAAGATTATCTGATTATGAGAGAAAGCGACATCCACGCGATCTTCGAATAATCCGGATCGCCTGGATTCCCATGCATGGGCCGCTTCGCGGCCGCATATCCAGCGGATTTCGATCCGCTGTCCGGATGCGCACAGCATCGTACATCCGCAAGTCGATACTGAACGGTTCAAGGAGGTAATTACGCATTATGGCCAAAGACATCATTTTCGGTGAAGACGCCCGCCGCGCGATGCTCCGCGGTGTGGACGCGCTCGCCAATGCCGTGAAAGTGACGCTGGGTCCGAAGGGCCGCAACGTCGTGCTCGAGAAGAAATTCGGCAGCCCGCTCATCACGAATGACGGCGTCTCGATCGCCAAAGAAATCGAGCTCGAAGATCCGTTCGAGAACATGGGCGCCCAACTGGTGAAAGAAGTTGCCACGAAGACGAACGACGTTGCCGGCGACGGCACGACGACGGCTACCGTTCTGGCCCAGGCGATGATCCGCGAAGGTCTGAAGAACGTAACGGCCGGCGCGAACCCGATGGTCATCCGCCGCGGCATCGAAAGAGCGGTCAAGACGGCCGTTGAAGAGCTGAAGAAGATCGCGAAGCCGATCGAAGGCCGTCAATCGATCGCGCAAGTTGCGGCCATCTCCGCAGCCGACGAAGAGCTCGGCCAGCTGATCGCGGACGCCATGGAGAAAGTGGGCAACGACGGCGTTGTTACGGTTGAAGAGTCGAAAGGCATCCAGACGGAACTGGAAGTCGTCGAAGGCATGCAGTTCGACCGCGGCTATACGTCCGCTTACATGGTGACGGACACGGACAAGATGGAAGCCGTGCTCGACAACCCGTATATCCTGATCACCGACAAGAAGATCTCGAGCATCCAGGAAATTCTGCCGATCCTCGAGAAAGTGGTCCAAACGAGCAAACCGCTGCTCATCATCGCGGAAGACGTCGAAGGCGAAGCGCAAGCAACGCTCGTCGTCAACAAGCTGCGCGGCACGTTCACCTGCGTTGCGGTCAAGGCGCCGGGCTTCGGCGACCGCCGCAAGGCGATGCTGGGTGACATCGCGGCGCTGACGGGCGGCCAAGTCATCACGGAAGAACTCGGCCTCGACCTGAAATCGGCGACGCTGGATCAACTCGGCAGCGCGCGTCAAGTCCGCGTATCGAAGGAAAACACGATCATCGTGGACGGCGCGGGCGACAAGAAGGACATCGACGCTCGCATCGCGCAAATCAAAGCCCAACTCGAAGAAACGACGTCCGACTTCGACCGCGAAAAACTGCAAGAGCGCCTCGCGAAGCTGTCCGGCGGCGTAGCCGTCATCAAGGTCGGCGCGGCTACGGAGACGGAGCTGAAAGAGCGCAAGCTGCGCATCGAAGACGCGCTGAACTCCACGCGCGCTGCGGTTGAAGAGGGCATCGTGTCCGGCGGCGGCACGGCGCTGATCAACGTGTACAACGCGGTTGCCGCACTGAAAGCCGAAGGCGACGAGCAGACGGGCATCAACATCGTGCTGCGCGCGCTCGAAGAGCCGGTGCGCACGATCGCGGCGAANGCGGGCAAGGAAGGCTCCGTCATCGTNGAACGGCTGAAGAAAGAGCCGGTGGGCATCGGTTACAACGCGGCTACGGACGAGTTCGTCAACATGTTCGAAGCCGGCATCGTCGACCCGGCGAAAGTTACCCGTTCCGCGCTGCAAAACGCGGCTTCGGTTGCGGCCATGTTCCTGACGACCGAAGCGGTCATCGCCGACAAGCCGGAGAAAGAGAAAGCAGCTCCGGGCGGCATGCCGAACATGGACATGATGTGATCGGCATAGTCTCAAGCCGACAATCAGAAGGCCTCTCCTCGCGGGGAGGCCTTCGCTTTTTTATGCTTTTCGGGGACGTTTTGGCTTGACACAAGAACTGCTATAATAGAGTGAAATATTTCAACCGCGGCGCGATGAAGGAGTGGAGGCGGCTTACGTGATCATCGGCATCGGACATGATCTGGTGGAGATCGCGCGGATCGAGCGGATTCTGCAGGGGCATACGGCGGAAATGTTCATCCGGCGCATTCTGACGGAAGAGGAAATCGCGCTGGCGCCGGCCGGAGGCAAGCGGCTGGCGGAATACGCGGCCGGACGGTTCGCGGTGAAAGAAGCGGTGTCGAAGGCGCTTGGCTGCGGCATCGGGGCGGCGGTCCGTTTTATCGATATCCATGTGCTGCCCGACCGGCTGGGAAAACCGACCTGCACCCTGTCCGCCCGGGCGTGGGAACGGCTCGGACTGGACCCGACGGCGACCCGCATCCATGTGACGATCACCCACGAACGCGGTTTCGCATCGGCGTTCGCCGTCGCCGAACGCAGATGAACAATCGGAAGCATCAGACAATCCTGAAATTCTGGGAGCGACTATGGAACGAATTTATCGGATCATCCTGGAGCAGCATCTGAGAAGACTGAACGCAGAAGTGACGTTGGCCGCATGGAGTTCCTTCGCTCCCGGTTTCAGCCTGGGGCATTCGCGGCCTCACGGCTTCCGGCTCGTCTATGTCAGCAAAGGCACGGGCTGGATTGAAGTGAACGGAAAGCGATACGGCACCAGACCGGGCTGCCTGTCCCTGCTGCCCGCCGGAATCGAGCAGTCGTGCGGCGTGGCGGGGCCGGAGCCGGTCGAAGCCTATTGGGTTCAATTTGACGCCAATCTCGGCGATGCCGAGTTGATCGATATGCTGAAGCTGCCCGTCTGCGTCGACATGTCCGGGCACTCCGACATCATCCGGCTGTTCGAAGCGATGGTCGATGCTTACAACGACCGGTCCATCACAAGCGTGCTGCGCTCGAAAGCCGCGTTGTACGAGGCGCTTGCCTGCTTCCTCGAACAGTGCCAGGTGGATGAGGGAGCGTTCGGCAACATCGATGATTACGTCAAGCTGGGGAAGGTGCTGGACTACATCGACCAGCATCTGGCGGAGAATCTGACGCTCGAAGAACTGGCGAAAATCGCTTATCTGCATCCGAACTATTTCATCAGCCTGTTCAAAAATTTGATCGGCTACCCGCCCATCCAGTACGTCAACATGCAGCGGCTGGAGAAGGTCAAGAAGCTGCTGGAAGAGACCGATATCCACATTGCCGATATCGCCGCTTCCGTCGGGATGCGGAATCATTATCTGTCCCGTCTGTTCAAGCAGCACACGGGCATTTCGCCGACGCGCTACCGCAAGCTCTACGGCGAACGGAAGGCGATGGCGGACCGGGCCGCCGCGAAGGGCGGGCGGATTTCGGAAGTTCAGGCCGCGGCGGCTGACGCCGGCACAGGGGGAAGCGGATATGAGCAGGGAGAAGACTGAAGCGGCTGCCGCTTTTTTCGCCGCGGAGCTGCTGAACTGGTACGATGCGAACAAGCGCGATCTGCCGTGGCGGCGGGATCGGGACCCCTACCGCATCTGGGTATCGGAAGTGATGCTGCAGCAGACNCGGGTCGATACGGTGATTCCGTATTATGAACGGTTTATGGAGCGCTTCCCGACGGTGCGGCATTTGGCGGAAGCGCCGGAGGAAGAGGTGCTGAAATGCTGGGAAGGCCTCGGCTACTATTCGCGGGCGCGCAATCTGCAGGCGGGCGCGCGGCAGGTGGTCGAGCTGTACGGCGGCGTCGTGCCGGACGACAAGGCGGCGATCTCGTCGCTGAAGGGGATCGGCCCCTACACGGCAGGCGCGATTCTGAGCATTGCCTATAACAAGCCGGAACCGGCCGTGGACGGCAATGTGATGCGGGTGATGTCGCGGTATTTCCTATTGGAGGACGACATCGCGAAGCCGTCCGCCCGGACGAAGATCAAGCGGCTGGCGGCGTCGATCATTCCCGAAGGGCGGGCCGGTGATTTCAATCAGGCCGTCATGGAACTCGGCGCGCTGGTCTGCACGCCGAAGTCGCCGGGCTGCCTGCTCTGCCCGGTGCTCGCGCAATGCGCCGGCCGGGCCGCCGGACGGGAGCGGGAGCTTCCCGTGAAATCGAAGGCGAAGCCGCCGCGCCCCGAGCTCCGGCTTGCCGCCCTCGTCGAGGGGCGGGGCGAGCACGCGGGCAAGGTGCTCGTCCGGCGGCGGCCGGACAGCGGGCTGCTCGCCCGCATGTGGGAGCTGCCGCATGTGCTGGCGCCGGATGAGGCGGCGCGGTCCCGCGGGCGGGCGGCGGGCGCGGCGGCCTTTGCGGCGGATGCGAGGGTCTTGGCGAGCGCGACGATTTTGGCGGACGCGAAGGCGGCCGGTGTGCCCGAGGCGCCGGCGGTTGCGGACGCGGATGATTCGGCAGCGTCTGCGGGTGCCGTGGCAGCCGGAACGTCGATGGCGGGGACTGCAGGGGACGGCCGCTTCGACGCGCTGAGCCGCGGGCTCGCGGAGGAAGCGGGGCTGCTCGTCCGCCCCGTACGGCTCTGGTCGGAAGAGGAGCATGTATTCAGCCATATCCGGTGGAAAGTGGACGTATATCTCGCCGAATTCGGATTTTTCCTCGCAGGCGGGCGGGAAGCCGCAGCCGGCGCTGCCGGCGGCATGGCCGCCGAACCCGGCGCCTCTTACGGCGGACCGTCGGATGCGGACGATCTGCCGGAAGGCTGGCTGTGGATCGGTCCCGAAGATATGGCGTCTCTTGCGTTTCCGAACGTTTTTCTCCGGATATTGAATGACTATTTTGCGCGACAGGCATGAAAACAGCCGGGTGAGCCCCGGCTGTTGCTGTTGATAATTGCACCATATCAGACGCTCACGCGAGCGCTCGGGATCTGGTGCAGAAATCAGATCGGCCCAAACTTCGCGCGAGCGTTCGAATCTGGTGCAGAAATGCACCAGATCAGCCCAAACTTCGCGCAAGCTGCCCGAATTTGGTGCAGAAATGCACCAGATCAGCCCAAACTTCGCGCGAGCGTTCGAATCTGGTGCAGAAATGCACCAGATTGGCCCAAACTTCGCGCGAGCGTTCGAATCTGGTGCAGAAATGCACCAGATCAGCCCAAACTTCGCGCGAGCGTTCGAATCTGGTGCAGAAATGCACCAGAT
>JGI26049J44785_1000999_pt1 | contig 14991 bp, 10 predicted proteins | sample HigsolmetaGSP11D_FD_44785 | JGI IMG/M metagenome (IMG submission 44785)
TTGGACAAAAAGGATTTATACTTGAACGTTTGGCAAAAAATGTTGGACATTGTGCCTTAGATGTTGAACGATCCGGAGGCGAAGAAGATGAAAATGTTGGACATTCCGATCCGGGAATCCATGAATGTTGAATCTTCTTCTCTATATTGAACAATTAACCTCCCATGTCGGTCAAACGGCCATCCCAATTGAACTCTAATTCTTCCATGATGGTTCATGGCCATTCAGCCGGAAATGCCGGATCCCCTTACACCCGTCTTGGACCCGGTCCCTGCTCGGAAAGGATCATATTTTTTAAGTACAGGATTTTGTCTTTTCTGCCTCCTCCAACTGCGCATGTTGCCTGTTCTAGAAAATGTTTGGCGGGATTGCCGGCTGGAAATGGAAACGCGCAATTTGACCGAAGATCACCCGAAGAGGAGTATCCGTGTATGAGGGGATAAAAATACCCGCAAACACTTGATTTCAACCTTTTCTTGCGTATGAAAAAAATATTTGTTGCGAAATTAAGCTCCTTCCATCGGCGGGTGATCAAAGAACGCTTGCCTAGGAAGGACGACTTTCAGGTCCGGCATTTGGGCGACCAACCCTGTGATCAAAGAACTTTTACCTAGGAAGGGAAAACCAAGCGTAAGGGCGGCAGGAAAGGAAGGAAAGGTCCAAATACAACGAAAAAGAGGACCGCTCCTTGGTAGCATAATTGCATAAGAACATTGGCACCAGAAAGGAGTTGTCCCTCATGGAAAAGAAGATCAAAGCCGGATCGCGGGTGACCACCGTTTTGTGTTCCCGCGTTGTCCCTCNGGAAAAGAATATCAAAGGAGTATCCCTCGTGACCAAATGAATCCCCAAATTATTGAGAAGATCCTTTGGGGAAAATTGCAGGAAATCTTTTCAACGGTCTTGAAAATTCTATTGGAGGACATGGATCAACAGATTGCCGAAGAACGGAATAAAAAAACGATTTCGGCTGCCCGATTAGCGAAAGCTCCAGACCGCCAGCCTCTTTGGTGAAATTAAGGCAAAGCGAAACGATTACCGAGACGGGAAACCGGAGAAGATGTCTATCTTCCGGAACGTTACTTGGACTTCGGAAGGACGGGCACGGTTGGAGAATCAGCAAGAAATAACCTCCCGCTCATAAAAAACAAGGCAGATACGCATACATACAATGCGCTAAAAGCGCTGTTTGTATAAAGACGCAGAATATTGACCAAGACGGGAGCCCTGAACGAATGTATCGGTATACATTTCCGGCATGGGGTAAAGAATTGCCCGCATACGCTTGACTCAAACTCCCCGGATGCAATCCGGTTTTCCCCGCGGGTGCGTTTCCATTCATTTTTCGGCAGCTATTTTTGCCGGCCGATCATGCTCAAAATCCTTTCAACGGTTTGCCGGTTTTTTTCTTCGATCTCTTTTTTCCTCGGGATGACGGGGAAGGCCGAGCGGTCGTCGTCCCATTGGGCGGGGAGGGGGACAGGAGCGTGCTTTTGCCATTTTTCCACCCATCCCTTCGGCAAGGGCCCGGCGGGGGACGGAAGTCCCGCCATTTCCAACCAAAGAAAAGACCAAGCCCGGGGAACGACCCGCCAGATGTCGTAGCCGCCGCCGCCGAGGGCGATCCACCGCCCACCGCAATAGCGATGGGCAATTTCGTGGGCGAGCTTGGGTATTTCCCGGTAAATGGCCGTCGAGGCGTGGAGATGGGTCAGCGGATCAAAATAATGGGCGTCGGCTCCGTTTTGGGTGATCAGGACATCCGGCCGGAAAAAATCCGCAATTTCCATGATAACCTTCCGGTAGGCGTATAACCAGGATTCATCCTCGGTAAAGGCGTCCAAGGGAATGTTGAAGCTGTAGCCGTAACCTTTCCCGACCCCCCGCTCGTAGACGCTCCCCGTCCCTGGAAAGAGGTAGCGCCCCGTTTCGTGAAAGGAGACGGTGCAGACGTTCGGATCGTCGTAAAAGGTCCATTGCACGCCGTCGCCGTGATGGGCGTCGGTATCCACATACAGGACTTTTGCTCCGTATTTTTCCCGCACATATTTTATGGCGATGGCACAGTCGTTGTATATGCAGAATCCGGAGGCTTTTCCGGGAAAACCGTGATGGAGGCCGCCCCCGGGGTGAAAGGCATGGATGCCGGCCCCGCCCATGACCGCATCCGCCGCCGTCAGCGTCCCCCCGACGATCCACGAGGCGGCTTCGTGCATGTTCGGGAACATGGGGGTATCCTCCGTGCCGAGGCCGAAGCTTTCCCCTTCTTCCTCCGACAGCCTGCCTTCTCCGGCTTTCCTCACCGCTTCGATATAGGTTTGGTCGTGGACGAGCCTCAGCTCTTCCTCCGTCGCCATCCTCGGGGGGACGATTTGTTCCTCCCCGATCGCCCCGCAATGTTTCAAGAGATCCAAGGTGAGGAAAACCCTTTTTTGATTGAAGGGATGATGATCGTGAAACTTGTAGGCGAGCAGCCGGTCGGAGTAGACGAAAACCGCGCGGTCTTTCATGATTTCATCTCCGGGGGAACGGGCCAAAGGACAGCGAACCCCTTTTCGCGGATTTTGTCCGCGATCGGACGGGGATTCATGGTTCCGAGCCGGAAAACGAGAATCTTATCGTCGCTGCCCTTTTTGTCCGGATAGACGAGCACGCTGTGAATGTTCACGTGATGTTCCCGGATCAGACCGGCCACTTCATGGAGCATCCCCGCCCGATTCGGGACCCGGACTTCGATGCGGCTTCCCGGCTGGTTGGCGCCGACCAGCTGAATGAAGGCCTCGAGCACATCCGTCTGGGTGATGATGCCGACCAGGCGGTTTTCCTTGACAACGGGCAGGCAGCCGATTCGATTTTCAAACAGGACGACCGCGGCGTCTTCGACAAAATCGAGGGGGTGGACGGTGATGACATCCCGTTTCATGATGCTTTTCACCGGCATTTGGAACACTTCTTCATGTTCCCGNGAATAAAAAACCGACGGNACGGCCGACCGGATATCCCGGTCCGTGACGATCCCGATCACCCGTTTTTCGCCGTCTACGACGGGGATGTGGCGGATCTTCTTTTCCTTCATCAACCGAAGGGCCCTTTCGATCGGATCGGTTTCTTTTAACGTGTGGACGTCTTTGACCATCATATCTTCAACGAGCATCCTTGTTCACCTCGCGAAAAAAGGGTCTGGCGAAAGGCGAGCCCCGCCCGGGCCAAGGCGGTATCAGTACATGTACCGGTTCCGGAAACGGAGCCTGTCGAATTTTTCGATGGATTCCCGGTCCACGTTTTTTCCGATGCGGACCATCAGACAATTTGCCGGGTGGGAACAGATCTCCGGATCATCGGTGGCAAACCATACGAGCCCGCCCGCGTTCATCATTTTTTCCATCACCTTCCGGTATTCCCAAACGTCCAGCCCGGTTCCCTTCAAATCCCAGTGCCAGTAATATTCCGTCGTGATGATAATGTAATTTTCCATCGCCTCGTCCATCATGGCCAGCCGCAGCATTTCCTTCCCGACGGATTGGCCGCGGTAGGGAGGCGCCACTTCAATGGCCCCCAGCTCCAATAAATTTTCCATTTTTTCTTCCGCCCATCGTTCCAGCGGGTCCGGATAATGGAAGGTGACGTAGCCGACGATGGTATCTTCGTCTCTGGCGATGATGATCCGGCCTTCTTCCAATCGGGCGATTCCGATCAGGGCTTCCTTCTGTTCTTCCGGTTCGCGGAAAGCCACCAGCCCTTCATGGAATTTCAGGCCGGCGATGTGCCCGGGCTGAACGGGACCTTCAATGACCAACGTCTTTCCGTTTTTCAGTTCCAGTTTTTTTGAAAAATATTTCTTCGGATGCTCCACTGCCGCCACCCCTTTCAAGCGGATCAAAAGATTGAAAAGCGAAGGGAAAGGATTCGCTGGGCGGGATTGTTTGCAACGGAAGCGCGACGGAAAATGGCGCGGCTTTTGCCGGAACGCGCCGCGGCCGTCCGTGCCGGATGAAAGCCCTTACTCAACATTAGTATAACAGGAACCGGCGGAGGAGGGGAACAAGATGTTGGCGAAAGATTTACAAATGAATGAAAAAATGGGGAAAAACAAAAATTGAGAATTGTCGTTTTCTATACTATAATAATCTTTGTAAACGTTAACAGAGGGGTGAATGGGTTTGAAATTGGAAACGCTGCCGGTCAAACAAGGGGACTACAATCTGAAGAACTATGAAGAAGCCTATCGGAATTTTCGCTGGGAAACGATCGAAGCGGACTTTTCCTGGCATAAGACGGGAAAAGTCAANATGGCCTACGAGGCGATTGACCGTCATGCGGAGGGATTCCGCAAAAACAAGATCGCCCTTTATTTCCGGGACCAGAACCGTTACGAAAAGTATACGTTTAAGGAAATGNAAGAATTGACCAACAAGGCGGCCAACGTTTTAAAGGATATGGGCGTGGAAAAGGGGGACCGGGTCTTCATCTTTCTGCCCCGTTCTCCGGAATTGTACTTCGCCCTGCTCGGGGCCATCAAGCTAGGGGCGATCGTGGGGCCGCTGTTTGAGGCCTTCATGGAAGGCGCCGTCCGCGACCGCCTGCAGGACAGCGGCGCGAAAGTGCTCGTCACGAATCCCGAACTGTACAAAAGGGTCCCCGTCCAAGATCTGCCGGATTTGAAAAAGNTCTTGCTCGTCGGGGAAAAGATTGAAGAAACGGATCGGATCGCCGATTTCAACAGGCGCATGGCCGAGGCCGACAGGCATTTGGACATCACCTGGGTCGGCCGGGAGGACGGTTTAATCCTTCATTACACCTCCGGTTCGACGGGGAAACCGAAGGGNGTGCTCCATGTNCATAACGCCATGATCCAGCATTACGCGACCGGAAAATGGGTGCTGGATTTGAAGGAAGACGATGTTTATTGGTGCACCGCCGACCCGGGCTGGGTGACGGGGACTTCNTACGGCGTGTTCGCNCCATGGCTGAACGGCGCATCCAGCGTGATTGTCGGCGGCCGGTTCAGCCCCGATGACTGGTATAAAACGATCGAAGATTTCCGGGTGACGGTTTGGTACAGCGCCCCGACGGCATTCCGGATGCTGATGGGCGCCGGGGACGAGCTGGTCAAAAAATATGATCTATCCTCCCTTCGCCATATTTTAAGCGTCGGCGAGCCGCTGAACCCGGAGGTGATCCGCTGGGGGTATAAAGTGTTCGGGCGGCGGATCCATGATACTTGGTGGATGACGGAAACGGGAGCGATTTTAATCAGCAATTATCCGTGCATGGAGATCCGCCCGGGCTCGATGGGAAGACCGATTCCCGGGGTGGAGGCGGCCATCGTCGATGACCAGGGGAACGAGCTGCCCCCGTACCGGATGGGCAATTTGGCGATTAAAAAAGGCTGGCCGTCCATGATGCGGCAAATTTGGAACAACCCCGCCAAATATGAATCCTACTTCCTCCCGAACGGATGGTATATTTCCGGGGATACCGCCTATATGGACGAAGACGGATATTTCTGGTTCCAAGGGAGAAAAGACGATGTCATTCTTACTTCCGGCGAGCGGGTCGGCCCCTTTGAAGTGGAAAGCAAGCTGGTCGAGCACCCCGCCGTCGCCGAAGCCGGCGTCATCGGCAAGCCGGATCCGGTGAGGGGGGAAATCATCAAAGCCTTCATTTCCCTGCGGNAGGGGTATGAACCTTCCGAGGAATTGAAAGAAGAAATCCGCCAATTTGTCCGGCAGGGGCTCGCCGCCCACGCCGCGCCGCGGGAAATCGAATTCCGCGACAAACTTCCGAAAACCCGGAGCGGAAAAATCATGCGCAGGGTGCTGAAGGCGTGGGAACTGAATCTCCCCGCCGGGGATTTGTCCACGATGGAAGATTGACGGGAAGCGGATTTTCGGGAAGCCGCCCTTGCCGCCGGAGGGTTCGGCGGAAAAAAGCAACCCCGTTCCGAAACGTTCGGAACGGGGTTTCCTTCGATCATCGCGGAAGAAATCGGATTGCCAAGAATCGGGAGTCCGTCCCGGGCGTCTCCGGATCGTCCGCGGGGAAAAGCGGCCATCCTCCCTCATTCTCCGGATGAGGGAGGCGGTTCCCCGGGGACAACCGGGGAAGAGCCGGGGGGATCTCCCTGATTGCCGGGGCCGCTTTCGTTCCGGAAGGAGCCGGCGGCGACGATGTTGCTCAACGGCGATTCCTTCCCTGCTATATCCACGGCCGTCACGGCGAACTGCCCGGATCCGCGGACCGGGAAAGCGAGCTGTTCCCCCGCCCGGATGCTGGCCAGCACCCGCACCTTTTCCCCGTTGTTCACCAGGTAAACCCGGTAGCCGACGATATCCTTTTCCGGATGGGCCTTCCAGCGGATGGTTTGCCCGGACATTGTGATGTTTACGGGAGAAGGAATCTTTCCGTTTTCTTCTAGACCCGGTTCCGGGATTAAAATTTTGGACCATCTGCCCGTGTTCGGCAGCAATTGCCGCGGATCCTTCAAGTTCGGCGCCATTTCTTTGACGAATTCGGGGCGGAGGATCCATCCTTCCTGAACGAATTCCCTCGGGGTCGAATCCAGGGCAAGATATTTTTTGCCGCCGATCGCCACATATTTCCCCAGGATCAGGTTGTCATCCGTTTTTGTCGGAGCGTATTCGGCGATATAATAGTCGGAAGCGGTCAACCCGGCTTTCGCGCATGCCGCCGAAGGAAGGAGGCCGGAGACCGCGCAATAGGTCCGCTTGACGATTCCTCCGGGCATTCGGAACCGTTCCTTCGGGGCGATGAAATCCGGATCCGCATCGTAGGCCGCGTTCATCAGCTGGGCCCACAGGCGGAGGTGGACGCTCCGGTAGGATCCGGGGATCGTTTTCGGCGTGTCATAGCCCATCCAAATGCCGGCCGTGACGTTGGGGTTCAAACCGACGAACCAGATGTCCCTCGTCTCCTGGGACGTCCCCGTCTTGCCCGCCCAGTCGGCGGAAAACTTCAAATAGCTTGGGAGGGCCCTTGCCGTCCCGCCCCTTACCACATCCCGCATCATGTCGATGGTTAAATAGCTGGCCTGCGGGGAGTAGACTTCGACCGGTTCGCTTTTGTGCTCGTAAATGACCTTTCCTTCGCCGTCGACGATTTTTTCGATCATGTAGGCATCGACAAATTTCCCGCCGTTGGCGAAGGTGCTGAAGGCGTTCGTGTTTTCTTCGACGGAAACCCCGTATCCCAGCGCCCCGAGTGCCATCGACAAGTTGGAGTAATCGGACGGCGTCAATTTGGAAAACTTCATTTTTTCCAAGTAATGCTCTACGGGGTTTTTCGGCAATACCTTTTGATACAGGTAGACGGCGGAAACGTTGTACGAATGTTTCAGCGCCTCCCGGGCGGGAACGAGGCCGTAATACCGGTTTTTGGTGAAGTTGGACGGCCGGTACACGCCGCTTCCCGTCGGAATGGCCAGGGGCACGTCCGCCAGGACCGAACCGGGGGAGGCGATCCCCATGTCGATCGCCGGGCCGTAGACGAGGAGCGGCTTCATCGTCGAACCGTTTTGCCGGTAGGCCTGGGTGGCGTGGTTCAAATTTTCCCGCTCGTAATCCCTGCCGCCGACGAAGCTGAGGATTTTCCCCGTTTTGTTCTCGATTAAAACGGCCCCCACTTCCATCGGCTCCGCCACGGTTTTCCTTTCCCCGGTTTCCGGATCGTCCACCGTTTCCCGGAGATCGGGGCCGTAGCCATTAAAGTTTTTTACCACTTGCTGCCATTTGTCGTAAATCTCCTTGTCGATCGTCGTGTAAATTTTGTAGCCGTTTTGCCGGAGATTCTTGTAGGCCAGCGATTGATATTGCCGGTACAGGACCTCGCTGTTTTCGATGTCTTCATCGGTGTAGCCGTCTTCGGTATAAAGTTTTTTCATCAAGATTTCCACGGCCCGCCGTTCCACTTCCATCGTCAAATAAGGATATTTTTCCAGCGGCGATTTTTGCGGCGGGATGAAATCTTTGACGATGTCGTATTTCAGGGCCTCTTCATATTCTTTTTTGGAAATGGCCTTCGTTTCATACATCCGTTTCAACACGGTTTTGTAGCGGTTCAAGCCGTACTGCAGGTATTTTTGCTCCTTCAGCTTGCCTTCNTTGGTAAAGGGCGTGTAGCGGAACGGGCTTTGGGGAAGGCCGGCGATGTAGGCCGCCTGCGGAAGATTTAAATCCTTCGCGTCCACGCCGAAGATTCCCTTGGCGGCCGCCTGGACTCCCGCGATGTTTTTCCCCGAGGAATTTCGCCCGAAGGGGGCCACATTCAAGTAGGCTTCCAAGATCTCCTCTTTGCTGAAAAATTTTTCCAGCCGGAGGGCGAGCAAAATCTCTTTCGCCTTCCGTTCAAAGGAAACTTCATTCGTTAAAATTTGGTTTTTAATTAATTGCTGGGTCAAGGTGCTTCCGCCGGATTGGACGGCGGAGTTGCTCACTTCCTGGAACAGGGCGCGCANNACCGCCTTCGGGACGACNCCGTTATGCTCCATGAAGTTTTCGTCTTCGGTGGCAATGACCGCCTTTATGAGATATTCGGAAACCTGGCCGATTTTTACCTCTTCCCGTTCCACATCCGAACGGAGTTTCCCTAAATATTCATTGCCGGCAAAATAAACTTCCGACGGTTCTTCATAATCGTAAATATCCTTTTTCATGCTTTCGTAGGAGCGGATCTTTTCGTCTTTGACGAGGGAGGCGAAGTATCCGGCGCCCACCCCGGCCGCCGCGGCGATGCCGAGAACCGCGAAAATCATGAAAAGAAGGAGGAGATTCCAAACCACGGAATAAGTAATGCGAAATAATTTCAAAGTTTTTGGGTCGGTAACCCTTTCCTTGATGACAGCATACAGGGACTTTACTTTATCCCATCTTTCATTTCCCATGCGCATTCCCCCTAAAATCATATCCATTATAGCATAGATGGGGGCGGAGATTTGACAAGAATATCTTTCTTATGCTAAATGTAATTGGTAAGAAACGTTCCATATTCGGGCGATGACAGGGGCCAGTAGTTCTTCTATCCCTGTTTTCAGAGAGCTGATGGCCGGTGCGAATCAGCACAAATAGAAGAATGAATTACCCCCTGGAGCATTCACTGTGAACATGGAAGTAGCAGTGGACGGGAAAAACCGTTATCTTTCAAAGTGGAGGAGTTTTCCTCAAGTTGGGTGGTACCGCGGATTTTATTCGTCCCTTCGTTTACGAAGGGATTTTTTTATGAATCGGGAAAAAATGCCGCCGGACCTGCCCGACGGGAGATGAAAAAGGCCTTCGNTTTCGCCGGATGGTCCGGACCCGAATTCCCATCCGGCGCCACGGCCCGTTTTAAAAAGAACATCGGTTTTTGCCGGTTTATCCGGCGAAAAAGAAGCAATACATCGAACAACCTTTTGGAGGGATGCAGGATGAACTTGTTTGAAGACTTGAAATTCAGGGGACTAATCAACCAGGTAACCGACGAAGAAGGGCTGCAAAAGCTGCTGAACGAAAACAGGATCAAATTGTACTGCGGCTTCGACCCGACGGCGGACAGCCTGCACATCGGCCATTTGCTCCCGATCTTAACCTTGCGCCGTTTCCAGCTGGCGGGACATCAGCCGATCGCCCTCGTGGGCGGGGCGACCGGCCTCATCGGCGACCCGAGCGGGAAAAAATCGGAGCGGTCGCTGAATCCGGTGGATGTCGTCCGGCACTGGAGCGAACGGATCAAGGAACAGCTCTCCCGCTTCCTCGATTTCGACCGTCCGGACAATCCGGCCATTTTGGCCAACAACTATGACTGGATCGGGGAAATGGACGTCATCACGTTTTTGCGGGACATCGGGAAAAACTTCAGCGTGAACTATATGCTGGCGAAGGACTCGGTGCAGTCGCGGATCGAGGGGGGCATTTCCTTCACCGAATTCAGCTATATGATCTTGCAATCCGTCGATTTTTTGAATCTGTACGAAAAGGAAAACTGCCAGCTGCAAATCGGCGGAAGCGACCAATGGGGGAACATTACGGCGGGATTGGAACTGATCCGGAAGAAGACGCAGGATGCGAAAGTTTTCGGCATGACGGTTCCCCTCGTAACGAAGGCCGACGGAACCAAATTCGGCAAAACGGAAGGCGGCGCGGTCTGGCTGGATCCGGAGAAAACGACGCCCTACGAATTTTATCAATTCTGGATTAATACCGATGACCGGGACGTCGTCCAATATTTGAAATACTTCACCTTCCTTTCCAAGGAAGAAATCGGGGAACTGGAACGGGCGACGCAAGAAATGCCGGAAAAACGGCTGGCCCAAAAAGCCCTCGCCGAAGAGGTGACAAGGCTCGTCCACGGGGATAAGGCCCTCCGTCAGGCGGTAAAAATATCCGAGGCCCTGTTCTCCGGCGATTTGAAAAAATTAACCGCCGATGAGGTGAAGCAAGGATTTAAGGATGTGCCTTCCTACACGTTATCCGAGCCGGAGATCCCGCTCGTCGATCTTCTGGTGCAGGCCAACATCTCGCCGTCGAAGCGCCAGGCGAGGGAAGACATTGCCAACGGCGCCATCTATATTAACGGGGACCGGATTACCGATCTCCAATATACGGTTTCCGGAAAAGACAAGATTGAAAATCAATTCATCATCATCCGCCGGGGAAAGAAGAAATATTTCCTCATCCGGGCGTAAAATCCCGGTGAAATCCTTTGTTAGTCTGTGGAAGCCCGCCGGAACGGGGAAGCGGGAGTGGGATTTTTGGTCAAACGGCCCCTTCCCCCGCGGCCGGCTGGCCGCCTCCGGCAGGAATCCGGCGCGGCGTTTTCGAAATTTTTCTTTAATTCCCGTCCACAGCGTGCGGAAGTTCGGCGGATTGTACAGCGGGATGAATCATCGTTTTTAAGGGGGGAAAAGGGATGCGGGAAATTCCCTTTGCGAAAATCGATCATATCAAGGTCGGCCATGCCCAAAATCTGGAGGCGGGAACGGGCTGTACCGTCGTCCTCTGTGAAAAGGGGGCTGCGGCGGGCGTCGACGTGCGGGGAAGCGCGCCGGGGACGAGGGAAACGGATCTTTTGAACCCGATCCATCTCGTCGAACACGTCCACGCCGTCCTGCTGACCGGCGGAAGCGCCTTCGGGCTCGATGCGGCGTCGGGGGTCATGCGCTATTTGGAAGAAAAANACATCGGGCTCGATGTGGGCGTGGGGAAGGTGCCGATCGTTCCGGCCGCCGTCCTTTTCGATCTGAATTTGGGGGATCCCGGCGTCCGTCCTGACATGGGGATGGGCTATGAAGCTTGCCGAAACGCTTCCAAGGACAACACCGAAGAAGGGACGGTCGGGGCGGGCACGGGGGCGACCGTCGGCAAGCTGTACGGGCCTTCATTCGCCATGAAGGGAGGGCTCGGAATGTACGCGCTGCAGGCCGGCNCNCTGCAAGTCGGCGCCCTCGTCGCCGTCAATTGCCTGGGCGACGTGGTGGATCCGGAAACGGGGAAAACCGTGGCCGGGCTCTATGATTTCCGGGAAGGGAAATTTTTGTCGACGGAAGCGGAAATCATNAACGGCGCNTCCANNCCCCATTTNCTGAACGGGAACACGACCATCGGCGTCGTGGCCACCAACGCCAAATTGACGAAGGGCCAGGCGGCCAAGATCGCCCAGATGGCCCATGACGGATTCGCCCGGACGATCCGNCCGGTTCATACGATGTACGACGGGGATACGATCTTCGCCATGGCGACGGGGGAAGCCGAGGCGGACATCCACGCCGTCGGCGTTCTGGCGGTCAAATGCGTGGAAAGGGCCGTGGTCCGCGCGGTGAAAAAGGCCCGCTCCCTGCACGGCTTTGTCAGTTTCGGCGATTTGGAAAAGAAGTCCGGAAACGATTCGTAATGCCCGGTTTTGCGCTGCCGTTTTCCTCCCGGCAAAAAAGCTCCCTTCATCCGAAGGGAGCTTTTGCCGTGTTTTCACTATTTTTTCGCCAGTTCCAGCACCGCGTCCTTCCCGGCTTCCACCCGTTCCGGCGCGACGGGGGAGACCGATCGGAAGTCTTGCGGATTCGTAATGATCACGGGCGTAATGGTGCTTTTTGCTTCTTTGGCGATATAATCCAGATCAAATGTGACGAGCAGATCGCCCTTTTTCACTTTATTTCCCGCCTCCACATGGACCGTGAAGCCGGTTCCTTTTAAAGCGACGGTTTCCAGCCCGATATGGATCAGGATTTCCGCCCCGTTTTCCGCCTTTATTCCGAGGGCGTGCTTGGTCGGGAAGACTTGAAGGATTTCTCCGTCCGCCGGGGAAACCACCTTCCCTTCCGAAGGCCGGATTGCGACGCCCTCACCCATCATTTTTTGGGAAAAAACCGGATCCGGCACCTTTTCCAAGGGAACCGTTTCCCCGGTAAGAGGGGCAAACACTTGAAAATTGTCATTTCCTGCAGATTTATTTTTGCCGAACCATTTTTTAAACAATGAAAAGACCCTCCCAAAAAAATGTCACAGAAGTATTATACACCTTTTCAAAAAGAAAACCCAAGCAAACGCCGGCACATCCCTTGTCTCCGGGCTTAAATTTTTGCGGATCAAAAGAAACCGGCCGCTCCCGCCCGGAGCGGCCCCGGTTCCGATCGTGTGAAAACGTTTAAAAATATGATATACTGAATGGGAAGATCCAGCGTATGCAAAATATAACTTTTGATGTGAATAATATCACAATTTTCCTTATCTTTCAATATCCGAAACCCGGTTTCGATGAGGTGGCAACGATGTACCGACTGAAGCNGATCTACGAAGCGTTGGAACGATTGGAGGAAAAAACGGGGCAAGGCGTTTCCGCCCGGGAACTCGGCGATTTCCTGAAGATAGACCGGACGACGGCAAGCCGTTATTTAAATGATTTGGAANGGCAGGGGAAGGTGGTGAAAATCCCGGGAAAACCGGTGAAATACAAAACCGCATCCGCCGCGAAGACCTTTCCGTACGCCGGGGGGGATTTCTCCCTGCCGCCGGAATCGCAGGGGAGCTTGCAGCCGATTGTCGAAGCCGGCCTTGCCGCCCTGCTGTATCCGGGCAAATCCCTTCCCATATTGTTGACGGGGGAAACGGGTACGGGGAAAACCCATCTGGCCGAGACCCTTTCCAAATTGATCAGCGAAAAGGCCAACCGGCAAATCCCGTTCATCGTGTTTAACTGCGCCGATTACGCCCACAATTCGGAACTTCTCGTCGGTCAAATATTCGGCATTAAAAAAGGGGCCTTTACCGGGGCGACCGAGGATAAAATGGGCCTTGTCGAACAGGCCGACGGCGGGATCCTCTTTTTGGACGAGATCCACCGGCTTCCCCCTTCCGGACAGGAAATGCTCTTTTATTTGATGGATAAAGGGGTGTACCGCAGGCTCGGGGAAACGACGAAGGTGCGGAAGGCGAACGTGACCCTCGTGGGCGCGACGACGGAGGACCCGGGGAAGGTGCTCCTTCCCGCCCTTTTGCGGCGGTTTTCGGTGAAGCTCCATCTTCCCCCGCTTCGGGAACGGACGGCGGAAGAAAGAAAGGCGCTGATCGACCACTTTTTGAGGGAAGAAGCGGGGAAAATGAACGCGGATATCGCCATTACCGATCCTTGCCGGCAAGCCTTTTTGACCTATCCGTGCCCGGGAAATATCGGGCAGTTGAAAAGCGATATCCAGATCGCCTGCGCCAACGCCTATTTACGTTATTTAACCCAAAAAGCGGACCGGGTGACGATCACGGAGGAGGACCTTCCGGAAACGGTGAAGGAGGGGATTCCCGACCATTCTTCCCGGGGGCGGCCGATGCGGACGATCAATGTGAATCGCCCCCAAAGGGGAGAGTTTGTCTTTCCGAATATTTATCAGCGCTTGAGGCAAGCTTCGCGGAATCCGGACGATAAGGAGCGGGTGGAGAAGGTCATCCGCAGCTATATCCGGGAACTGTCGGAAAAGTATCCGGGGCGGGCGACGGACAAAAGCTGGAAAAATTTGATCGATGAAGATCTCCTCGGGGCTTTGAAGGAAGCGAAAACGATATTGGCCCAGGAGCATTCCATCCGCATCGACATGAACCAGCTTTACGTCATCGGACTGCATTTGCAGAACTATCGCATCCATTTCGGCCACGAGTCTCCGAACGAGGCGCTGCCGGTCATCCAACACCCGGATGAGGCGAACCGGCTGGCGGCAAACAAACTCGCCGAATGTGTGCAAAAAAGGACCGGCATGCTTCTGCCGCGGGAAGAAATTGAACTCATCGCGTACTTTTTAAACGACGGCCGGCAGGAGGCCGGCGTCCCGGAGGAGCAAAAAATCGCCGTGATCCTTGTCACCCACGGGGAATCCACCGCCTCTTCCATGGCCGACATGACCAATGCCCTGTTGGGAAGCCGGGTGATCCACGCCGTCGACATGCCCCTTGACGTTTCCTATTTCGACATCTATGAAAAAGTGAAACAATTGATCAGCGGGCTATCCGGCGTAAAAGGCGTCCTTTTGCTCGTCGACATCGGTTCCTTGATTACGATGGGGGACAAGCTCAAACATGAATTCAATCTGCCGATCCTGACCCTTCCGGGGGTCAACTTGGCGATGGCCCTCGAAGCGGGGAGGATGTCCCTCGTCCCCGATATGTCCCTCGAAGATGTTTATCAGGCGGCGAAACGGGCGATGTCCTTGATGCTGGAAAAGGATATCAAAGGTTCCGGCGTGAACAAGCGAAGGATGATCGCAACCGTCTGTTTTACGGGGGAAGGGGCCGCCCAATTGCTGGAGACGTGGCTGGAAAACCATCTGTCCTCCCTCGATGAAGACGTGCTGATCCGTCCCGTCCGCATCGATCCGATCACGAAGGATACGAGCGTGCTCCATGATTTGAAAAAATATTACGACGTGATCGCCATCATCGGAACCGTTCCCGTTTCCTTCCCCGGCATTCCCTACATCCCGGCCTGGGAATTGCTGAAGCAGGAAGGAATCTCCCGGCT
>JGI26049J44785_1001001_pt1 | contig 14928 bp, 10 predicted proteins | sample HigsolmetaGSP11D_FD_44785 | JGI IMG/M metagenome (IMG submission 44785)
GCGCCCGCGCCCGCGCTGGGCCTGGACGGGCCGGCGCTGGTGGCCATCGGCGGCGGCAAGGACTCGCTGGTGACCATCGAGGCGCTGCGCGCGGCCGGGGTGGCGCAGACCNTGGCCTGGATCGGCGGCTCGCAGCTGATCCGCGCCTGCGCCGAGCGCACCGGCCTGCCCATGCTCAACATCGGTCGCGCGCTGGCCCCGGCCCTGTTCGAGATCAACCGCCAGGGCGCGTACAACGGCCACATCCCGGTGACCGCGATCAACTCGGCCATCCTCGTGCTGGCGGCGGTGCTCACCGGCCACGGCCAGGTGGTGTTCTCCAACGAGCGCTCGGCCAGCTACGGCAGCCTCATCCCGGGCACCGGCGAGGTCAACCACCAGTGGTCCAAGGGCTGGGCCTTCGAGCAGGCCTTCGGCACGCACGTGGAGCGCACGGTGGCCGCGGACCTGCACTACTACTCGCTGCTGCGGCCGCTGTCGGAGCTGGCGGTGGCGCGCCAGTTCGCCAGGAACGACCGCTACGACGCGTACTTCTCCAGCTGCAACCGCAACTTCCACATCCTCGGCGAGAAACCGGCGCAGCGCTGGTGCGGGCTGTGCCCGAAATGCCACTTCGTGTTCCTGGCCTTGGCGCCGTTCATGCCCAAGCCGCGCCTGGTGGCCATCTTCGGCCGCAACCTGCTGGACGATCCGGGGCTGGCCCCGGGCTTCGACGCACTGCTGGAGTACCAGGACCATAAGCCGTTCGAGTGCGTGGGCGAGGGCCGCGAATCGCGCGCGGCCATGGCTCTGCTGGCCGGGCGCGCCGAGTGGCGGGAGGACGCGCTGGTCAGGCGTTTCGCGCACGAGATCCGGCCCCAGCTGGANCCGGCCGAGCTGGAGGTGGCGCCGCTGCTGGCCGCGAGCGGCGAGCACCGGGTGCCGGCGCCGGTATGGGAGCGCGTGGGTGCGTATTTCGCAGCTTGAGGGCCGGCGCGTCGCACTGTGGGGCTGGGGCCGCGAGGGCCGCGCGGCCTGGCGCGCCATCCGCGCGCGCCTGCCGCACCAGCCGTTGACCCTGTTCTGCAGCGNGGCAGAGGCCGAAAGCGCCGCGGCGCTGGGCGACCCGCTGCTGCTGCCGCGCACCACCGTGGATGGCGGCGCGCTGGCCGGCTTCGAGGTCGTGGTCAAGTCGCCGGGGATCAGCCCCTACCGGCCCGAGGCGCTGGCCGCGGCCTCCCGCGGCACCGTGTTCATCGGCGGCACCACGCTGTGGTTCGCCGAGCATCCGCAGGCGCGCACCGTGTGCGTGACCGGCACCAAGGGCAAGAGCACCACCACCGCGCTGGTGGTGCACCTGCTGCGCACGGCAGGACACCGCACCGCGCTGGCTGGCAACATCGGCCTGCCGCTGCTGGAGCTGCTGGACCCGCAGCCGGCGCCGGAGTTCTGGGCCATCGAGCTGTCCAGCTACCAGACCGGCGACGTGGCCGCCAGCGGCACGCGGCCGGAGGTGGCGGTGGTGCTCAACCTGTTCCCCGAACACCTGGACTGGCACGGCAGCCACGAACGCTACATGGCCGACAAGCTCCGCCTGGTGACCCAGGCGCGGCCGCGTACCGCGGTGCTCAACGCCGCCGATCCGCGCCTGGCCGCGCTGGAACTGCCGGATTCGCGCATCGTCTGGTTCAACCGCGAGGACGGCTGGCACCTGCGCGGCGAAGTGCTTTACCGCGGCGACGTGCGGGTGTTCGACACCGGCGGCGCACCGCTGCCGGGCCACCACAACCGCGGCAACCTGTGCGCGGTGCTGGCCGCGCTGGAGGCCCTGGGCCTGGACGCGGCGCCGCTGGCGCCGGCGGTGCAGGATTTCCGCCCGCTGCCGCACCGCCTGCAGTGGCTGGGCGAGCGCGAGGGCATCGGCTACGTCAACGATTCGATCAGCACCACCCCGCACGCCAGCCTGGCCGCATTGGACTGCCACCGCGGCCGGCCGGTGGCGATCCTGGTCGGCGGCCATGACCGCGGGCTGGACTGGAGCGCCTTCGCCGAGCGCATGCGCACCGAGCCGCCGAAGGCGGTGGTGACCATGGGCGCCAACGGCCCGCGCATCCACGCCCTGCTGGCGCCGCTGGCCGCGGCGGGCGGCTTCGCCCTGGAGCAGGCCGACGGCCTGGCCGACGCGGTGGCGCGCGCGCGCCGGCTGCTGGGCGGGGAGGGCGTGGTGCTGCTGTCGCCGGGTGCGCCCAGCTTCGGCGCCTACCGCGANTACACCGAGCGCGGCCGCCACTTCGCCGCGCTGGCCGGCTTCGACCCGGACGGCATCAGCGCCATCCCGGGTCTGGGCATCGCCTGAACCGCGACAACGGCCCCGCGCANCCGGCGCCGTCTCACCTCCCGCAGGAGCCGCGTATGCGGCGACCCCGCCGCGTGCATCCGGCNCCTGCGTTCGATCGCCGGGTCCCGGGTGCTTCCGGCGCAGGCGCGCCTGCCGCCCTCAGTGCGTGCGCTCGACCGCGTAGCGGGCCAGGCCGCGCAGGGCGGCCACCGCCTCGCTCTCCGGCAGGATGGACAGGGCGGCCTCGGCGGCGCGGGCGTAGTCCATCGCGCGCTGGCGGCTGTACTCCAGGCCGCCGGTGGCGTGGATCGCGGCCAGCACCTCGGCCATGGCCGAGGTGTCGCCCTCCTGCACGATCCGGCGCAGGCGCTCCCGTGTGGCCGCATCCGAACGGTCCATGGCGCGGATCAGGGGCAGGGTGGCCTTGCCCTCGGCCAGGTCGTCGCCCAGGTTCTTGCCCAGCTCGGCGGCGTCGGCGGTGTAATCGAGCACGTCGTCGGCGATCTGGAAGGCGTAGCCCAGGTTCATGCCGTAGTCGTACAGGGCCTGCTGCACNGCCTCGTCGGCGCCGGAGGCCAGCGCGCCCAGGCGCGTGCCGGNGGCGAACAGCACCGCGGTCTTGCGCTCGATCACGCGCAGGTAGGCCGCCTCGTCGGTGTCCGGGTTGCGCACGTGCAGCAGCTGCAGCACCTCGCCCTCGGCGATGCGGTTGGTGGTGTCGGCCAGGATCCGCATCACCTCCATGCGGTCCAGTTCCACCATGAGCTGGAAGCTGCGCGAGTAGAGGAAATCGCCCACCAGCACGCTGGCCGCGTTGCCCCAGATGGCGTTGGCGGTGCTGCGGCCGCGGCGCAGGTCGGACTCGTCCACCACGTCGTCGTGCAGCAGGGTGGAGGNGTGGATGAACTCGATGATCGCCGCCAGCTGGTGGTGGTCCGGGCCCGCGCCGCCGGTGGCCTGGCCGGCCAGCACCACGAGCATCGGCCGCAGGCGCTTGCCGCCGGCGTTGATGATGTGTTCGGCGATCTGGTTGATCAGCACCACGTCCGAGGCAAGGCGGCGGCGGATCAGCGCGTCGACCGCGGCCATGTCGGCCGCCGCCAGCGNCTGGATCCGGGGCAGCGGAGCGTGGGTGAGGGTGAGGGAATCGTCTGCCATTGTGGGGCCCGGGCAAAGTTCCTGAATTATAAGGGCACGGGCCCTGTCCGTCCCGGCCGCGGCTCGGAAAACACCTACCGCGCGGCGCGGATTCCGGCGCTGGCCGGTTGCGGGCGTCTATACTGGAATCCTGCTGCCCGGGATCCGCCGGGCTCCACCAGACGGAAACAGGACTATGGCGCGCGGNATCAACAAGGTCATCCTCATCGGCAACCTCGGCGACGATCCCGAGGTCAAGTACACCCAGTCCGGAATGGCGGTGACCACGATCCGCCTGGCCACCACCAGCGTGCGCAAGGACCGCGACGGCAACACCCAGGAGCGCACCGAGTGGCACCGGGTGAAGCTGTTCGGCAAGCTCGGCGAGATCGCCGGCGAGTACCTGCGCAAGGGCTCGCAGTGCTACATCGAGGGCAGCATCCGCTACGACAAGTTCACCGGCCAGGACGGGCAGGAGCGCTACATCACCGAGATCATCGCCGACGAGATGCAGATGCTCGGCGGCCGTGGNGGCGGTGGTGGCGAGGGCTTCGGCGAGCGCCCGCAGCGCAGCGCGCCGCCGCGCCGCGAGTTCGCCCCGCGCAACGCCCCGGCCCCGGCCGCGGCGCCGCCGGCCTCCAGTGGCGGCTTCGACGACTTCGCCGANGACGACATTCCCTTCTGACCGCCGGGCGTCCGCGCGGCGGGCGTCCACGTGCCATCCCGGGCCCGGCCCCCGCAAGGGGCCGGGCCTTTTTTGCGCCTGCGGGCCAATATCCGCGTCGCCGTCCAGGTCGCCGCTGACGCGGCCCCCCTGCAGGGAGGAAACGTGCGCGGTGCGCCCTACACACGCCGCTGATGCCGGGCGCGGGAAAGTCGGCAGGGCGGCAGTCCCGCCGCGCGGGAGCGATGCCCTGTGGACGTGACGCGATGAGCCTGGCCGACTACCGCCGCAAGCGCAGCTTCACCCGCACCGGTGAACCGGAACCGGGCAGGCCGGCGCCGCGCGGCCGCCGTCCGCTGTTCGTGGTGCAGCTGCACCACGCCAGCCGCCGCCACTACGACTTCCGCCTGCAGGTGGGCGATGCGCTGCGCAGCTGGGCCGTGCCNAAGGGACCCAGCTACGACCCGAAGGTCAAGCGCATGGCCGTGGAGGTCGAGGACCATCCGCTGGAATACGCCGATTTCGAGGGGCAGATCCCGCGGGGCGAATACGGCGGCGGCCACGTGGCCCGCTTCGACCAGGGCGTGTGGAGCACCGACGGCGATCCGGAGGCGCAGCTGGCCAAGGGCCATCTGCGCTTCGAGCTGTTCGGCCGCAAGCTCAAGGGCGGCTGGCACCTGGTGCGCTCGGGCAAGCCGGCGCGGCAGCCGCAGTGGCTGCTGTTCAAGGACGAGGACGCCTACGCCGGGCCGCTGGAGGCCGACGACCTGCTGGCCGGTGTCACCCCGCCGCCGGCGCAGGACCGGCGGCGCGCCGGCAGCGGCAAGGCCACGCGCAGGAGGAAGACGGAGGTGAAGGCACCGGCCACGCGCCGGCGCGACTGGGCGAAGGCCGCGCTGGCCCTGCCCGGCGCGCGCAAGGGCGCGGCGCCGGATGGCGCGTTCGCACCGCAGCTGGCGCGGCTGGTGCAGGCACCACCGGAGGGCGCGGACTGGCTGCACGAGCTTAAATGGGACGGTTACCGCCTGCTGGCGACCATCGCCGACGGGCAGGTGCGGCTGTGGTCGCGCAACGGCCTGGATTGGACCGGGCGCGTGCCCGAGGTGCGTGACGCACTGGGCGCGCTGGGGCTGCGCTCGGCGGTGCTGGACGGCGAGCTGGTCGCCGGCCGCGGTGCGCGCACCGACTTCAACCTGCTGCAGGCCGTGCTGTCCGGCGAACGGCAGGCCAGGCTGGTGCTGGTCCTGTTCGACCTGCTGCACCTGGACGGCGTGGATCTGGCCGGGGTGCCGCTGCGCGAACGCAAGGCGCTGCTGCGGCGCGTGCTGGACGCAGGCCACGGCGGCCACCTGGCCTACAGCAGCCATGCCGAGGGCAAGGACGGTGAGGCCTTCCGCGTGGCCGGCATGCAGGGATTCGAAGGCATCGTCTCCAAGCGTGGCGACCGGCCGTACCGTCCTGGGCGCAGCGACGACTGGCGCAAGACCAAGCTGCTGGAAAGCGACGAGTTCGCGGTGGTGGGCTTCACCGCACCCAGGGGCACGCGCACCGGCTTCGGCTCGCTGCTGCTGGCCCGCCCCGACCCGGAGCACGGCTGGCGCTACGCCGGCAAGGTCGGCTCCGGCTTCAGCGAGGCGCAGCTGCGGGAGCTGGCCGGACGCCTGGGCAAGGGTTCGCGCGCGCCGAGCGTGTTCGTGGACGTGGACGATCCGGAGCTGCGGCGCGCGGCCTGGATCGAGCCGGAGCTGGTGGTGGAGGTGTTTTACCGCGGCATCGGCGCGCAGCAGGTGCTGCGGCAGCCGTCGCTGAAGGCGCTGCGCCCGGACAAGCGTGCCGCGGACCTGTCCGATCCGGATCGCGGGCCGCCGGGCCCGGGGAGCACCAGGATGGGCGGAACGAAGCGCGCCACGGCGGGGCGGGCGGCCAAGGCGGCAAGCCCTGGAAAGCGTGCCGGCGCCGTGAAGAAGGCTGGTGCGGCCAGGGCGAAGAAGGCGGGCGCGGACAAGACCGCCGCGCCGCGCACGCGCAGGCGCGCGGCCGGGGCGGGCGCGCCGCCGGAGCTGTCCAGCCCCGGCAAGGTGCTCTATCCCGGTGACGGCTACACCAAGGCCGACGTGTGGAACTACTACCAGACGGTGATGGACCAGCTGCTGCCGCAGATCGCCGGCCGGCCGCTGTCGGTCATCCGCTGCCCGGGCGGCATCGCCCGCGCCTGCTTCTTCCAGAAGCACCGCACGGCCGGGCTGGAACGGGTGGCCACGGTGCGGCTGAAGGAGGAAAGCGGCGGCTCGGGCGATTACCTGGTAGTCGAGGATGCGGCCGGGCTGATGGAGCTGGTGCAGTTCAACACCCTGGAGTTCCATCCGTGGGGTGCGCACGCGGACGCAGCGGATACGGCCGACCGGGTGGTGTTCGACCTGGACCCTGGGCCGGACGTGCCCTTCGCCGAGGTCAAGCGCGCGGCGCAGGACCTGCGCCGGCTGCTGGCGCGGCTGGAGCTGGAGTCGTTCCTGCGCGTGTCCGGCGGCAAGGGCCTGCACGTGGTGGTGCCGCTCAATCCGGGCTGCGACTGGGCGCTGACCCGGCGCTTCGCGCGCGGCTTCGCCGAGGCGCTGGCCCAGGCCGAACCGGACCGCTTCCTGGCCGTGGCCAGCAAGCGCCTGCGCAACCGCCGCATCTTCATCGACTACCTGCGCAACGGCCGGGGCGCCACCGCGGTGGCCTCGTACTCGCTGCGCGCACGGCCGCGCGCGCCGGTGGCCATGCCGATCGGCTGGAACGAGCTGGCGCGGCTCGCCAGGCCGGACGCCTTCACCCTCGCCAGCGTGCCGGAGAAGCTGCGCCGCCGCCGGCGTGATCCGTGGGAGGGCATGGACCGGATCCGCCAGGACCTGGCGTGCTGGGCCGACGCCGGCGCGTGACGGCATCCGGCGGCACGCGGCGCGCAAGGCGCGTGGCGGGTATGGTCTAAGATTCCCGCGCTCCCCGGCGCCGACCGGGCGTTCAGGTCCGGGTGCGCCGCCACAGGTCATGCTGGAGCCCGCTTTGCGGGCGCCGGGACGCAGTGCCTGGCCCGCCCCCACCATCTTTCAGTCTTTCAGAAGGATTCCTGTCCGTGCCTACCTGGCTCGTTACCGGCGGCGCCGGTTTCATCGGCGGCAACTTCGTGCTCGAGGCCGTGGCCCGCGGCGTGCGCGTGGTCAACCTCGACAAGCTCACCTACGCCGGCAACCTCGACACCCTGGCCTCGCTGGAGGGCAACCCCGACCACGTGTTCGTGCAGGGCGACATCGGCGACCAGGCGCTGGTGCGCCGGCTGCTGGAGGAGCACCGCCCGGACGCGGTGGTGAACTTCGCTGCCGAGAGTCACGTGGACCGCTCCATCGACGGGCCGGCCGCCTTCATCCAGACCAACGTGGTCGGCACCCTGGGCCTGCTGGAGGCGGTGCGCGACCACTGGAAGGGCCTTCAGGGCGAGGCGAGGGACGCCTTCCGTTTCCTGCACGTGTCCACCGACGAGGTGTACGGCTCGCTGGGCGAGACCGGCAAGTTCACCGAGACCACGCCGTACGCGCCCAACTCGCCGTACTCGGCCAGCAAGGCGGCCTCGGACCACCTGGTGCGGGCCTTCCACCACACCTACGGTCTGCCCACGCTCACCACCAACTGCTCCAACAACTACGGGCCGTACCACTTCCCGGAGAAGCTGATCCCGCTGGTGATCCAGCGCGCCCTGGCCGGCCAGCCGCTGCCGGTGTACGGCGACGGCCAGCAGGTGCGCGACTGGCTGTACGTGTCCGACCACTGCGAGGCCATCCGCACCGTCCTGGCCAAGGGCCGGGTGGGGCAGACCTACAACGTCGGCGGCAACGCCGAGCGCCGCAACATCGAGGTGGTGCGCACCATCTGCCGCCTGCTGGACGAGCGNCGGCCGCGTCCGGACGGCAGCCCGCACGAGAGCCTGATCACCTTCGTCGCCGACCGGCCCGGGCACGATCGCCGCTACGCCATCGACGCGTCCAAGATCCGCAACGAGCTGGGCTGGGAGCCGCGCTACACCTTCGAGGAAGGCATCGCGGCCACCGTGGACTGGTACCTGGCCAACCAGGACTGGGTGCAGCGGGTGCTGGACGGCAGCTACCGGCTCGAACGCATCGGCACCGCGGCCTGAGGGCGGGGGGAGGATTCCATGACGCAACGCAAGGGCATCATCCTGGCCGGCGGTTCCGGNACCCGCCTGTACCCGATCACGCGCGGGGTCAGCAAGCAGCTGCTGCCCGTGTACGACAAGCCGATGATCTACTACCCGCTCAGCGTGCTGATGCTGGCGGGCATCCGCGAGGTGCTGGTCATCAACACCCCGCACGAACAGGCCCTGTTCCAGGCCCTGCTGGGCGACGGTTCGCAGTGGGGCATCGACATCCGGTACGCGGTGCAGCCCAGCCCCGACGGGCTGGCCCAGGCCTACCTGATCGGCCGCGATTTCGTCGGCGGCAAGCCCAGCTGCCTGGTGCTGGGCGACAANATCTTCTACGGCCACGGCCTGACCGACCTGCTGCGCCGCGCCGACGCGCGCCAGGACGGGGCCACCGTGTTCGGCTACTGGGTGCGCGATCCGGAGCGCTACGGTGTGGCCGAATTCGACGCCCAGGGGCGGGNGGTCGGCATCGAGGAGAAGCCGGCGCAGCCGCGCTCCAACTACGCGGTCACCGGCCTGTACTTCTACGACGGCCGGGCCAGCGACTTCGCCGCCGAGCTCAAGCCCTCGGCGCGCGGCGAGCTGGAGATCACCGACCTCAACCGGCGCTACCTGGAGGAGGGCGCGCTGTACCTGGAGCAGCTGGGCCGCGGCTACGCCTGGCTGGANACCGGGACCCACCAGTCGCTGCACGACGCCTCCAACTTCATCCAGGCCATCCAGGACCGCCAGGGCCTGCAGGTGTGCTGCCCGGAGGAGATCGCCTACGGCAACGGCTGGATCGACGCGGCACAGCTGGAGAAGCTGGCCGCGCCGCTGGCCAAGAACGAGTACGGCCGCTACCTGATGAACCTGGCCAAGCGCGGCAGGGNGGTGAGATGAAGGTGATCGAGACGGATCTGCCCGGGTGCGTGGTGATCGAGCCGGCCGTGTACGGCGACGCCCGCGGCTTCTTCTACGAGGCCTGGAACGCCGAGCGCTTCCGCGCCCACGNCCTGCCGGACCGCTTCGTGCAGAGCAATGTGTCCTCGTCCACGCGCGGCGTGCTGCGCGGCCTGCACTACCAGTGGCCCAACCCGCAGGGCAAGCTGGTCAGCGTGCTGGAGGGCGAGGTGTACGACGTGGCGGTGGACATCCGCCGCGGCTCGCCGCACTTCGGACGCTGGACCGCGGTGGTGCTCAGCGCCGCGAACAAGCGACACTTCTGGATCCCGGAGGGCTTCGCCCACGGCTTCCTGGTGCTGTCCGAGCGCGCACTGTTCAGCTACCTCTGCACCGCCCCCTACGACAAGGCCGCCGACGCCGGCGTGCGCTGGAACGACGCCGCCCTGGCGGTGGACTGGCCCGAGGCCGCGCCGCTGCTGTCGGACAAGGACGCCAACGCGCCGTTCCTGGAGCAGATCCCGGCCGAGCGGCTGCCGGTGTACCCGGCATGAGGCTGCTGGTCGTCGGCGCCAACGGCCAGGTCGGCCGCGAACTGCGGCGCAGTCTGGCCGAGCTGGGCCAGGTGCTGCCGGCCACCCGCGACGGCCGCCTGGACGACGGCACCGCCTGCGCGGTCGCCGACCTGGGCGATCCGGACGGGCTGGCGCGGCTGGTGCGTGACACCACCCCCGACGCGGTGGTCAATGCCGCCGCCTACACCGCGGTGGACAAGGCCGAGGACGAACCGGACGTGGCCTGGCGGATCAACGCGCAGGCCCCCGGCGTGCTGGCCCGTGCCTGCGCCGGGGCCGGCATCCCGCTGGTGCACTATTCCACCGACTACGTGTTCGACGGCCGCGGCACGCGCCCGTACCGGGAGGACGATCCGACCGCGCCGCTGGGCGCGTACGGCGCCAGCAAGCGCGCCGGCGAGGAGGCGGTGCTGGCCGCCGGCGGGCGGCCGCTGGTGTTCCGCACCGCCTGGGTCTACGCCGCGCACGGGCACAACTTCCTGCGCACCATGCTGCGCCTGGGCGCCGAGCGCGAGGAGCTGCGGGTGGTGGCCGACCAGGTCGGCACGCCGACCCCGGCCGCGCTGATCGCCGACGTCACCGCCGTGGCCCTGCGCCGCGCCCTGGCCGGGCCCGCGGTGGCCGGCCTGTGGCACCTGGTGGCGGCCGGGCAGACCAGCTGGCACGGTTTCGCCGAGGCGATCTTCGCCGAAGCGGTGGCCGCCGGCCTGCTGCCGCGCGCCCCGCGTGTGCTGCCGATCACCACCGCCGGGTACCCGACCCGGGCCCGCCGCCCGGCCTATTCGTGCCTGGACACCACCCGCCTGCGGCGCGACTTCGGCGTGGAACTGCCGGAATGGCGCGAGGGCCTGCGCGGCGTGGTCACGGAGCTGGCCCGGGCCGGCTGAGCCGCCCGTTCCCGCGCGGGACGGGCCGTCCGGGCCTGCCCGCGGGCGCGGGCGGGCCCTCCGTCACTGGACTTGCCGCCCCCGGCCCGATAGCGTGTCGGCCTTCGCATCCGCAGGGAACCATGCATGGCCGGTCCAGCCACGCCCCAGTTGACCTTCCGCGCCGTCGTCCTCGCCATCGTCCTGGCGGTGGTGCTGTCGGCGGCCAACGCCTACCTCGGCCTGTTCGCGGGCCTGACCGTGGCCACCGCCATCCCGGCGGCGGTCGTCTCCATGGGCGTGCTGCGCCTGCTCGGCGGCGGCACCATCCTGGAGAACAACATCGTCCAGACCGGTGCCTCGGCCGGTTCCTCCATCGCCGCCGGCGTGATCTTCACCATCCCGGCGCTGGTGCTGATGGGCTACTGGCCCGACTTCGACTACTGGTGGGTGCTGGGCATCGCCGGCCTGGGCGGCCTGCTGGGCGTGCTGTTCTCGGTGCCGCTGCGGCGCACGATGATCGTCGAGGATCCGCTGCCTTTCCCCGAGGGCAAGGCCGCGGCCGAGGTGCTCAAGGCCGGCGAGAACCCCGGCCCGGGCCTGAAGATCCTGGGCCTGTCGGCGGCCATCGGTGGCGTGGTCAAGCTGGCCGCGGCCAACGGCCTGCGCCTGATCCCGGACAGCTGGGCGGTGGCCGGCTACTTCGCCAACAACCGGATCATCGGCTACCTCGGCACCGGCCTGTCGCCGGCGCTGCTGGGCGTGGGCTACATCGTCGGCCTGAACGTGGGCATCGTGGTGCTGTCCGGCGCCATCCTGTCCTGGCACATCGCCATCCCGCTGTACCACGCCGCGTTCCTGGACAGCGACCCGGCCCTGGCCGCCTCGGTTGCCGGCGCCTCGGCCACCGACGCGGCCTTCGCCATCTGGTCGGCCAAGATCCGCTTCCTGGGCGTGGGCGCCATGCTGGTCGGCGGCGTGTGGACCCTGTTCTCGCTGCGCAAGTCGCTGGTGGCCGGCATCAGGAGCGGCCTGGCCGCCGCGCGCAAGGGCGCGGCGCAGGGCGCGGCCATCGCCGAGACCGACCGCGACCTGCCGATGAAGTGGATGCTGGTGGCGCTGGTGGCCTTCGTCGTGCCGCTGTGGCTGCTGTACCACGCCATNGTCGGCTTCTGGGTGGCCAGCCTGGCCATGACCCTGATCATGATCGTGGCCGGCTTCCTGTTCGTGTCGGTGTCCGGCTACCTGGCCGGCCTGGTGGGCTCGTCCAACAACCCGGTCTCGGGCATCACCATCGCCACCATCCTGTTCGCCTCGGTGGTGCTGCTGGTGCTGCTGGGCGCCGACGGCCAGAACCAGGTCGGCGGCGCGCCGCTGGGCGCGGTGGCGGCGATCATGATCGGCGCGGTGGTGTGCTGCGCCGCCGCCGTGGGTGGCGACAACCTGCAGGACCTGAAGACCGGCTACCTGGTCGGCGCCACCCCGTGGAAGCAGCAGCTGATGCTGGGCATCGGCGCCTTCTCCTGCGCGCTGATCATGGCCCCGGTGCTGAACCTGCTGCAGGAGGCCTACGGCATCGGCTCCAAGACCCTGCCGGCGCCGCAGGCCAACCTGATGGCCTCGGTGGCCAAGGGCCTGTTCGGCGGCGAGCTGCCGTGGACCATGATCGCCATCGGCGGCGTGATCGGCGCGGTGGTCATCGCCATCGACGGCTGGCTGAAGAAGACCGGCAAGCGCTTCCGCGTGCCGGTGCTGGCCGCGGCCATCGGCATCTACCTGCCGCTGGAGCTGATGGTGCCGATCTTCCTCGGCGGCCTGCTGGCGCACCTGGTCGAACGCTTCCACCAGGTGTCCCCGGACGACCATGCCGCGCTGGACCGCGTGCACCGTCCGGGCGTGCTGTTCTCCGCCGGCCTGATCACCGGCGAGGCGCTGATGGGCATCGGCATCGCCCTGCCGATCGTGATCGCCCAGGACGCCGAGGTGCTGGCCCTGCCGGTGGACCTGGGGGNCGCCGGCCAGTGGGTCGGCCTGGCGGTGCTGGCCCTGGTCGGCTGGCTGCTGTACCGCACCGGCAAGCGCGGGGAGCAGGCGGCCTGAGCGCCGCCTCCGGCGGAAGGCCGTGACCTTCCGCCGTTGCGCCGGCCCGGCGGCGCCGCCTAGCATCCGGGACCGCCTCACACCAAGGAGTTCCGGATGTCCGCACGCATGCNCCTCGCCCTGGCCCTGGCCGGCCTGCTCGGCGCCGCCGCGGCCGGCGACGTCGAAGCCGCCCGCGGCTTCGACGTCCGCGACCTGCACAGGCTGGACCGCGTTTCCTCCCCGGTNCTGTCCCCGGACGGCGCGCGGGTGGTGTTCGTCAAGCGCGAGATCACCGAGGACTTCGCCAGGACCAGCACCGGCCTGTGGATGCGCGACCTGCGCACCCGCGACCTCCGCCCGCCGGTGCGGATCAGCCCGGAGGGCTGGAATGTCAGCGCGCCGGCGTTCTCGCCGGACGGCCAGTGGGTGTACTTCCTCAGCGCCAGGTCCGGCACCCAGCAGGTGTACCGGATGCCCGCCACCGGNGGTACCCCGCAGCAGGTGACCCGCTATCCGCTGGACGTGGGCAGCTTCAAGCTCTCGCCCGACGGCAGCCGCCTGGCGGTGAGCATGGAGGTGTTCCCCGACTGCGGCGCGGACCTGGACTGCACGGTCAAGCGCCTGGACGGGCGCAAGCAGTCCCGCGCCAGTGGCGTGCTCTACGACAAGCTGTTCGTGCGCCACTGGGACACCTGGGAGGACGGCCGCCTCAACCAGCTGTTCATCGCCCCGGTGGCCACCGGCAAGGAGCAGGCCGCGCCCACGCTGGCGAGCGTGCCGGCGGGCGCGCCGGCGCCGGGCAACGTGCCGTCCAGGCCGTTCGGTGGCGACGACGAGTACACCTGGTCGCCGGATGGCCGGTCCATCGTCTTCGCCATGCGCCCGGCCGANCGCCAGGAGCCGTGGTCCACCAACTTCGACCTGTTCCGCTACCGCGCCGGCGCCCAGGCGGTGGAGAACCTCACCGTCTCCAACCCGGCCTGGGACACCGGCCCGGTGTTCAACGCCGACGGCAGCAAGCTGTACTACCGGGCGATGAAGCGCCCGGGTTTCGAGGCCGACCGCTTCGCCCTGATGGAGCTGGACCTGGCCACCGGCGCCACCCGCGAGATCGCCCCGGACTGGGACCGCAGCGCCGACGGCATCGTCCTGTCGGCCGACGGCCGCACGATCTACACCACCGCCCAGGACATGGGCGAGCACCCGCTGTTCGCCGTGGACATCGCCACCGGCAAGGTGGAGAAGGTCGTGGGCGGCGGCAGCATCTCGTCCTTCGCCATCGCCGGCGACACCCTGGTGTTCACCCGCAACAGCCTGCACAGCGGCGACCAGGTGTTCGTGGCCTCGCTGTCCAACCCGCAGGCCGAGCGCGCGCTCACCCCCAGCGCCGGCGAGGTGCTGCCGGAGGTGGCCTTCGGCCAGTTCGAGCAGTTCAGCTTCAAGGGCTGGAACGACGAGACCGTGTACGGCTACGTGGTCAAGCCGTGGAACTACGAGGAGGGCAAGCGCTACNCGGTGGCCTTCCTGATCCACGGCGGCCCGCAGGGCAGCTTCGGCAACAGCTGGAGCTACCGCTGGAACCCGCAGACCTACGCCGGCCAGGGCTACGCCGTGGTGATGATCGACTTCCACGGTTCCACCGGCTACGGCCAGGCCTTCACCGACTCCATCAGCGGCGACTGGGGCGGCAAGCCGCTGGTCGACCTGCAGAAGGGCTGGGAGGCGGCGCAGCAGAAGTACCCGTTCCTGGACGGCGAGCGCGCCTGCGCGCTGGGCGCCAGCTACGGCGGCTACATGATCAACTGGATCGCCGGCAACTGGAACGAGCCGTGGAAGTGCCTGGTCAACCACGACGGCGTGTTCGACACCCGGTCGATGGGCTACGTGACCGAGGAGCTGTGGTTCACCGAGTGGGAGAACGGCGGCACCCCGTACGACANGCCGGAGAATTTCGAGAAGTTCAACCCGGTCAACCACGTGGCCAAGTGGCGCGTGCCGATGCTGGTGGTGCAGGGCGAGAAGGACTACCGCGTGCCGGTGGACCAGGGCCTGTCCACCTTCACCGCGCTGCAGCGCCGCGGCATCGAGTCGCNNCTGCTGTACTTCCCGGACGAGAACCACTGGGTGCTCAAGCCGGCCAACAGCGTGCTCTGGCACGACACCGTCAACGCCTGGTTGAAGAAGCACATCGGCCAGTGATCCCCCCC
>JGI26049J44785_1001006_pt1 | contig 14890 bp, 10 predicted proteins | sample HigsolmetaGSP11D_FD_44785 | JGI IMG/M metagenome (IMG submission 44785)
TGCTACCCTTGCACTATTCTATGCGGTAGGACGCTGGAACGGTTTCTCCGATGCTTTGATGTATATGAATGAAAGACATTGGCACCCGATACAGCTCTTGCTATACAACATCCTCAACAACATTTCCAATGTTGAGGTAGCAACGAAAGAAGGTTTCTCCAGTCCGGGCTTATCAGAAACCTTAAAAGCGGCAACCGTTATGTTTGCCACAGTACCTATTCTACTTGTCTATCCATGGTTACAGAGATACTTTATCACCGGTGTTACATTAGGTGCGATAAAGGAGTAATCTGTTATAGACCGTATAAGTTTGGACCCAATATTTTTACATAAATTTAAAGCCAATAAGTTAAATAGGAGGTTAAAGAGATGAAAAAAATAATTTCTTTTCTGCTCATTAGCTGTATGTTAGTTCTATCATTTACAGCTTGTGGCAAAGGCACGAAAGATAATGGCAAGGAAACATCCGGCCAAACATCTAATCAAACAGACACATCCAGTAAGGACTCTTCCGATAAGGATGAAACCAATGCAGAAATCGTAGATGGTAAATTTACTGAAACAAGAAAAATCACTGTAGAAGTTTATGATCGTGGTAATGATGGTGGTTCCAAACCGGAAGATAACTTCTATACCAATTACATCAAAGAAGGTATGCTTCGCGATCATAATGTAGAAGTTGAATTTGTTCCGGTTCCTCGTTGGACAGAAGTTGAGCAAATCAACAACTTACTTGCAGCCGGCGATGCACCAGATGTCTGTGTTACATACGATTATTCGACAATCCAGACCTATGCAAATATGGGCGGTGTTCTTGATTTGGCTCCTTATGTAGAGGAGTACAAAGATATGTTGCCAAACCTTTGGAATTGGCTTGGTGAAACCAATATCTATTGGGATAAAGATCCTAAGGAAGGTACCATCTGGGCACTTGAGGCAAAACTTGCGGTTATGAACCGTATTAATACATTCGTACGTGAAGATTGGCTCAAGAAGTTAAATATTCCTGAACCAACAACACTGCAAGAGTTTGAAGATATGTTAGTAGCATTCAGAGACAATGCTGAGCTTCTTCTTGGTAAAGATGCAGACAAGATGGTTCCATTCTCTATCAGTTACGATGTGGGCTGGAGATCAGACCACTTAACAGCAGCTTTCATACCAAATGATATTACAGATAAAGACTTTTATGTATATGGTTTCGATGATAGACATTTATTACTTCCAGGTTACAAAGAAGGTATCCGCGTACTTAATAAATGGTACAATATGGATCTCATCTGGAAAGACTTCGCGCTTTACGGTTCCGGTGATACAACAGAAGATAGCATGTTGAAAGCCGGTTATGTAGGTGCATTCATCCATAACTGGGATTACCCATATCGTAATGGTGAAGACAGCATCCATGCAAATTTACAGAGACTGGTTGGTCCTGAAGCCGGATTTATTGCAGTGGAACCGTTCCCTAATGAAGCTGGTATATATAAGAAATTCCTTTCCGGTCCTGTTGACCGTAAGATTTTCTTCCCTGCAACAAACGATGAACCTTTAGCATCCTTACTATACTTAGATTGGATTAGCAGACCTGAGAATATTAAGTATCTCCAGATCGGTGAGGAAGGCATCACTCATGAAGTTATGGAAGATGGTTCTATCAAGATCCTTGCAGCTACTGGTGAGCACATTATGAACTCTCCAAATAACATTGACTATACGATTACATGTAATGGTCTTAACTTAGGTGATGAAGATTTAACAATCAGATCCATCGCTTTAGGTTATGCCGGTGTTGATGCTCGTTATATTCAGAAAGGATTTGCAATTTCTACACATGACGGTAGAGTTGATAAAAACGTACAGGTAGGTCAGATTAAAGCAGAAGAAGGAATGGGACCTGCACTTAGTGATAAGCGTGACGTTCTTCTTGACCAGGCTGTAGTTGCTCCTGTTGATAAATTTGATCAGGTTTATGACGCAGGGTTACAAGATTATCTCAACTCCGGTGGTCAGGCTATTATAGATGAACGTAAAGCTGCTTGGGAAGCAACCTTTGGCGATGCAGAAATTCTTCCTTAATTTCCGAATACAATCATTGGATTATTATTGAAAGGGAATAATAAATTGAGAAAAGGGCTCGCAGTTTGCGAGTCCTTTTTCGTGTTTTACATTGCTATTCCTATCAATTTGTGATGAAGCTTTTGCAAAAACCTCATTTTATCTTAGAGCAATTAAGTAAAATAAGTATTTTACACTATAGTAATCATATATTATTATAAAAAGAATTTATGAGGGAATTATGATTATACATGTGGTTCAGCCTGGGGATACCATTTATTCAATAGCAGATCAATACGGGAAGAGCGCTGATGATATCATACGTGAAAATGGATTGCGAGACCCAAGCAATTTGGTTGTTGGTCAAACGATTGTAATTGCATTTCCGGATCAAAGGTATATCGTTCAAGAAGGAGATACCCTTTCTGGTATTGCAGAAAGATTTAATACAACGGTTATGGAGTTATTAAGGAATAATCCATTTCTTCTTGCCAGGGAAAATATTTATCCCGGCGAAACCATAGTNATCCGATTTCAGGATGAAAAATTGAGAACGATTACAACTTTTGGATATGTATTTCCCTATGTAGCTATCGATTCGCTAAGATTGTCCCTACCTTATTTAACCTATATAACAATAGATAGTTATACATTTAACTCCGCCGGTGAGTTAGATAATATTAATGATGAAGAAATTATACAATTAGCAAAAGTATATAATACGGCTCCGGTTATGACTGTTTCATCCTTTGGAATCAATATCAGAATTGTTCAAACGCTATTGAATAACACAAATTTACAAAATACATTTATTGAAGAAATCATTGATGTTGTACGTGTGAAAGGGTATTTTGCTGTTAACATAGATTTTTATTATATATTTCCGAATGATCGTCAGGCATTCGTAGATTTCCTAACCGAAGTAAAATCCAGATTGCGTGAGATTAACGTGCCTTTGTTTGTATCTTTAACCATCAGTAACTTTGAATTTGAATCCGGAATTTTAAATCGAGGATATGATTTTGAAGCAATTGGTGAAATCGCGGACAATATTTTAATCATATCCCATGATTATTACGGTACATCCTATTGCATCCCCGGATATTTTACATCATTTAGTAAAATACAGCACCTCTTTGGAATTATACGCGATCAAATACCACATGAAAAAATCATTATCGAGCTACAGACCATTGGTTATTATGTGCAGTTACCCTGTATTGAAGGAGAATCCTTAGCAAGTTCTATCAGTATTGGGAATGCGATTGACTTAGCAAAGCAAGAAAATGCAGTGATATCTTTTGATCCGACGAATCTGGTATCTTCTTTTACGTTTGTCAATACCAACGAATATGTTGTTGTATTTTTTGATGAAAGAATTGCGGAATATTATGCGCAAGTAATAGATATACAGGGGTTACAAGGGTTGGCAATTTGGAATGTGATGTTTCAGCCGATCCGTATATTATTTTTACTTAATGTGCTTTTTGATATTTATAAGTTTGATTTATAATAATCATTTTATTCGATGAAATGTGGTAGGCGGAATGATTCGCGTAACAAAGCTTGCCATTTCTTCCGGTGGTTGTTTACGGCCGGTTTTAAGCCAAGTTTCCAGCAGACCGATATAACCGTTGATAATAAAGGAATTGAATAATTCATATTCCTCTGGACTTAGTATAAAGCCGGCTTTATTCCAAGCATCGGAGCATTTTTCATTGACCAGTTTTTTTAATCGTTGCATAAAAGCCATATCTCCATTTGGTCCAAGCATTATCTGGCTCCATTCCGCATTTTCATCAAAAAAGTAGAATACCCTGGTTAGTATGAAATAGGGGTCCCCATTGGGTAATATCGCATCCTTCATAGAATCAATAATCTGATAAAATTCATAGAAGAAGTCTTCTTCAATCTTTTTAATCATATCGAAAATATCCGTATAGTGATAGTAGAAAGTCCCTCGGTTGATATCCGCCAAATCACATAGCTCCTTTACGGTAATTTCTGAAGCGGGTTTTTCTCTTAATAGTTTTATCAGACTTTCTTTTAATCTTTTCTTGGTATTTCTTACACTACGATTTTCTGCTTGTTTTCCCTTGTTTAACATTGCAAAGCCTCTCCAATCTAATTAGTAATCTCTATTTAACAATTTTTGATTTTTGTCCAATTCTAATTTGCCCGTTACCTATTCGTAAGTATGGCAGTTTCCCAAACAAAATCATAGTAAGGTTCAGTACTTGATTCTAGTTCGATTTTCAACATTTGTCAAATTATTATAAGGTAGTAAAAATAATATAGTAGAAGTAAAAAATAAATTGCATATTTTGGATAACTCTTTTGCTTTGCCCGTTGCTTATTTTACGATATCAATTTATGATATAAATGTAAATAATAGGAAAATGGAAAAATGGTTTTGGCGTACCGGGAGGAGTACCGATGCTTAAGGTATTTTTGGTCGAAGATGAAATTGTTGTAAGGGAAGGTATAAAAAATAATATTAATTGGGTAGAGAATGGTTTTTCTTTCTGTGGGGAAGCCAGTGATGGAGAATTGGCGTACCCGATGATACAAGAAATGAAACCCGATATTGTCATCACCGATATACGTATGCCCTTTATGGATGGACTTCAGTTAAGCAGATTAATTAAGAAAGAAATGCCATGGATAAAAATCATTGTACTGAGTGGTTACGAGGAATTTGAATATGCAAAGGAAGCGATTGCCATTGGAGTTACGGAGTATTTGCTAAAACCCATTAGCGGTGCAGAATTGATGAAATGTATTAAAAATGTCCGTGATAATATACTGAAGGATCAGGAAGAAAAACTGATTTTTGAAACGTACAAAAAAGAGATGAAGGAATATGAGGATGCGGAAAAAAGGCGACTACTTCAGGACATCGTTAATAACAGAGACTCCTTAATTAATATCTTAAATCGAGGGAAAGCATTAAATTTGAAATTAAGCGCCATGGTTTATAATATTATACTATTTAAGTTTCACAGCCCGGAACCGACTCATATTTATTTGAACCAGTGTATGGAAGTTGAGAAAAAACTGGAGAAATTATTGGAGGAAAAGGAGAATGTTATTCGATTTGATTGCCTGCTGGATGGGATGGCACTCTTGCTAAAAGGCAATAGCACGGAGGAGATACTTCAGATTGGTAAGGAATACAGTATGCAAATGAAAGAAATTATGACTTCATATCCAGACTTATCCTATTTTGGAGGCATAGGTATTCCGGTAAATCGCCTTGGTGAGCTTTCTAAATCCTTTCGGGAAGCCAGCCGGGCATTCGCCTATCGATATATTTGGGATCGCAGTGAGATTATGGATTATCGTATGATTGCAAAGGAAACATTTGGTCTGGCACATCCGGAAAGTTTGGATGTCACCAATGTTATACAGCTGGATCGGGGAAAAGTGATTTCTTTTTTAAAAAGTGGAAGCAAGGAGGATATTAACTATTTTGTAGAAGAATATCTAAACTGTATCGGCAGCAAGAATCGAAAATCCATGCTGTTCTTGCAATATTTAACGATAGATATGTATTATATCGTAGCAAGCCTCGCTGAGGAATTAGGGTTTGAAGTGGATCGTATTGATGCACCTTTTGAGGTTAAGTCTCAATGCGGTTTTCCGATCCCTTCCTTTGCGTATACAAAAAAATACATAGAAACAATCTTTCATCAAGTAATTCAAATAAGGGATGAACTGGCGACTAAGCATTATAATGATATCATTAATCGGGCAAAGCAATATATTAACGATAATTACCGCAAAGATGATATTTCGTTAAATAGTGTTGCTTCCGAAGTATATTTAAGTCCGAATCATTTCAGTGCAGTATTTAGTCAAAGAACAGGACAAACATTTATCAGTTATCTTACTGATTTGCGAATGAAAAAAGCGAAGGAATTATTAAAATGTACGGATATGAAAACTTCCGAGATCGGATATTATGTTGGATATAAGGATCCCCATTATTTTTCCTATCTTTTTAAAAAGACCCAGCAATGTACACCAAGCCAATACCGCAGCGGTAAAAGGCAAAAGGAGGATTCATTATGATTACATTGATTAAGGGGAAACTATCCAATCTGAAATTAAATGTAAAGATTCGCCTATATTTTTCCTTTATTATCATTCTTTTTTGCTTTGTATTTATTATGATTTTTACAACAATGCTAAAGTATAACAGAGAATACAATCAGATCGTGCAAAGCGCCACCATTGCCAGTGGATTTTCCATCGATTTTAAAAGCAAGTTTGATTATGTAATGTATCGAATTATTATTGGCAGTAAGCCATTCTATGAGGAAAATCCCTATGAAGATATCAAGGCAGCACAGAGTATTGCCACAAAGCTTTATAATGTGGCTAGAACTAAGGGCAATAAGGATCGGGCGGAAGGAATACAAAAGTACCTGAAAAATTTGGCAAAGCATGTACATAAAATAGAAGAAAATTTGAAAGAAACAGGGCATTATGATGAGAATATTTCAACATTGGAAAATGATATCCGCGTTCTGACTTCCTTAATCCAAGATACCGTATTGGAATATATCTACTACGAAACATTGGAAATGGAGAAAGTTCGGGCAGAGATGGAAGTGCAAATGATAAAGACGATGGAACTAAGTTTAATTTTGCTTGGAATCGTGGTGATTGGCGCGTTATTTTCCTCTGTGATGATTTCGAATAGTATATCAAAACCAATTAAACAGCTAAGCAGCATTACCAATCAGGTTGCTAAAGGAGATTTATCGGTTCGTTCCAACATTCAGAATGGAGTGGAAGTAAAAATTTTAAGTGATTCTCTAAATATCATGATAGAGAAATTAAGTAATCTGATTGAAACGGTAAAAAAGGAACAGACAAGCTTAAGGGAAGCAGAACTACGTCTGTTACAGGAACAGATTAATCCGCATTTTCTTTATAATACCTTAGATACCATTACATGGTTAGCGGAAGCAAAAAAGTCAAACGAAGTCGTGGAAGTAGTCAGTTCCTTGTCGCATTATTTTAGGACATCCCTTAGCAAGGGTAAGGATATGGTGTCTTTAAAAGAGGAAGAACTTCATGTCCGCAGTTATCTGCAAATCCAAAAGCTTCGCTATGAAGATATTCTAACGTATGAAATCCATATTCCTGAAGAATTGGGGCAATACCGAATACCTAAGATAACCCTTCAGCCCTTGGTGGAAAATGCACTGTACCATGGGATAAAAAATAAACGGGGGATGGGGAAAATCATAATAACCGGCGAGATTGACGGAGATATCATTATTCTAAATGTCAAAGATAACGGAATTGGTATGACCGAGGAGCGTATAAGGCAAGTAATGAACGGATTGACGCAAAGTAAAGAATATCGTGAGGATTTCTATGGGCTATATAATGTCAATGAACGTTTGAATCTGCACTTTGGACGAGAATATGGGATATCTATTCAAAGTGCTTATAAAGAAGGAACGTTAGTGACGGTACGTATCCCGGCGTTATTAACTACATGATATCGTAAAAAAACGAACCCTCATCAGAAAAATGTTAACTGTTGAATCAGAATAATAAAATAACAAAAGGGAATCGAAAGATATTCTATTGTTAGAGAAATCGTTATTTGTAAAATAATTCTTGTAAAACCGAAATGGATTACGATTTATCGTGCGTAAGCATGTGATAAAAAGAGGGAGGTTATCAGAATGAAGGTTCTGAAAAAGTTAATCGCGTTTCTACTCGTAGGTATCTTAGGATTCTGTCTGTGGGGATGCAAAAAGGAGGCAACGGAAACCACGAAAGAAACGGATAAGTCAAAAGATGATCTTATCGTTGTAGGATATGCACAAGTTGGAGCAGAGTCAGATTGGAGAACGGCGAATACCTTATCTTTCCAAAGTACATTTGTAGAAGAGAACGGTTATAAATTGATTTTTGATGATGCACAGCAAAAGCAGGAAAACCAGATTAAAGCAATTCGAAATTTTATTCAGCAGGAAGTTGACTATATTGTATTAGCACCGGTTGTTGAAACAGGTTGGGAAACCGTTCTTGGAGAAGCAAAGGAAGCTGGAATACCGGTTATCCTTTCCGATCGTATGATTGATGTCTCCGATGATAGCCTCTATGTTGCCTGGGTTGGAGGCGACTTCATCTCAGAGGGACGGAAAGCTGTTGAATGGTTGGACGGATACTTAAAGGAGCAGGGCAGAGAGAATGAGACGATTAATATTGTTACGCTTCAGGGAACCATAGGCTCCTCTGCACAGGTAGGCAGAACCAAAGGTGTTGAAGAAAAATTAGCGGAGCATCCGAACTGGGTTATGCTCGATCGTCAAACCGGTGAATTTACGCAGTCCAAAGGGCAGGAAGTAATGGAGTCGTTCCTAAAATCCTATGATGATATCGACGTGGTAATTGCGGAAAATGACAATATGGCTTTTGGCGCTATTGATGCGATCAAAGCAGCCGGTTTCGATCCCGGTGAAGATATTATCATCATTGGCTTTGACGCTGTAAAAGCGGCTTTTGAAGCAATGATTGCCGGAGATATGAATTGCTCCGTGGAATGTAATCCACTGCATGGACCTAGAGTTGCTGAAATAATACAGAAGCTGGAGAGAGGGGAAAAAGTAGAAAAAATCCAATATGTAGATGAAGGTGTATTTCCTGCGGAGACCGCAGCTGAGCTTATTGATACTCGTTTGTACTAATTCCTATAGGGGTGGGGCTGTTGCTAAACACAACCCCACCTTATTTTAATAGCTTTTATTTGATTTTCAATTCTATATTGCTAAAGCTGGATGCAATATATAAGAAAGGATTGATTCTACTTGAACAATGAGAAAGTTACGCTTCTTACAATGCGTGGAATCGATAAAAGTTTTCCGGGAGTCGTAGCGCTATCCAAAGTTGATTTTACTCTATATGCAGGGGAAATTCACGCACTTATGGGTGAGAATGGTGCAGGAAAATCAACCTTAATTAAGGTCCTTACGGGAGTTGAGGAAATGGATGGCGGAGAGATCCGAATGGAAGGAATCGATAATCCGATTATCAATAAATCTCCCCAGGATGCACAAAGACATGGTATAAGCACGGTTTATCAAGAAGTAAATCTTTGCTCAAATCTTTCCGTAGCCGAAAATATCTATATTGGCCGTGAACCTAAAAAGTGCGGAAGAATTGACTGGAAAGCAATTAATAGAAAATCGAGAGAGTTATTGGATAAATTCCAAATCTATATTGATGTTACAAAACCATTGGGAAACTATTCTGTAGCCATTCAGCAGATGGTTGCGATTGCTCGAGCGGTTGATATTTCTTCAAGAGTATTGATACTGGATGAGCCAACATCAAGTTTGGATGAGCAAGAAGTAGATAAGCTGTTTGAGGTAATGTTTCAATTAAAGCAGCAAGGGTTAGGCATCATCTTTGTTACCCATTATTTAGAGCAGGTATATCGCATTAGTGATCGGATAACGGTATTAAGAAACGGAATGTTGGTAGGTGAATATGAAACAAGTAAATTACCAATTGTGCAGCTGGTTGCAAAAATGATGGGTAAGGATTTGGATGATTTATCTACCATTAAAAATCTGGAAGTAGCTTTGGAAAATGAAAAGAAGCCGGAGATTCTTCTGGAAGCAGAACACTTGGGGCATTCGGGAACGATAAAACCATTTAATTTATACATACAGAAGGGGGAAGTGATAGGATTATCAGGGCTGCTGGGTTCCGGTCGCTCAGAACTGGCCAGAGTACTCTATGGAGCAGACAAACCGGATATGGGTGAACTGAAATGGAAAGGAAAGCATCTTACTGTGAATGCGCCAATCGATGCGATGAAAGCAGGTATGGCCTATCTTCCAGAGAATCGCATTGCGGAGGGGATTATAGCAGATTTATCTGTACGAGAAAACATCATGATAGCACTTCAGGCAAAGCGAGGAATATTCAAATTACTAAGCAGAAAGGAGCAGGAGGAGTTTACGGACCAATATATTGATTTACTCCAAATTAAAACATCGGATCGTGAGGTTCCGATTAAGCAATTAAGCGGAGGAAATCAGCAGAAGGTAATTTTGGCTAGATGGTTACTGATCAATCCGGATTTTATGATATTAGATGAGCCAACAAGGGGAATTGATGTGGGAACCAAAACAGAAATACAGAGATTGGTCCTTCAGTTGGCACAGAAAGGAAAATCAATCCTGTTTATATCCTCGGAAATTGAGGAGATGCTAAGAGTTTGCAGCAGAATGGTAATTCTGAGAGACAAAGTTAAAGTAGGCGAACTGGAAGGAGCTGAGCTAACGCAGAGCAATATTATGCGAGCGATTGCAGGAGGTGGAAAACATGACTAAGGGAAAGCAATTATTCATGAGAGTAACCAAACACGCCTTGTTTTTTCCGCTGACCTGCCTTGCAATTGTTCTTATCATAAATCTGATGAAAACCCCTTCCTTCTTTCAGATTTCATTAAATAACGGTGTGTTATATGGCTATATGATGGATATACTCAATCGTTCAAGTGAACTGATTATCCTTGCGGTAGGAATGACACTGGTTGTTGCCGGATCAGGAGGAACTGATATCTCCGTTGGCGCAGTCAGTGCGGTTGCCGGAGCAGTTACGATATTTGCCTTGGTGGGAAGCATGAGCAGTGATACCTATCGTATGCCATATGGATTGGCGATACTGCTAGGTATCTTAGCGGGCATGCTTTGCGGAGCTTTTAACGGATTCCTTGTGGCAAAACTTAGAATTCAACCCATGGTCGCAACCTTAATTTTATTTACCGCAGGTAGAGGCATTGCCCAAGTAATAACGCAAGGATTCATTCTTTATGTAAGGAAAGAGGAATTTAAATATCTGGGGAATTTCATACCAGGTGTACCCATTCCAACACCCATCTTTATAGCAACTTTCGTGGTGGTTATTACCGTTGTGATATTAAAGAAGACAGCCCTCGGTCTCTATATACAATCGGTTGGTATTAACGCGAAAGCAGCAAGATTGGTTGGGCTAAACGCCACCCTTTTAACCTTCTTGGTTTATACTTTTTCAGGATTATGTGCAGGAATTGCAGGAATGATTATAACCTCTAGGGTGTATTCCATTGATGCCAATAATGCAGGTCTTAATATCGAACTGGATGCAATTCTTGCTGTAGCAATCGGTGGAAACAGTCTATCCGGTGGAAAATTTTCTATTGCAGGAAGCATTATCGGTGCAATTACAATACAGGCATTGACCACATCTCTTTACGCTATGAAAGTTACCGCTGATCAATTACCCGTCTATAAAGCAATTGTTGTAATTATTATTGTTATGATACAATCCAAAGAATTGAAGAGAATCCGGCAATCCGTCCGTCACAAGTTCTTATGCCTTGGAGAAAGAAGGTGGGCAAAGTGATCCACAGAATTCGTAATCGGCTTAGTGATAATACATTTCTGCTATTTATTACGATTGGTTTATTTATCATTATGTACATTACAGGCATCATCATATATCGTGATAATAATTTTGGCAGGTTTCAGGTATTTCTTAATTTATTTATCAGTAATGGCGGACTGATTGTAGCTGCCGTAGGTATGACCATGGTGTTAATTACGGGAGGAATTGATATCTCCGTTGGCTCCGTCGTTGCCATGACATGTATGCTGCTTGCGTGGATGATGGAGAATAAGAATATTGGCGCAATTCCGGCTATTATCATTGTATTATTGATTGGAATTGTCTTTGGTTTAGTGCAAGGATGGCTGATTGCCTATCTGAAAATTCAGCCGTTTATTGTGACGCTAGCCGGTATGTTCTTTGCTCGAGGTATGACGGCGGTGATTAGTACCGATATCATATCAATTAAGAATGAAACCTTCTTAACTTTGGCCAATGCAAAGATTTATCTGCCTTTTGGTGGTTATTTAAACAGAAAAGGAACCATGGTCTATCCTTACATATACCCAAGTGTAATAATAGGAATTGTTGTATTGATAAGCATTTACTTAATGCTAAGGTTTACAAAATTTGGGCGGTCCATCTATGCCGTAGGCGGTAATGAACAATCCGCTTTGCTTATGGGACTTAATGTAAAGAGAACCAAACTCAAGGTGTATGTATTCAATGGTTTTCTTGCGGCACTTGCAGGCTTTGTGTTTTGCTTAAATACCAGCGGAGGATTTGTGGAACAGGCGAAAGGATTTGAAATGGAGGCAATTGCGGCAGCCGTAATCGGAGGTACCCTACTCACCGGTGGCGTTGGGAATGTAATAGGCAGTTTGTTTGGCGTGTTAATTAAGGGCACCATTGAAACATTTATCACATTCCAAGGAACTTTATCTTCTTGGTGGACCAAAATAGTTATTGCAGTATTACTTTGCTTCTTTATCGTTCTTCAGAGTATTCTGGCTTCAACAAAGCATAAAGGCAAAGGGGATGAAATTAAAAAATAGAAAAGCGATTAAAATGGAATTAAGAGTAACTGAATTGATAAAAATAGGAAAACCAGTAGTTGGGCAAATGTTAAATGCCTGCTACTGGTTTTATTTTGATAATATACTTGCCAATTTTTTTATTATGATAATATTAACTGAGTCGCCGGTTCTAATAAATTAGTAAAATAGCTTTCCAATTCCTCTTGTTTGTCCAATTCCTCTTGTTTGAAAATGATATCCTTACCAGTTTATTTTATTTTAATATTTGGATTTAAACAAATACACTTTATTTGTTGAAATTTATGCAATCCTTAAAAAGCTGTTTATTTCAATATAGATTTGCTTATGATAAACTTTAATCTGGTTCGAATTTCAACAGTTGTACAAATTTGAAATGATTTTATTTTCTTTATGCACTTGGCAAGAGTTTAAATGATTATGTGTGAAATTAAATGCTTCTGTGTAAAATACTAGTTATATGAAAGGTATGGTAATAAATGAGTACTCTCGTTAAATTTGAGAATGTGAATAAGATATATCAAACCGGTGATGTAAAGACAACTGCATTGCATGATGTTTCTTTTACAATAGATGAGGGTGAAATCTGTGTTATCGTAGGACAGTCCGGTGCCGGTAAAACAACACTTCTTAACATATTAGGAGGTATGGATACATTAACCTCCGGCAAGGTAATCCTGGGGGATAAAGAGATTTCCGCACTGAATAAGCATGAATTGACAAGATATCGCCGTGAGGATATTGGTTTTGTTTTTCAATTCTATAACCTCATCCCGAACCTGACAGCACTGGAAAATATAGAGATTGTAACACAGATGATTAAGGATCCTCTGCCGGCTAAGCAGGTTCTGGAAAGTGTTGGTTTAGGTGATAGGCTGCACCATTTTCCTGCACAGCTCTCCGGTGGGGAACAGCAGAGGGTAGCCATTGCCAGAGCTTTGGCTAAGAAGCCGAAACTGCTTCTATGTGATGAACCTACCGGTGCTTTGGATTACCAAACAGGAAGGCAAATTCTAAAGCTGTTGCAGGACCAAAGCCGGCAGAATGGTATGCTTGTAGTTATCGTCACTCATAACACTGCATTGACAGCTATGGCAGATCGCGTTATTCATGTAAAAAGCGGTACCGTTGTATCCGTTCAGAAAAATAATCATGCTTTATCGATAGAGGAGATTGAATGGTAATGATACGAAGTACAGCTTGGCATAGAAATAATCGACGAGAAATTAAACATACCTTGGAACGCTATCTGGCTATAGTAGCAATCATTGCATTGGGTGTAGGCTTTTTTTCAGGTTTGAAAATTACAAGAACGGCTATGGTAAATAATCTGGACACCTATGTGTCTGAGTTTCAGATGTATGATTTTCGGCTTCTATCAACCTTAGGATTAACGAAAGATGATGTGGATTACTTTACCAAAATGGATGGTGTTACAGCAAAAGGAGCTGTAACGATGGACTTTATCGCTGATATCAGCACGGATCAGGATAAGGATGTGGTATTAAAGGCACATTCCGTTACCGATGGGATAAACCGATTAAATATCCGGTATGGAAGAATGCCGGAAGCAGACAATGAATGCGTTGTGGATGCCCGCTACTTTACAGAAGATTTCATAGGTTCAAAGATAAGAGTTACAGATACCAATGATGAGGATACAAAGGATGCCTTTTTATATACGGAATATACCATTGTGGGGTTAGTGGACTCGGTGAATTATTTAAATTATGATCGAGGAACCTCAAGCCTTGCGGGCGGTTCTGTATATGCATTTGTATATCTTCCGGAAGACGGATTTTCGGTTGATTATTATACGGAGATACTCATTGATATTAAGGATGAAAGTAGAGTATATAGTGAGGAGTATAAAGCTTTCGTCTCCGAGTATGAAGAAATCTTAGAGGAAGCATTGGAAGACAGGGGCGAGCTTCGATATCGGGAAATTGTTGAGGAAGCCAGGGAAAAAGTATTAGATGCACAAAAGGAATACGAGGATGGCTATCAGGAATATCTTTCGGAAAAAGCCGATGCAGAGGAAGAATTAAATCAAGCGCTACAAGAGCTTCTGGATGCGCAGCAGGAAATCAAGGAGCAGGAAGAAAAACTGACGAAAGCAGAAAAAGAAATCGCTGATGGTGAAAGGGAGTATCGTAAGTCCCTTAAGGAATACGAGAAATCTCTTAAGGAGTTTCAATCAAAGAAGGCAGAAACATTAGCGGAGTTGGAGGCTCGGCAGGCTGAAATTGATCAGAATAGGGTATCCTTACTTGCCGCTATGGAGCAGATAAAGGAAAGCGGAGCTATGGATCAGTATAGCGAGCAATATGCCACTCTGGAAGCTTCCCTAGCGCAGCTGGAAGCCGGGCAGAAAG
>JGI26049J44785_1001009_pt1 | contig 14858 bp, 12 predicted proteins | sample HigsolmetaGSP11D_FD_44785 | JGI IMG/M metagenome (IMG submission 44785)
ATTTCATAGGTAAAAACTTTTTTGTTTATAGAAATAAATATTTTTGCAGTAAACTATTATTGCATAGAATTATGCAAAAAGAAGAATAACGTTTACGATTAAAATATGATGTGCTATTATAGGACAAAGGAGGTTGAATGCTAGATGACAAAAAACGAATTTTTAAATATACTAAGGCAATCTTTAGAAGGTGAAATTGACCAAAATGAAATAGAGCAGAATATACAATACTATGATCAGTATATTGGCATTCGTCCTGCCTCTGAGGAAGCAAGAATATTAAGTGAATTAGGAGATCCAAGACTCATTGCAAAATCGATTATAGAGGCCAATAGAGCTGCTAAACAGAAAGTTAATTGGACAGACAATGGAAACTTCCAAAATGACTATTATGGGACTCAAAATCAGGATACAGATACACGCCATAATATCATGCGAAAAGGCATTCAATGGTATCATAAATTAGCAATGATTGTGACGATCGTTCTTTTTCTTATTGCTATTTTAATTTTAGGAGGCATTATATTACGAATATTCGTTACAATTGGTTTTCCTATCCTACTTGTACTATTTCTTTTATACCTATTTCGTAAGCAGTAATCATTTTGCTGTATACGGAATTATACATAGAAATATGTATGAAAGATATGGTTAATAGAAATGCTTAGGGATTGATAAGTATATAAAGACGTTGTCAATAGATAGGAATATGTACCCGTTAAAATACGTATGTATGGAAAATTATCGAAAATGAAATCTTTATAGTTGAAATTTATATAATATGAAATCCGTATAAATTCAAATATGTTTTGTACATATTACTATGTTTTTACCTATGCAATCTATTAATGCAGATAAGATGAAAGATTAATTGATGGCTGGTAATATAAAAAAGAATAGAAAGTATGAAGGAATAAAATACGGACAAAGAGAAACGACCACGAGGGGGAGCCAAGCGGTCGTTTCGATGAGGGGAGTATAAATAATTAATAAGGGGTTATATTGTACTTGAGGTTTGGAACCATAAGTACAGTCATATTATAATACAGATTTTTTTATTATGCAATAAATATATTTATTTTATATCATGAAATGAGCCTTCATATGGAAATAAGTGGATATCCTATTAAATTACATCATTTTATGGAAAAAACGTCTGCTTTTATTCGTGCATATAAAAAATAATAAAGTAGATAATAAGAATGTAATTACAATCTACATTTCTATATTAGGAGGCTTAATCTATGAATAACAACAGCAATTTACGTGACGTTAGAGATGCAAACAGCAATACTTCTAACTATACAACAAGCCGCAATGTAGGCGAAACAAGATGCGAAAATAATACACGTACAAGTAATACGAACACAACTTCAAGAACAACAAATACAAACAGCACAAATGCTACTAATACAAATTCAACATCAAGAACAAGTACAACATCCAGAAATAACAATAATACCACAACAGCGAAAACAACGAATGCAAATTCGACATCACGTAATACAACAACTTCAAGAACAAGTAATACGAACTCTAGCAACAATACAAGCAATACAAACCGCAGCAATTTTAGAAATATAGAGGATACCGATAATAATTATTAATAAATAAGAAATTGCTTTGAGAAGACTCCAATTCGGAGTCTTCTTTTTTTGATGAATTATGCGCAAATTTGACAGAGCTGAATAGAATATAAGGGAAGAGAATTTTCATATAGTTGGAAATGGTGGTGACCTGTAAATGTCGTTTGATAATATAAGAGCCAGTGATATTGCAAAATATATTGGTAAACCAAAGGTTTTAATTATAGATTTGAGGAATCCGGATGAATATGCAGCTGGTCATATACCAACTGCAATCAATATTCCTTATGAAGAATTGGACGATAGAAAACACAGTTTATCAAAAAATGATTTGCTCATATTTTATTGCGAACGTGGGAATATTAGTTTATTAGCTGCAAGGGATTTACTCAGAGAAGGATATAATATTAAGAGCCTGTATGGCGGTATAAAAGCCTATCGTGGAGTATTAGAAAAATAAGATGCCATTGACGGAAGTTTAAAAGAGCCTTACAATGGATACTTAGAATAAGTACGGAAGAAAGGTTAGGTATTAGAATGAATCAATACGAATATGTTTCACCTTGTCATTTTGGACTGGAAGCGGTGTTAAAACGAGAAATAATAGATTTGGGATATGAGATTGTTAAAGTTGAAGATGGAAAAGTCACCTATATTGGGGATGAAACCGCCTGTGCCAGAGCGAATATGTTCCTCAGAACAACTGAGCGGGTACTACTTAAGGTGGGGTCTTTTAAAGCGGAGACATTTGAAGAATTATTTGAAAAAACGAAGGCATTACCCTGGGAGAAATTCATTCCCAAAGACGGTAAGTTCTGGGTAACAAAAGCAAGTTCTATTAATAGCAAATTATTTAGCCCATCGGACATCCAATCTATTATGAAAAAAGCGATCGTTGAAAAACTTAAGACCGTATATAAAGTAGATTGGTTTGAGGAAAGCGGTAATTCCTATCCAATCCGGGTAACGATACGTAAGGACGAGGTGACAGTAGGTATTGATACTTCCGGTGAATCATTACACAAAAGAGGATATCGTAAGCTTACCAGTAAAGCACCGATTACCGAGACACTAGCGGCTGCATTAATCATGCTTACGCCATGGAATAAAGATCGAATCCTGGTTGATCCGTTCTGTGGCAGTGGCACGATACCAATTGAAGCAGCGATGATTGGTGCTAAAATTGCACCGGGGATTGGACGGACTTTTTTGGCAGAGCAATGGTCCAATTTATTTTCGGACAAAATTTGGTCGGAAGCCAGAAATGAAGCAAGGGACCTTGAACAAAGGGATATATCGATGAACATTCAAGGATATGATATAGATGGAGAAATTGTAAAAGCAGCGAGACAAAATGCAAGACTTGCCGGAGTGGATCATTTGATTCATTTTCAACAAAAACCGCTTAGTGAATTAAGTAGTAATAAAAAATATGGTTTTATTATTACCAACCCACCTTACGGTGAACGGCTTGAGGAGAAATCAGCAATGCCAGCACTTTACCGGGAAATCGGCAAAGTATTCGGTGAACTAGATACATGGTCATATTTTATAATAACTTCTTATGAAGATGCTCAAAAATATATTGGAAGAAAAGCAGATAAAAACCGTAAGATCTATAATGGAATGATAAAAACATACTTTTATCAATATATGGGACCGAAGCCTCCTAAAAATGACGGATTTAAATAACAGGTAAGATTGTTGGCATAAAAATTATAATAAGAAACCGATGATTCTTATGTATCCTAAGTAGATAATATAAGTATCATCGGTTTTTTGATTAAATTATTTTCTCAAGCCATTGGTAAATATCAAGATATACTTCATCCTTATTTAGCTCATTTATTAATTCATGCCTACAATCAGGATAAAGTCTGTGAGTGACATCCGAAAAATTTAATTTACCTAAAAGGTTAAGATATTTTTTTATTTCCTTTCCATAGCTACTTACAGGATCTTTATCACCACTGATTATGTAAATCGGTATATCCCTTCGGGTTTTTTGAATCAACTTCTTGTTTGAGGCGTTCCAAACGAATTTCAGTAAGTCATGGTAAAAAGATGCGGTACATATAAAGCCACAATAGGGATCGTGAATGTAAGCTCCTACTGCGGTATAACTTCTGGATAACCAGTCATATGCAGTCCTCTCGGATAATTTTAAGTATTTCTTACCGCCAAACATTAAGTGATTGAGAAAGGGTGAAATATGCTTAGGACCTTTCATCTTCGATATCAATGCGGAAATGATAAGTCCGACAAAGGTTAAGAGTTTCGCCGGAAGTGTAGTTCCGGATAGAATTATTCCGTCATAGGCATCATAAGTTTGAATTACATTTCTTGCAATCAGTGAACCCATACTATGTCCCATGAGAATAAGCCGATTGCATTGGTTGTTATTTTTGATATACTTACTGACTGTAATAGCATCTTCTGTAACAAATTGATAGCCGTTTTTTGATGCGAAGAACCCTAACTCTTTTATTTTCTTATCAGTTCCATGGCCTCTATGATTATAGATATAAACATCGAACCCCTTTTCTGCCAGATATTCAGCAAATGCGTAATATCTTTTTTTATGTTCAGCCATCCCATGCAGTATCAGTATACTTGCTTTCGGTGTGTTTTCAGACGGAAAGCAAGTTACTTCCGTGATATAGCCATCATTCTGCTTTACAGAAAACTGTCTCATTTCTTGCATAATTTGCTCCCCCTTCTCCCGTGTAAAATTAAAAAAGTAACAGTAATACTTTAATTATATAGATAATTTTTCCAAATTGCAATGAATATAGTTGTTAAAAAAATTGATAATCCCACATATTCCATTATTTAAGCGACGAAATTTTGAGTAAAACATAATTTTTGACACTTTATCCAATATAATGTAAATACATATTGTGAATAATGGAATATTATTATATAATTTAAGATATATTATATAATTTTGTAATATTATGTAACACACGAAAGAGGAGGGATATGTATGGACGAATTATTACTGAAAAGAATAGCATTCCAGAGTGTTACATTTATGATTTTAGTAATTACGCTATCATATGCTCTCCAAAGGTATCAGGCAATTACAATTGAAGCTAGTAATAAGGCGATTAATAATAATATTGGGAATTTAGATTCAAGTCAAACTTCAAAAGAAAACGTGAATGGAGTTTCTTTGGAAGAACCGGTCAATGATAATTATCCACTCTTTTATGGCGTTATGGAAGAGGTTGATTATAATATTATAGAGCAATTGGGAGATTGCTACTTAATTATTAAGAAGCCGGAAGGTATATCCAATACATGTGAGTTAGAGGACTTATTTCTGACAAAGAGTATTCGACTTACTATGACAGGACTGTTTAACGAATCGTTAAACAGCGAGATGATTGGACGTGTATACAACAACGAAATATTCCTTGGAGAGCCTAAATATACGGAAACAACTACTTTAGAAGAGGACTCCTCCGATGGAACTATGCAGCCGGTAATCACGAGAAATTATGGGAACGATATTGTCCATGGGATTACCATCGATACATTATGTGATAACACCTATGTGAATAGTGTGGAAGTGCAAATCGAACTGAATAATGTCTATGTGCATCAACTTAAGGAGGACGACAATTACTATTATATAGATCTAAAAAATCCAAGGGATGTATATGATAAAATTCTGGTAATTGATGCCGGGCATGGTGGTAAAGATGCCGGTGCGTTGTCAGCGAATGAAAAATTCTATGAAAAGGATATTAATTTAGATATCCTTTTACAACTGAAAGAAATGCTGAATCAAGAAAATATCAAAGTTTACTATACAAGACTTTCGGATGAAAAAGTGTATTTACGTCCAAGAGTGGAACTGGCAAATGCAGTAGATTGTGACTTTTTTATAAGTATCCATTGTAATGCCAGTACCGTTAGCAGTCCCAATGGCACCGAAATTCTTTACTACGATACGGATTTTAAAGGCATTAAGGCAAAAGATTTAGCACAAACTGTCTCTAAAGAACTTGGGAAAACGACAGCAATTAAAAATCGCGGTTTAGTGCAAAAAAAGGATAATGAAATTTTCATTTTGAAAAATGCAACTGTTCCTGCTATATTAATAGAAGTAGGTTATATGACAAATAATAACGATATGACTTATCTAAGTAGAGAGGAAAATAGAAGAGCGGTAGCAGAAGGCATCTATAATGGAATTATGGTTGCCTACGAGACACTGATGATGGAAAATTGAATTTTGCAAATCAGGGGTTTTCATAAAGGGTAAGGTGGTACCGATATTTGCATTCATCGAGAATTGCAAAGTATGGAAACCCTTGATTTTATTCATTTAGGACTTAAGGAAAGGCATGGTTTTTGACATGAAGAAAGTTATATTTGCGACATCAAATGAAGGTAAGATGGATGAAATCAGGGATATATTAAAGGATCTGGATATGGAATTACTATCTCTTAAGGATGCAGGCCTTCATCCGCAAATTGAGGAAAATGGTAAAACCTTTGAGGAGAATGCTATTATAAAAGCAAAAGCAGTTATGGAGTTAACCGGTGAAATGGTTCTTGCAGATGATTCCGGACTGGAAGTGGATTACCTGGGTAAAGCGCCGGGAATTTATTCTGCAAGATTTTTAGGGGAAGATACGCCGTATTCTATCAAAAATCAATATATTATTGATCAATTAGTAAATGCGAAAGGGGAAGAGAGAAGTGCAAGATTCGTTTGCGTGATTGCACTTGCTTTGCCTAGCGGTGAAGTTATAACAAGCAAAGGTATTATCGAGGGATATATTGCGGATAAAATCAGTGGGGAACATGGCTTTGGATATGATCCTATCTTTTATGTTCCGGAATTTCAATGTACCACAGCAGAGCTTTCCTTTGAGCAAAAAAATAAAATTAGCCATAGAGGAATTGCTTTAAGCAAAATGAAAGAAATTCTAAAACAATATCTATTATAATGTAACCGGGTGAATGACTATGAAGGTACTGATCGTAAGTGATACCCATGGAAGGGATCAATACTTATATGAAACATTGCAGAAGGTGAAGCCAATTGATTTAATTCTTCATTTGGGTGATTTTGAAGGAGGAGACGAGGATATTCAGGCGTATGCAGAATGTCCGGTAGAATTCGTCTCAGGGAATAATGATTTCTTTACCAGAATACCAAAAGAAAAAATAATACGCATTGGCAAATACGCTATTATGATGACGCATGGACATCGGTATTCAGTTAACTATAGTACGGACATGATAAAGGATGAAGCTAAAAGAAATGGGGTTGATATCGTTATGTTTGGCCATACCCATGTACCGCTAATCGAATTGAAAGACGGCATATGGTTGATTAACCCCGGAAGTATCTCCCTGCCAAGACAAGATGGAAGAATTCCGACCTATATTATTATGGATATTGATTCAAAAGGTGAAGTACATTTTACATTAAATTATGTTAAAAAAAGTAAATGATAACGCGAGTTTTATGTATTAACTTACGGCTAAGTGGTAATTATAGTATAGAAAATCCATATGTTACATGAAATTGGATAATCCTAGATTTTTGTACGAATTTAAAAAAAAACTTGAAAAAAAGTTTAAAAAAGTTGTTGACAAGAGTAGAACGCTATTATATAATAATTCTTGCGTCACGGCAAAAAGCAAAAAAAAACGATAAATACGCAAGATGCGGTTATACTAATATTGATGATCTTAATTCACAGTATGAGATGACTCGCTATAACGGGGTGTGGCTCAGTTTGGCTAGAGTGCTTGATTTGGGATCAAGAGGTCGCAGGTTCGAATCCTGTCACCCCGACTAAAAGCATGAAGATAAGCTTTTAGTAAATGAATAATAGCATATGTTGATACACAAAATAATTAAATAAAGTTTATATGCGGGTGTAGTTCAATGGTAGAACACTAGCCTTCCAAGCTAGATACGTGGGTTCGATTCCCATCACCCGCTTGATATATGGTTAGATATAATAACCATATATTCAAAAAATGTGCTAGTAGCTCAGCTGGATAGAGCAACGGCCTTCTAAGCCGTGTGTCGGGGGTTCGAATCCCTTCTGGCACATTTTTCATCTTTATAATTATTTTTTTATGGTGGGTATGGCGCAGTTGGTTAGCGCGCCAGATTGTGGCTCTGGAGGCCGAGGGTTCGAGTCCCTCTACCCACCCTTTCATATAGCCTTTTCATTGAAAAGACTTTACTATTGGGCTATCGCCAAGCGGTAAGGCACAGGACTTTGACTCCTGCATTCGATGGTTCGAATCCATCTAGCCCAGTTTTCAGCGTAAATAATACGTTGAAAGAACTTGCTCAAAAACTGGGCTTGCCCAGATAACCGATTGTATTATCGGAATTGAGAGAGTTTATTGTAACATTATGTTACATGGGATATTAGCTCAGACGGTAGAGCACTTGACTTTTAATCAAGGTGTCCCGGGTTCGAGTCCCGGATGTCTCATTTCTTAGAAAAGTAATTTTGGGTAAACCATTCATTAATTAGAAATAATATGAGCGGATATGGCGGAACTGGCAGACGCGCTAGACTTAGGATCTAGTCCGAGAGGGTGCAGGTTCGATTCCTGTTATCCGCATAATTTTTCCCCTGATGAAACATTCAGGGGAATTTTCTATGTCAAATTTGAGAAACTAAATTAAAATATGATAGGGTAATACCTTAATATAGATAGGAAAGTATAGAATCATAGAGTTGTTTTATACATTCTATATTAATTGAAGATAAAAAACCGAATTGAGAAATCCTGTTTATTGAAAGTACAAATGAAGTAAATATGATTAATATTGAATAAATTTATTGAAATATCCAGAGTATTTGTGTTATACTGTTCATTGATTTATCGAATCGTACAATCCCTGCCTCTGGATTAGGCGATTTATGATAAATGAACATTATATTAGATTTATATTTGATATGGAGGAATTAAATCATGGGAGATATTGACCCTGACGCGGATAGTATTTTTTCGCAGCTTTTAATTTTAATTATTTTAACTTTAGTGAATGCGTTTTTTGCTTGTGCCGAGATGGCAATGGTATCTGTGAATAAAGGTAAGATTAAGAGGCTGGCAGATGAAGGCAAAAAAAGCGCAATTCTTGTACAGAAATTTTTAGATGAACCTACAAAATTTTTATCAACAATTCAAGTGGCTATTACATTGGCCGGTTTCTTTTCCAGTGCTTCTGCGGCGGCTGGATTGTCTGAACCTCTAGCGCTGTGGCTGAATCGTCGTAGCATTCCTTATGCAGGACAGATTTCTTTAATTTCCGTAACTTTAATTTTATCTTTCTTTACACTGGTGTTCGGTGAATTAGTACCGAAAAGGATTGCATTACAAAAACCGGAAGCAATCAGTATGTTTTGTGTAAAGCCTGTTAGAGCTGTTTCAAGGGTGGCATCACCTTTCATTAAGTTATTAACATTTACAACGAATCTTGTAACAAAACCTTTCGGTATTAGGGAAGGTGACACCGAGGAAATGTTATCAAGAGAAGAGTTGAAATCCTTAGTGAGAGAAGGGCAAGCGCATGGAGTTCTCAATAAGGAAGAAAAAGAGATGATTAATTCGGTCATGGAATTTGTTGATAAAACAGCCAAAGAGATTATGACTCCAAGAATTAATGTATTTGCAGTGGATATTGCAGAACCAAGGGAGGAATACTTGGAGGATCTAATCAATTCAAAATACACGCGTATCCCTGTGTATGAAGAGGATATTGATAATATTATCGGTATTATATTTATTAAAGATTTCTTGAGGGAAACAGTGAAACGTGGGATTGAAAATGTGGATATTCGATCCATCCTGAGAAAACCTTACTTAGTGCCGGAAAGCAAGAATATCAATGATTTGTTCCGAGAATTACAGCAATCAAAAAAGCAAATTGCTGTATTAATTGATGAGTATGGTGGGTTTTCCGGAATCGTTACTATGGAAGACCTAGTGGAAGAGGTTATGGGAGATATCGACGATGAGTATGATCCGGTCTCCTATAAGATAAAGAAGATTGATGATTCAACCTATATCATTGATGGTTTAGTAAGTGTTGATGAGCTTAATAATAAATTAGATTTAAATCTATCATCCGAAAACTATGATACAATCTCCGGATTCTTAATTGATCACATGGGATTAATTCCAATGGAAAAGGATGATCGTACCATAGAAATTGATAATTTGGTTTTCAAATTGGAAAGCGTAAAGCATAAACGAATTGATAAAGTGAAATTATATATCGGAAAGAAAGAGGAGAAATCTTAAAGATGTCAATGCAATGGTATCTTTAGGATTTTACAAAAGCCTCTTATCAAGAAATAAAAAGAATTGGTATGTGAGGAGACCCCTAAAAGTTAGACCAAAAGCTAACTATTAGGGGTCAGTTCATTTGCCGGTTATTATAATTAATCGTAAGTGCATTGGCATACCAATTTGTCTTGCATAGCTAACGGTTTTTTCTTTGGTATCTGATAAACCAAATCATTGCAATTGCAAATATAATTGCTAAAGCGATGATGGTAATCGTTTTATACATATCCGTTCCTTCAACAATTCTTTCCCAGGATGCACCTGCAGCAGCTCCTAAATATACTAGTACAATGTTCCAGGCGAAAGAACCAAGGGTTGTGAAAGGTAGAAAGGTACGAAAAGACATTTTCGACATTCCGGCCGGAATGGATATTAAGCTTCGAACAATGGGGACGCAACGGCATATGAGAACTGTGATTTTTCCCTTGCTATTAAACCAATCGCATGCTTTAAATACGTCTTCCTTCTTAAAGTGAAGTATCTTTCCGATACGGCCATCCAGAATTCTGCCCAGATGCTCTGCAGATAGGATTCTACCTACACCATATAAAACGATAGCTCCAAGAACCGACCCTATGGTTGCGGATAATATCACGCCCCATACGGTAATGTTCGAATAGGTTGTCATAAAACCACCAAAGGTTAAGATGATTTCGGATGGAATCGGTGGAAATATATTTTCGACTGCGATCAAAAACGCGATACCCAAATATCCAAAATCGTTCATAATTTGAATGATTAATTCTTGCATTGTCTTCTCCTTGTTCCTTATATTATTGCGTAAATGATGAAGTATGATAATTCCATATACTGCAAAACGCTATATCGATATAGCATCTTAATAATTATGGAATAATGACTATTAAACATTATACTATAGGTAGCCATAAAAAAATAGAAGAAATTACTTAAGTTTTTCGTAAGAAACTTAAAAGGAATAATGTATGTTGAAGAATTCAATAACTATGAATACAAAAACCACCGTGAAAATTATCACGGTGGTTTTTGTAGTGTGGGGATTATCCAATGTGAGAATGGATAATGTATCAAAAATAAGATATTAGCATAATAATTTGGTTGGAATTTTACCTATAATAACCAATAACCTGATAAATTGCTTTTATTACTATTTCCTGAAATCAAAGGTTTGTTTTGAATTATCGGATTAGCTTTATCTATCTGATTTTTTTATATTAATCGGATTTAAACAAATTAAAGGTTTATTATTTTTTACTTTTTTTATTTTTTTTATATTGCTTCTTGTAGGATTTCTCGTTGTTTTTTTTCTTATTATATTTGTTCCTTTTATTATTGTTTTTTGCTGACTTATTTTCCTTTTTCTTATCTTTGTTTTTTAGCTTTTCTTCTTTCTCCTTAGCTTTATTAGCAGCATCCCAAGATTTTTCAGTGGCTTTCTGGGCTGCTTTTATTTCCTTTTCAGAAGCTTTCTGCTTTGCTTGCTCTAGTTTGCGATTGAATACTTCGAATATATTCGCGGCTTTTTGTTTTTCTCTCTCCGCTTTTTCAAGAGCTTTTCTTTCCCATTTCTCAAGCCTTTCGAGTGTTTTCCTTCTTTCTTTTTCTGCTTTTTCAAGAGCTTTTTGCTCATTCTTTTCTTGCTTCCATGATTCATTTTTTCCATTCTTTGAAGGCTTGGTATTTTTGCTCTTTTCATCGACACCGGTAGAAGAATCTGCATCTTTACTAACAAACTTCTTATTATCCCTGGTCGCTTTCATTATTTCTTTTACTGGTTTATTTAACCATTCCTCCATATTAATCGATTCGGGATCATCAGAGGATTCCTGTAACTTTTCAACTAAATTTAATTTTCCAGGGGTTACTCCAAGCTCCTTTGCCTTTTGAACACGTTCGTAGCCGACGCTATAAGCCTCTACTTGAACCTCTTTCCCAGAGTCCTCTAACTCGGTATCCACGGTCTCTAGTAATTCCTTCGCTAATTTTTCGGCTTTCTCCTCTTTTTTGGCTGAGGTAGCGATTACAAGTCCGACTTCAACATTATCTTCAAAATAACCTTCATCAGTAATTTGCCTAACCGTGTAAGATAGTGCGTCATTAATTTTCTCATTTTTTAAATCAGCTAAGTTAACCTTCTTTAAAATTTCAGCACCATCATCATTGTAAGTCTGTACTTTAAGTACGCGATCGAAACGATTTACAGTGAATTCAATCGATGGATTAATATCCACGCTGACATAGGAATATGGACTTGCATATGCCCATGTACCTGTACCTAATACGAGAGTAGCTGCAACAGAAGCAGCGCAAGCAGCGATTTTTTTATTCCTATGCAGTTGAGATTGGCTGATTTGTATCACCTGTCCAATCTCATAATTCTTATTTCTAACTTTAACAATGCAACCATCATCAGACAGGACTGCAGCATATCGATTATGAATTTCTACAATAACTGCCTTCATTATTCACTTTCCTCCCTAATGTATTGCATGTACTCCGCTAAATTTGGATACTCTCCGGTGAGTATCTCAACCGCCGCTATTATGTATTTTCGATGGCGTTCTAAAATTTTTCGGGGTACCTGCACATTTTTTTCAATTATTTTTATAGGCAGCATTTTAGTGCTCTGTAATTCTGTGATTAATATGGGATTTTGCAATATATAATTAACAGCATTAGCACATGATTTCTTTGTTTTTGCTGCTTTAGGGGAGCACTTGGTCAGTTCAAAAAAAGTAAATCCATATTGGCTAAAGCGCTGATTGATAGATTCTATTTCAAGCTTAATATCACTACTGGTATCCTTTGTAACTTGTTTTGATACCGCTAATTTCATTGCAAGATCATCGGTTTCATCATCGAAATCAATTTCAAAGGTAACAGGATCAACAGATACTTCGGATATATATTTTGATTGGCCTTTTTGATAGTCGATTAACCGTCTGCGGATGACCAATTCTGCAAAGCTATAAAAACTGCCTTTATCCATTGCATAACTTTGAATCGCTTGATGAAATGCGTGCAGTGCAATGGACCACTCATCATCGCTTTTCGTAATATACCGGTGGNAGATTTTTGATGCACATTTTATGATATAGTGTTCATTTTGCAGGATAAAGTCTTCCAAGGCTTTTGGATCTGATTTTGCCTGAATGGCAAGGGTATCAATTTCCCTCAATTCTTACACCTCCAGCTTTGGCAATATAAATCAATATATTNCTTTATGTGAAGCGGATTTGGCGGAGTATCTGCAATCCATAGTTAAACTATATTCTAACACTAGTAGCAATTTACTGTAAACCCTCGTTCATGGAAAAGGAATTTATTACCATTGCAATGTATATTTAATCATAAAGAAAGCGCAAAACCTGCACGATTATCATTTGCTTGAATAAACTAAATTGAGAATATAGAATGCACAGATTCCGTTGTGTTTTAAGGAGGAGTTTATGTTTAACAATAATAGAGGCGCTGCCAGTTATGCCGGAATTCCATATGATGATATTAACTGGTATGATGTGGAAGGACAGCCATTTGGTATCGCATCTAGATTTAATGCAATTATCTTTGAAGATGCCAATAATATAGTAGATACCAAAGGCGGAATGGCTGTTGGTAGAAACTTCGTTAGCTCGCGAGGATTAAGCCTGGCTTTTGGAAACGAAGGTGATGTACTAGGTATCGGGTATAGCCCGGATATGGTAAGGTTTCTGGTCGGCAACGATGTGGCAATGCAAGGACCGCTTGTAGTTAATGGTCATGTTGTTGTTGGCGGCAATTTTAATGCTGCAAGTGGAAGCACCTATATGATCGGTAAAAATGTTGATCCGACACAGGTACAGCAACTAAGTGAACTTTATCATGCAAATGGCGGAAGTCCATATTGGAGACCAAGCGATCGAGGAACCCATTATGTGATTTCAAGTTATGATGTTGACCGATTCATTCCTGCCAGCAGAATTAATGCAAATGTAGGGCAGTTTTTCCGTGATGCGCAAGAAAGCATCCGTGACTTCTATCATTGTATCTTGGATTTAGAGGAGAATGGTACGGTTACGGAACGGTTCCATCAATGGATTCTCCGTGGTAATGATCCGGAGCAGAATGTATTTTTAATTGATGTAAGTCCGAACGGATTATTAACAAAAGAAATCAAATTAGAAATACCAATGGGTAGCATTGCAATTATCAAAATCAGAACGGGAAATAATGCACACCTGCAATATGGACTTTGGGGAGATGCAAACAATGTAAACAATACGATATATGTATTTGAAGATGCTACAAATATATATATGGAGGTACCGGCAGCAATCTGGGGTAGCGTCCTAGCTCCTCATGCGATGTTCCACGCGCATTCGACCGGTGGTAACATCAACGGAAATGCTGCATTCCGTTCCTTTGCCGTAAATGCCAGAAGTGGTTTTGAATTCCATTGGTATCCGTTCGTTGGTGGGATACAATGTGCGGCAATGGCACCGGAAATCATCCCGGAGGTACCTGAAGCACCAGCACCAGCGCCGGAACCAACGCCAAGACCGGAGCCGGCACCAGCGCCGGAGCCAACACCAAGACCGGAGCCGGCACCAGTACCAATGCCAAGACCGGAACCTGCACCAAGACCGGAACCTACACCAAGACCGGAGCCGACACCAAGACCGGAACCGGCACCAGTACCAATGCCAAGACCGGAACCCACACCTATACCAGTACCTGAACCGCCTGCAGAACCATGCTCACCGTGTCCGGAATGTCCTGAGCCCGAACCATGTCCACCTTGTCCGGAACAGATTACCCGCATTGAATATCGACCATATCCGGTGCCGGTTCCGGTAGAGAAACCAAGAGCATGTCCGGAATGTGTTATAGAGCCGGGGGTAATCTTTGGATGCGTCTGGGGTTGTATATGCTATTGTAACCATGATTGGGAAGTGAAGTTATATCAGATTT
>JGI26049J44785_1001024_pt1 | contig 14720 bp, 10 predicted proteins | sample HigsolmetaGSP11D_FD_44785 | JGI IMG/M metagenome (IMG submission 44785)
GCTGTATGGAGGCTACACCGCATCGGGCCAGCTACCCGTGCTGACCAAGCGGGGTCATTATTGGGCGCCGAAAGGGGGTCAAAGTTGCGTGCCGATTGACATCCGAACCCCCGAAGCCCGCTAAGTCATTGCTGAAAATCCACAAAAACGGGATTTTCTCACGCATGGCCTGAGCACTGTCTGCACGGCCGCATCCTGGAGATTCGGCGGGTAGCCATACTTGCGCAGGATGCGCTTGACCAGCACCCGCATCCGGGCACGGGAGGGTTCACGGTGCGCCCAGTCCACCGTCGCGTTCTAGGCAGGCGCTTCAGCAGCTCGTGGGCGACCACCTTGAGCTTGTCGTCGCCCATCACCTGCACCGCGCTTTCATTCTCGGCCAAGGCTTCGTAGAAGGCGATTTCTTCGTCTGACAGGCCAGACTCTTCGCCGCGCTGGCGTGCCGCCCGGATGTCCTTGGCCAGCTGGATGAGTTCCCGCAGCCCCTCAGCGGTGGTGATGGAGTTGGCGTGATAGCGGGCGATGGCGTCTTCCAGCCGCTCTGAAAAGGCCTTGGTCTGCGCCACGTTGGCCTTGCTGCGCGAGCGGATGCCGTCGTTGATGAGCTTGCGCAAGGCCTCCAGTGCCAGGTTTTTCTTTTCCATCTGCTGGACCTCGACCAAGAACTCGTCCCAAAGGATGGGAATGTCGGAGCTCTTGAGTCCGGCGGCCTGCAGGATATCCACGATCTCGGTTGAGACCACGGCGCGACTGACGATCTGCTGGATGGCCAGCTCGCGCTCCTGCTCGGTCACGCCTGAGCCGGTACCGCTCTTGACGAGCGCAGCACGGATAGCCTGGAAGAAACCGACTTCCTCGCGGATCTTACGCGCCTCATCGGAGGCAGAGGCCAGGGCGAAGGCCTTGGACAGCGCCAGCACGGCGTCCTGGTGGCGCCGGTGAGCCTGCTTCTTGCCTTCCAGTGTAGTCTCCTGGGCCGCCAGCCGCTGGGGGAGCTGCTGATTGTAAGTCTGCAGCTGATTGAAGGCACCGACCAGCGTGGCATCTCGTGCTTGGCCTTGAGCTCGATCACCGCCAGCGGGAGGCTATTGACGAACACCGCCACATCGGACCGGCGGGTGTTCTGCCCGTTGATCACCACGAACCGGCTCACCGCTAGCCAGTCGTTGTTCTCGGGGTGCTCGAAGTCGATCAGCGCCGGCGGCCAACGTGCCGTCCTCGGCGTAGTACTCGACATCCACGCCTTCCGTCAGCGGCTTACGGAGGCGGCGGTTTTCTTCAAGCAAGACGGGTCGTTCGGACTGCGTGACCTTGCGGATCGCATCATGCCGCGTCTCCGGCCGCACCCCGGGGTTCAGGCGCGCCACGGCGCTCTCGAAGCCCTTGCCGAAGATGACTTCATTGTGGCTTTCGCGCTCCGGCCGGTGGCCGTCGGGGCCGATCTCGTCCTCGCGTTCGAGGCTGAAGCCAAGAGCGCGAAGTTGATCCAGCAGCGCGCTTTCAACGGCGGCCCCCGAAAAACACCATTACGGTCCTCCTACTCCTGCACCGGAAAAAAGAGCAACCGTCTCGATGATCCTTCCGCGATAATCCTGTCCACGGTTTCCATCAGTTCCAGAGTTTCGCGGAGAACGGGCTGCCGCATCTCAAGGAACAAGGAGCGACCGAAGGTACAGGTCATGCCAGCAGCGCCTCCACGCCTTGAATGAAGACCTGAAAGCTGCGCGAGCGGTTGGCCTGAAGATCGAGTTTGGGAGCTATACGACGCGCGGCGTCGATTTTCGGATAATTGCCCCTATAGATTCCATGCTTCTTGAGAAAGCGATGTAATGCTTCACAAGAGCCGCCGTTGTCGGGATTGCGAAAAATACCGTTGCTGTCATCAACCGCCGGCAGGCTGCTGAACGCCCGACGCAAGGCCTTGGTGTCGCCTATGAACCACGATTCCAACTCCTCGACAACAATGCGGTTGACGACATGGAACTGTCCATGAGCGTCGGGGCTAGTCTTGGTCGTCAGCCCCGCTGACACTGCCATGTTTTCAAGTCGACGCTTGAGGTCCGCGCAATCGTCTTCATCCCGGTCGACCAGCACGAGCACGCGCAACTTTTCGCCCCGCTCGATGCGATCGCGGTATGCGGCGAGTCGAACAGGCAGTACCTTTAACAGCTTGTATTTGCTCCCCAGATTGACCAGTTTCCATCGCGCACGCCCGCGCACCAGCTTGGGCAGTACATGTCGGAGCGCCTCTTCTGCCGAAGGCTCCTCGACCAGGAACTCAATCTGCGTCACGCTCATCCCCCATGGCAAGTGGATCACCAGCATCGAAATGCCCTTCCATCCAAAGCTCGCCCAGCGTCGCTCCCTGTCGGATGAAATCCTGTATGCCGGGCATGTCGATCACTCGGCGAACACGGGTGTATCCATCGGCGGCGCGGTACAGAACACGCACCTCATCCGGCCGCAGGGGGCTTATGAAAAACGGCGAATGGGTGGTAACGATTAACTGCGTACGATCCGCGGCTTGCTGGCACTCTTCGGCCAGCTCTGGCAGCAGGCGCGGATGAAGATAGTTCTCAGGCTCCTCAATACCCACGAGTTGAGGCGGATCGGGGTCGTAGAGCACGGTCAGATAGGCCAGCAGCTTCAGGGTGCCGTCGGAGGCAAAGCGTGAAAGCACCGGCTTGGAAAAAGGCGCGTCCTTGACCAAGAGCAGCAATCGGCTGTCTTCCAATACCTGAGCCTCGACCTTTTCGATACGGGGGATGCGCCGCCGCAACGTCTCAAAGATTTGTTCCAAGCGCTCAGGGTGCTGCTCACGCAGGTATTGAACGACATTGGGGAGGTTGTCGCCCGTGGGGGACAACCGTTCCTCAGCCCCCGCTTCCGGGTTGCCCCGCGCGGCGTCAGCAGAGAGGTAGGACAGATGCCAACCGGTGATAAAGTTACGCAGTGCAATCACACGCGGGTTTTCGGCCAAGGTCCCCAGAGTACTCACCGCCAGCACGTCCGGACCGGAGAGCGCTTTGTCGACGCGCGTGTCGCTCGCTTCCGGCGCTTCGCCGGTAATGACTTTGCCCTTGCCGTACTGATAATCCAGAAAATGAAACGGCGCAGCCGGATGACCGCGCTTCCAGCGAAGAAATTCGCGCTTGACGACAGGGCCCTTGGCCTGCTCGTCAATTTCTAGGTGATAGGTAATAAGGGGAGTGCCAGGCCGCTCCCGATACTGCAGTTCGATTTCGATGGGGCCGACCTGGTCCCGGCTCCTCAATTCGCGAAATCGCCCCCGCCGGTCCCAGGCCTTGCGCAGGCCATCCGAAAAACATTCAGACAGAAAGGCGAAGACGTCGAAGACTGTAGATTTGCCACTGCCATTCGGACCCAGCAACACCGTCAGCGGCGTGATGTGTTCCAATGCAATATTCTGCAGCGCACGGTAGTTTTTCACACGCAGGCTTTCGATGCGCGGGGGGTAGGATGTTTGAGTCATAGGACGGCCTCCAAAATCCCGTCTGTATTACTCACTCGCAGCTCACCGGAGATCAACTTGGGCAGGCTACAATCGCCGCATCCAGCCATGCCGCTTCCGCTCGCTGTTCGCGCCACTGCACCGCCAGTAGCGCCATCTTCTCCGCAAACGGCTCGTCGTCGTCAGCCTGTTCCGCCGCGCCCGACGTAACACGTAGTCGTGCCTGCGGATCTCGTCCAGCGTGGCGAACTTGCAGAGCCCACTCGAACATCAATGGCAACTTCAGTTCTCATATAGATCAATGTTTTACCAATGAGCATAGCGCCGCGTACCATGAAAACTACCATGCGCCAATGACTGCACCGCCGCGCTCTTCTTCGCGGCGCGGGTCCACCCCTGCCGCGCCCCCTTCTCTCTTTTCAAACCGACCAGAAACTGGTCGAATACGATTCTGGTGTGGGTCATGATACTGGGGTGCAATGGTGGGGGCAACGCAAGGCAGCGTTCGGTGGGGCATTGAGCGCCGGCTCGAATTCATCGAGTTCCGGCTCTTCTGGGAGGGCCATGTCAACCGTAGCGACCTGATGGCCGCCTTCGGGATCTCGATCAACCAGGCCTCCGCCGACCTGAACCGGTATCTCGGCATGGCGCACGGCAACATGGTCTACGACAAGAGCGCCCGTGCCTACGTCCGCGGCGACCGCTTCGCGCCCCTGTTCCTGAAACCGGACCCGGCCAGCTACCTGTCCCAGCTGCGGTCGATCTCCGACGGCATCACCACGCAGGAGGAAACCTGGATCGGCCGGCTGCCGGCCTTCGACACGGTCCCCAGCCCTGTCCGTGGCATCGATGCCCACACACTGCGCCGGGTCATCGAAGCGATCCGTACCAGGCAGGCGCTGGAAGTCGAGTACCAGTCCCTTTCCAACCCTGCCCCACGCTGGCGCTGGATCGCGCCGCATGCCATCGCGTTCGATGGTTTCCGCTGGCACGCGCGGGCCTGGTGCTTCACCGACCAATGCTTCAAGGACTTCCTGCTGGCGCGCATCCTCGGCATCCGGGACAGCCGCCCCAGTGATGTGGATCGCGGCCAGGATGCCGACTGGCACACCATGGTGACACTGGAAATCGGCCCGCACCCGGGACTGTCTGAAGCACAGAAGAAAGTGGTGGCGCTGGACTACGGCATGCGCAACGGCAAGTGCAACGTCACCGTCCGCAAGGCCCTGCTCTACTACACGCTCAAGCGTCTCGGGCTGGACACTGACCCGTTCACCCGGACCCCGGCGGACCAGCAGGTCGTGTTGCTGAACGGGGATGTGACGGGCATGAAGCGAACCACGTCCACGAATAAGCCGCCTATCCGGAACGACTGAATCTGGAAGGCAAGCCATGACAAATCTAGAAGATAAACCATGCCATTGACCCTGCCCCAACTGGAGCGCCACCTCTTCAAAGCCGCCGACATCCTGCGCGGCAAGATGGATGCCTCCGAGTTCAAGGAGTACATCTTCGGAATGCTGTTCCTCAAGCGCTGCTCGGACGTCTTCGAACAGCGCCGCGAGGAAGTCATCCAGCTCGAACTGGCCAACGGCAAGACCGAAGCCGAAGCCCGGGCGTCCGCAGAGAACCCGCGCTGGTACAAGAAGGAGGACTCATTCTGGGTGCCGCCGCAGTCGCGTTACGAGTTTCTGCTCAACGAGGCTCACCAGAACGTCGGCGACTACCTCAACAAGGCGCTGGCGGGTCTCGAGAGTGTCAACGTCAGCCTGGATGGAGTGCTGGAGCACATCGATTTCACCCGCAAGGTCGGCCAGAGCAAGATCCCCGACATCAAGCTGCGCCAGCTGATCACGCACTTCGGCAAGTATCGCCTGCGCAACGAAGACTTCGAGTTCCCCGACCTGCTGGGCGCGGCCTACGAATACCTGATCGGCGAGTTTGCCGACTCGGCCGGCAAGAAGGGCGGCGAGTTCTACACGCCGCGCTCGGTGGTGCGGATGATGGTTCAGCTCATCAAACCGCAGCAAGATCATGACATCTATGACCCATGTGTTGGGTCCGGCGGCATGTTGATCCTGTCCAAGGAATACATCGATGAGCACGGAGGCGATGGGCGCAAGGCCAATCTCTTCGGCCAGGAGTTCAACGGCACGGTGTGGTCCATCGCCAAGATGAACATGCTGCTGCACGGCATCAGCACCGCCGACCTGCAGAACGAGGACACCCTCTCCGATCCCAGACATATCGAGAATGGAGAGCTGCGGCGCTTCGACCGCGTGCTCACCAATCCCCCCTTCTCGATCAACTGGGGCAACACCGAGAAGAACGCCGACGGCACGCCCGCCTGGGCGCCGAAGTTCCCCGAGCGCTTCCGCTTCGGCCAGGTGCCGCTGGGCGCCAAGAAGGCCGATCTGATGTTCCTGCAGCACATGATCGCCGTCACCCGCGACGGCGGCATGATCGCCACCGTCATGCCGCACGGCGTGCTGTTCCGTGGCGGCGAGGAAAAGACTATCCGCGCCGGCATCATCGAGGAAGACCTGCTCGAGGCGGTGATCGGCCTCGCGCCCAACCTGTTCTACGGCACCGGCATCCCGGCCTGCATCCTGGTGCTGCGCCAGCAGGTGCAGAACGGCGCACAGCGGGTCAGCGGCAAGCCGAAGGAACGCCAGGGCAAGGTGCTGTTCATCAATGCCGACCGCGAGTACTTCGAAGGCCGGGCGCAGAACTTCCTGCTGCCCGAGCACATCGAGAAGATCGTCACCACTTTCGACGAATTCAGGGAAGTGCCCGGCTTTTCGGCCATCGTCGACAACGCCACGCTCAAGGCCAACGACTACAACCTCAACATCCGCCGCTACGCCGACAACGCCCCGCCGCCCGAGCCGCACGACGTGCGCGCGCATCTGGTTGGTGGCGTGCCCAAGGCCGAAGTGGCCGACAAGGCCGCGCTGTTCCAGGCCCACGGGCTGGACCCGTTGGATCTGTTCATCGAGCGCGATGCGAAGTACTTCGACTTCAAGCCAGAGCTGACCAGGCGCCAGGACCTCAAGCCCGCCATCGAAGGTAACGCCGGCATCAATGCGAAGGAAGCCGCCATCCGTGAAGCCTTCGAGCAATGGTGGCAGGCGCACAGCGACCGCATCACGGCCTTGCACGGGCAAACGAGCCTGGTGACCACGCGCGAAGAGCTGCTCGCCAGCTTCGCCGAAGCGCTCACGCCCACCAGGCTGCTGGACGCCTTCCAGGTGCGCGGCATCAGCGCCGGTTTCTGGTACGACAACCTCAACGACTTCAAGGCCGTCATGGCGCGCGGCCCCCTGGGTCTGATTCGCGGCTGGCGCGACACCATCCTGAGTGAGCTGAAAGACGAGGAAACAAAGAAGAAGTCCAACCCGCTGGAGCACAAGTTGGTCAAGTTCCTGATGGGCGACTTCGTGGAGGCCATCAACGAACTGGAGGCCAGGAAGGCCGAGCTGGACAGCCAGATCAAGGCGGCGGATCCCAAATCCGCCAAGGATGCCGACGGCGAGGAAGGCGAAGACACGGACGAGGAGAACGCCGTCGACGAAGCCCAGTTGAAGGCCTGGAAAAAGGAACTTGCTACGGTCAAGAAGCAGCTCAAGGCGAAGAAGGACAGCTTCGCTGCGCATCTCAACAAGGCCGTCGATGGCCTGTCACCCGAGCAGGCCGCCGATCTGCTGCTGACCATCCTGCATAACGACATGCGCGCCATCGTCGAGCGATACGTCGCCGCCCAGCGCAAGGTCATCGTCGCCGCGTTCGAGAACTGGTGGGACAAGTACCGCGTGACGCTGACCGAGATCGAGGGCAAGCGGGATGCGGCCGCGCAGGCGCTGCAGGGGTTCTTGAAGGGGCTGGGCTATGTCTGAGCAGATCGCCGCGCAAGGACTTGATTCGCTCGTACTATCCGACATTGCCCATGTTGAGATGGGGCAGTCACCGGACTCGCGGTATGTCGTCGAAGATCCCTCGGCAGGCCTCCCATTCTTGCAGGGCAACGCCGAGTTTGGCGCGGTCAATCCGGAGCCAAAGTTCGGGTGCTTACGGCCTGTGAAGACCTGCAAGGCCAACGATGTTCTGATATCTGTCCGCGCACCCGTTGGTGCTGTCAACCTAGCGGACCGCGACTACTGCATCGGTCGCGGACTCGCCGCCATTCGAGGCCGAGGAATCAAGCCCTCGCTGCTCAGCGAGGTAGTCGCTCGACAGTCTTCGGCGCTACGTCGAGTTGCGCAAGGAACCACGTTCGAAGCGATCAGCAAGAACGACCTATTGACGTTAAAGCTAAGCCTGCCACCAAGAACCGACTGGCCGAAGATCGCCCAAGTTCTCGACACCCTCGACACCGCCATCCACGAAACCGAGGCAATCATCGCCAAGCTCAAGGCCGTCAAGCAGGGCCTGCTGCACGACCTGCTGACGCGCGGCATTGACGCCAACGGCGAACTGCGCCCGCTCCAGTCCGAGGCCCCGCATCTCTACAAGCCATCGCCGCTGGGATGGATTCCGAAGGAGTGGGATTATGGACGTCTGGCGGAGAAGCTGGGGGTCTTCGGCGGAAAGCGACTCCCCGCCGGTCATGCCTACGCTGATCGCCCAACCGCTTTCAAGTACCTACGAGTCACGGACTTCTTTGAACGTGATTACAGGCTAGATGAATTGGAGAACCTGCACGAGCGGACATTCAAGGCGTTGGAAAGATACGAGATTCGATCAGGCCAGCTCTTCATTTCGATTGCAGGATCTCTCGGCTATGTCGGAGTTCACCGGGCGGACGAAAGCGAAGGAGTACGGACGATCCTGACCGAGAATGCGGCACGACTGGTGCCGCTGTGCGAACTTGTGCCTGAGTTTGTTGCCGCATACATGAATTCAAATAGAGTCCAAAGCCAAGTGACAGCCGAAAAGGGGACAGGAGGCGGAGTGCCAAAGTTGGCCCTCTTTCGCATTGAGCAGTTTTGGTTAGCTTGGCCAGACAAGAACGAGCAGGAACAGATTGCAATGCGCATACGCGCGGTGAACGATCGCGTCCAGCGCGACGTGCAGTCACTGCAGAAACTTCGCCTTGAAAAGGCCGGCCTCATGGACGACCTCCTCACCGGCCGCGTCCGCGTCACCCCTCTGCTGCAGGAGGCGCAACACGCATGACGCCCAGACTGCCACCTGCCGAATCCCTGACGGTCGAATTCAAGAGCGACCGCAAGCGTCTGTCGGACAACGAGCTGGTCGAGGCCATCGTCTGCCTTGCCAATGCAGAGGGCGGCGAGCTGTGGCTGGGTGTTGAAGATGACGGCACGCCCACGGGATTGCATGCGGAGCACCAAATGCTCGATGGCCTGCCCGGCCTGGTGGCGGCACGTACCTCCCCTTCGGTCAACGTGACGGTGCAGGCCTTGGAAGTGGATGGCGTATCCGTCGCCCGTATCGCCGTCCCCAAGGCGCGGTCTGTGGTCGCGACATCGGGTGGCGTGTATCTGCGGCGCCGGATACGACACGACGGGCAGCCGGAATGCGTGCCCATGCTGCCCCACGAGCGCGAAAGCCGTGCCAGTACCCTGGGGCTGGTCGATGTGTCCGCGCTGCCGGTGGCGGGCGCCACGCTGGCCGATCTGGACCCTCTGGAGCGTGAGCGCCTGCGCCAGGCCGTGCAACAGTACGGGGGCGACCGCGTGCTGCTGGAACTGGACGATGAGGCACTGGACGGCGCGCTGGGGTTGACCGTTCGCGAGCCGGACGGCAGCCGGGTGCCCACCCTGACCGGCCTGCTGCTGGTGGGTCGGGAGAGTGCCCTGCGTGAGCGGGTGCCCACCCATGAATTCGCTTTCCAGGTGCTGGCGCAGCAGGCTGTGCGCTTCAACGAATTCCGCCGTTTTCCGCTACTGAAGGCATTGGAGTGGCTGGAGACCAATTTCCGCCCCTACAACCCGGAAGAAGAACTGCAGGTAGGCTTGTTCCGCGTGCCGGTGCCGATGGTGGACATGGCGGCCTTCCGTGAGGCGGTGGCCAACGCCCTGATACACCGCGACTACCACCGCCTGGGGGCGGTGCATGTGCGGCTGGAAGACGACGCCTTGGTGGTCAGCAATCCGGGCGGACTGGTGGAAGGGGTGACGCTGGCCAACCTGCTGGTGACCGAGCCGCGCCCCCGCAACCGCGCACTGGCCGATGCCATGAAGCGCATCGGGGTGGTTGAGCGTTCCGGGCGCGGCGTGGACACCATCTATCGCGGCATGCTCAAGTTCGGCCGGCCGGCGCCGGATTACTCCCGTACCGATGCCCACAACGTGGTGGTGCGGCTGCCTACCGAGCCGGCCGACCTGGATTTCCGCCGGCTGGTGGTGGAGGAAGAGCGCCGGCGTGGTGCCGAGTTGCCCATCGACAGCCTGATCGCGCTGGCCGCCCTGCGGGAGCTGAAGCGGGTGACGGCAGACGAGCTGGCAGGCCGCATTCAGCGGGACGCGGCGAGCGCGAAGCGCACGCTGGAGGCATTGATCGAAGCGGGTTTGGTGGAGGCACACGGTGCGGCACGCGGGCGCAGCTATACCCTGTCGGCCGCTGTCTACCAGCGCCGGGGCGAGAAGGCCGCGTATACCCGTCAGGCTGGCTTTACCCCCATCCAGCACGAGCAGATGGTGCTCAACTATGTGCGTCAGCACGGGCAGATTCGGCGTGCCGAAGTGATGGATTTGTGCCGCCTTAGTGAGGGGCAGGCCAAGGATCTGCTGAAACGGATGCAGGGTAACGGCCTGCTGAAGCTGGAAGGCGCAGGACGAGGCGCCTTCTACCGGCTGGGGGAACGGGGATTGAAAACGGATGAAAACGGATGAAAACGGATGAAATTGGCGTGCGCTGCATCCAATTCCCGCAAAGGAGTCGTTGATGGGGTGGGAGCTCGAAGACGTTGAAAAGCCGTTCGTAGCGCAGCTTCAGGGGCTGGGCTGGGTCCATATCGAGGGCAGCCTGGACGACCCGAAGGTGACGGGGCGCGGCAGCTTCTCGGAAGTGATTCAGGAGGGCGTGCTGCGCGAGCGGCTGCGGGCTTTGAACCCCGGCCCGGACGGCCAGCCCTGGCTGGACGATGCACGCCTGTCGGAAGCCGTGTCCGCCATCACCCGGCTCGGTACGCACAAGCTGATGGAGGCCAACCAGAAGGCCACCGAACTGCTGATCAAGGGGTTGACGGTCGAGGGCCTGCCGGGCTGGGACGGTGGGCGCGGCCAGACGATCCGCTACTTCGACTGGGATACGCCAGCCAACAACCGCTTCACCGTCGTCAACCAGTATCGCGTCGATTGCCCGCCCGGCTACAACAGCGGCAAGGCCTTCATCGTGCCCGACCTGGTACTGCTGGTGAACGGCATCCCGCTGGTGGTGGTGGAGTGCAAGAGCCCGTCCATCCCCGAGCCGTTGGCCGAGGCGGTGGACCAGCTGCGCCGCTACAGCAACCAGCGCAAGGCCGCTTACGAGATCGAAGACAACGAGGGCAACGAGGCGTTGTTCGCCACCAATCAGTTGCTCATCGCGACGAGCTTCGACGAAGCGCGCGTGGGCTGCATCGGTGCGGCCTTCGAGCACTATGCGCAGTGGAAGACCGTCGTCGGGCCTGACGGCAGCGGCAGCGAGATCGAGGTGGCGCAGAAGCTGGGCAAGTCCAGCCTGTCGGAGCAGGAGCGCCTGGTCGCCGGCCTGCTGTCGCCCGCACACCTGCTGGACGTGATCAAGAACTTTCTGCTGTTCATGCAGGTGGGTGGCCAAACCATCAAGTCGGTCTGCCGTTACCAGCAGTACCGGGCCGTCAACCGCGCCCTTGCCCGGCTCAGGACCGGCAAGACGCGTCTGCAGCACGGCGAACACGACCAGCGCGGCGGCATCATCTGGCACACCCAGGGCTCGGGCAAGAGCCTGACGATGGTATTCCTGGTGCGCAAGATGCGCGCGGACGCGCAACTGCGGCGCTTCAAGGTCATCGTCGTCACCGACCGCAAGGACCTGCAGCGCCAGCTTTCGGAAACCGCCACCCTGACCGGTGAAGTGGTGGAGGTGGCCGAAAGCACGGCCGGCGTGAAGGCGCTGGCGCGGCGCAAGGGACCGGGCCTGATCTTCGCCACCATCCAGAAGTACCGCGACACCGACACGACGGACGATGCCCCCCTGACGGCCGACGACCTGCCCAAGGTGGCCGAGCCTAAGGTCAGCTACAAGTCCGGTGAAAAGTTCGAAGTGCTGAACGAGGACGACAGCATCCTCGTGCTGGTGGACGAAGCCCACCGCACCCAGTCCGGCGACCTGCACGCCAACCTGCTGGCCGGGCTGCCCAACTGCGCGCGCATCGGCTTCACCGGCACGCCGATCATCATGGGCGAGAAGAAGCGCACCCATGAGATCTTTGGCGAGTTCATCGACCGCTACACCATCAAGGAAGCCGAGGCCGACGGCGCCACGGTGCCGGTGCTGTACGAGGGTCGCACCGCCAAGGGTGCGGTCAAGGACGGCGCCAGCCTGGACGCGCTGTTCGAGGACCTGTTCCGCCAGCGCACGCCCGAGGAACTGGAGGCGATCAAGCGGAAGTACGCCACCAAGGGCCATATCTTCGACGCTCCGGCGCTGATCGCCGACAAGGCGCGCGACATGCTGCGTCACTACGTGACCAACATCCTGCCCAATGGCTACAAGGCCCAGGTCGTCGCCTACAGCCGGCTGGCGGCGATCCGATACTTCGAGGCGCTGAAGACCGCGCGCGACGAGCTGCTGGCCGAGGCCGAGCGCCTGAGTCCGCAGGACAAGGCGCTGGACGACGAGGCCCTGTGCCAGCGCCCGCCCAAGGTTCAGGCGTTGGTGCAGGCCTGGCGCTACCGCGACACGCTGGCGCGCCTCGAGTTCGCGCCCATCATCTCGGGCAGCAACAACGACGATCCGGCGTGGAAGGTGTGGACCGATTCCGCCCGGCATGAGCAACTGATCAAGCGCTTCAAGAAGCCACTGTTCCACGCCGACCCGGCCAAGGCCGACCCGCTGGCCTTCCTGGTGGTGAAGTCGATGCTGCTCACCGGCTTCGATGCGCCCATCGAGGGCGTCATGTATCTGGATCGGCCGATCCGGGAAGCCGAGCTGCTGCAGGCCATCGCCCGCGTCAACCGCACCGGCTTCGGCAAGCGCTGCGGCATCGTGGTGGACTACTACGGCGTGGCGCAGCACCTGAAGGAAGCCCTCGCTGCCTACGCCGACGAAGACGTGGAAGGCGCGTTGGCCAGCCTGAAGGACGAGATCCCGGTGCTGCGCGACCGGCACCTGCGCGTGGTGGACCTGTTCCGCCAGCGGGGCATCGAGTCGCTGGATGATACCGAGGCCTGCGTCGAGGTGCTGGGCAGCGAGAGGCTGCGGGCCGAGTTTGCGGTCAAGCTCAAAGCCTTCCTGGCATCGCTGGACACGGTGCTGCCGCGCCCGGAGGGGCTGCCGTACTCGGGCGACGCCAAACGACTGGCCTACATCTACGCGCGGGCACGCAACCGCTACAAGGACACGCCGGTTCTCGGCAAGGACGTCGGCGCCAAGGTGCGCAAGCTGATCGACGACCACGTGATCTCGTTGGGCATCGACCCCAAGATCCCACCGATCCAGCTCACCGATGCCGAATTCGACGCCCACGTGGCCCGTTCGGCCAATGACCGCGCCAAGGCCTCGGAGATGGAGCACGCGATCCGCTCGCACATCCGCAAGCATGCGGACGAGGACCCGGTGCTGTACCGCAAGCTCTCCGAGCGGCTGAACGAGATCCTCAAGACGCTGGGTGAGCGGTGGGACGAGATCATCGCGCAGCTGCAGAAGATCATCGACGAACTGCGCACCGGCACGGCGGGCGCTGCCGATGCGCCCGGCGACCTGCCGGAGCATTGCGCGCCGTTCCTGCGCACGGTGCTGGACGTGGTCTGTGCCGGGCGAGCGCCCACGTCGGCCGAACTGCTGCGGCTGAAGGACGTGACCGTGGAACTGGTGGACCTCCTCGTGCAGGAGCTGCAGAGCAACCGGGGCATCTGGAGCCCCCACAAGCGCGCTGCACAGGACGAGCTGAATGGATACTTGTTCGATCACCTGATGCGGCTGCGACCGCCACTGGTGGACATCGACAAGGCGGGCGTGCTGGCCGACAAGCTGATGGAGCAGGCCCGCGCCAACCACGACAAACTGGTGCAGGTATGAACCGATGCTGGCACCTGTGAAATCGCCCAGTCTTCAGGTGGATGACCTGTGCTTCGTGCTCCGACGCAGCACGCGTCGCAAGACGATGCAGATCACCGTGGAGCGTGACGGCGCGCTGGTGCTGTCGGCCCCGCCCGAGGTGGACGAGGCCACGCTGCGCGCCTTCGTGTTGGAAAAGCGCTTCTGGATCTATACCAAGCTGGCCGAGAAGGACCGCCTGCGGCGTCGGCTGCCGCGCAAGCAGTTCGTGGACGGCGAGGGCTTCCTGTACCTCGGGCGCAGCTATCGGCTCAAACTGGTGGGCCAGCAGGACGTTCCGCTCAAACTGACGGCGGGCCGCTTCTGCTTGCGCCGGGACGCTTTGTCCGTCGCGCGCGAGCACTTCATCCGTTGGTACTGCGAGCGTGCCAAGGCCTGGCTGTCCAGCCGCGCTGCCGAGTACCAGTCACGCATGGAGGTGTCCCCGGCCGGCGTGAAGGTGCAGGACCTGGGCTACCGCTGGGGATCGTGTGGCAAGGGCGACTGGCTGTACTTCCATTGGAAGACGATCCTGCTGCCGGCGCGCATCGCCGAGTACGTGCTGGTGCACGAGATCGCCCACTTGCACGAGCCGCACCACACCCCTTCGTTCTGGTTGCGCGTCGAGCGCGCCATGCCGGACTACGCGCACCGCAAGGCCTGGCTGGCCGAGCACGGAATCGATGTCGAAGGGATCTGAGAACGACGCCGCGTCGTCCGCTTTGCCGCAAAGCCGCTTCTACCCCACTCCTGTGTCCGCCTAGCGCTTGCGCCCGGAGTTCGCGGTCGAGCGCCGGCTGTGCGGCGCCGTGGCCGGCTGCTGTCGTTTGCCCACCGACCAGCGCGACACCACGTGTCGCTCCTTCTGCCGGCGCGACAGCGTGCCGCTGGGGATGGCGTAGTGAATCGCCCTCCTCGCGAGCGCGACTGCCCGATGACTGCGGTGTCGAGTGGCACTCATGTTCTTCCTGTCCAGCTTCTTGTCAGTTATCGAACCAAGCTGCCG
>JGI26049J44785_1001028_pt1 | contig 14679 bp, 13 predicted proteins | sample HigsolmetaGSP11D_FD_44785 | JGI IMG/M metagenome (IMG submission 44785)
ATCTTGAAAGAAGTTTTGTCAAGGGCGAATTGCCCAGTCCTTGTTCTCCGCGCGAACGACGAGAGTTGATTAAGAGCATCCCCGCGGTGACTTGCGCATTCGCAAGCGCGATCCCACCCGCCGGTCCTCAGGCTCCTCCGGCTTCTCGGGAGGCGGCGGCTGGGGAAGCTTGCTTCGAGAATGCGCGGGCTTCCGGTTCAGCGCGGACGAATTTCCTCTCCGTCTCCCAATTTCACGTAAGCTCCACTTCGCGGCGCGGGGACGTGAGTGCGGCCAGTTTGGCAACACACCGGATCGATCATCGTTGACCGTGACGTGTGGCTGCGCTTGCGCTAAGCAGCCCGGACGGAACAAACATCCAGCTGGAGGAGAGAACCGATGAGCCTGCCCGACAGCATGACCTACATCCGCATTGACGGGTTCGGCGGGCCGGAGGTGCTGAAGCCGGATCGGATGCCTGTGCCGAAGCCCGGCGAGCGCGAGGTGCTGGTGAAAGTAGCCGCGGCCGGCGTAAACCGCCCGGACGTTCAGCAGCGTCTTGGTGGATACAACCCGCCGCCAGGAGCGAGCGATGTGCCAGGGCTTGAAATCGCGGGCGAAGTCGTTGCCGTCGGGCCGGGCTGTTCCCGTTACAATGTGGGCGATAAGGTTTGCGCCCTGGTCGCGAGTGGTGGGTATGCGGAATATTGTGTCGCGCCGGAGCCGCAGGTGCTTCCCGTCCCCAAAGGCTTGTCGATGGTAGAGGCCGGCGCTGTTCCAGAGACTTTCTTTACAGTTTGGACCAATGTTTTTGACCGCGGACGTCTGCAGCCAGGCGAAACATTGCTGATCCACGGCGGCTCGAGCGGCATTGGTACCACAGCCATTCAGCTCGCCCGGGAGTTTGGCTCCCGCGTATTTTGCACCGTGGGCAACGATGAAAAGGCCAAAGCGTGCGAGGCGCTCGGCGCCGAACGCGCGATCAACTACAAGAACGAGGATTTTGTCGCCGTCGTAAAGGAGCTGACCGGCGGCAAAGGCGTCGACGTTATCCTCGATATGGTCGGTGGCAGCTATGTCCAGCGAAACATCCGTGCCCTGGCCGTCGAGGGCCGTCTGGTGCAAATTGCGTGGCTCGGCGGTTCAAAGGTCGAAGCGGATTTCATGATGCTCATGATCAAGCGGCTGACCTGGACCGGCTCGACGCTGCGGCCTCGGTCGGTCGAACAGAAAGGCGAAATAGCCCGCGCGCTCGAGGCCAAAGTCTGGCCACTCATTGAAGCGGGCAAGGTGAAGCCGATTATGTACAAGACATTCCCACTGACTGAGGCTGCGGAAGCGCATCGGCTTATGGAAAGCAGCGCGCACATCGGCAAGATCGTACTTGTACCGGACCACGCTGCGTAGCAGCCGGACGCCTGAACTGCTCTAGAAGAGAGGGACGCGAGCTCACAAAGTTCGCGTCACTTTTGTGAGGTGTTCCGGGTGATCGGGATCGAGGCCACGGCGGCGTGCAGCGGCCTCGATGGCCCGATAAGCAGGGACCAGCATCGTAATCGGATCGGTGAGCGGATGATCGTCACCGATCCAGGGTAGTGTGCTCGTCGGTCCGCCAGCAACGAACACCGTTTCGCCCGCATCCAGAAGATCCTTCACCAGATCGTCGACGGTGGGCGCACATTCGTCTGCCTGTCGAAGAACCAGTACCGGTGTCTCGGGCTTGATAGCGGCACGGGGGCCGTGTCGAAGCTCGGCAGCACTGAATCCCAGAGCCGGCACCTGAAGGGTCTCCGTGACCTTGAGTGCGATTTCTCGCGCGCTACCCAATCCATACCCGCGCGCGGCGACAAAGGCGGCCCGTGTGTCCCCAACGCAATTTCCCCAGCTACTCCAATCGCACGTCAGCGCCTTCTGCAATCGATCCGGCAATCGCTCCAGGGCCTTTTCGAGTTCTGTGTCTTGGGTTAGCGCGGCCGCCAGAAGCGCGATGGCCACCATGGACAGCGCCACCGTTTTCGTCGCGGCAACAGCCTTTTCGGGTCCTGCCTCAATTGGCAAAACAAAATCCGCGGTAGCTGCTGCCGGTGAAGTGACGTCGTTGACGACAGCCAATGTCAGAGCGCCGGCAGAGCGTGCGCCTTGCGTAGCCATTACCAAATCAGGGCTCCGCCCCGATTGGGAAATCAAGACGAACAGCGCGTCCGACATATCCGGCGGTCGCCGATAGGCCGTTACAACCGACGGGGCCGCGGACGACACGAGCAATCGCAACTGGGTCTCAAAAAGATAACGCAGGTACACGCCCACGTGGCCGGAGCTGCCGCGGCCGCACACGGCGACCACGCGCGGCCGACGGGCACGAATTTTCTCAGCAATATTTTGGAATTCGGTTCGTTTTTGTAGCAAACGTGCGGCACCAGCGGGAATTTCCGCAATTTCCCGCGCCATCGCGGTTTCGGCAACCTGCGCGACCATGCTACCGCGCGACCTCCTGAATTGCGGCCCGTAGATTTCCTTCGTGGCGCGCGAGCAAATCGCCGGCTTCGGCTGGCGTAAGCCCCAATCCAATCAGCACCGCTGTTTTCACGTCTCCTGCCGCCTGCTCGACATAGTATGCGGCTTCATCATTCGTGCAGCCTACCACCTCTTGCACGATCCGCTCCGCGCGCCGCTTGAGCTTGATGTTGATGGCCCGCATGTGAACCATGAGGCCGCGATAGACGCGGCCAAGGCGCACCATGAGCGCCGTGGAAAAGAGATTGAGAACGATTTTTTGGGCCGTCCCAGCCTTCATGCGGGTGGAGCCTGCAATCACTTCCGGACCCGTCTCGACCAGTATTTTGTGTCTGGCGACTTCGAGTAATGGGGCGCGCCGATTGTTGGCGATGGCGATCGTTACCGCGCCCGCTTCGCTCGCCGCTCTAATCGCGGCGACGGTGTAGGGCGTTGTTCCGCTGGCCGCTAGACCAATAACCACGTCGTTGGGGCCAATTTCTGCATCCACTATGGCCTGCGAGCCGGCCGCTTCATCGTCTTCGGCTCCTTCGACGCTCTCGACGAGGGCGGCGAGGCCGCCGGCCATGATGAAGATCACGCGCTCGGCTGGCCAACCGTAGGTTGGCGTGAGCTCTGCGCCGTCCTGAACGCCGATCCGGCCGGATGTTCCGGCGCCGACGTAGACAATGCGCCCACCCCGGCGCAAGGCAGACACCGCCGCATCGACCGCCTCGGTAATGGCACCGAGGGCTTCCCGCACCGCCGCTGCGGCATAGAGCTGGCCCTCATACATCGCTGCAAGCATTTCGCTTGTGGGCCAGGCGTCGAGGTCGAGATAGCGAGGGCTGAACCGCTCGGTGAGCATCGTCTTCTCTTGGTCAGGTAGCATGCGAGCGCGATTGGCGTCGTTTCGCCCGCCAAGAGCAGGATCGCCTGGCGGGGCCTCCGACGCTGCATGCATCAAGAACCGGCTACCCGAGGTTCTGGTTCATAAAGAGCATGGGCACGACCCCGCGTCGGATAAGGCAGAGTATGCATGAACGTGTTCGCTTGTTGGGTGCTGAGTTGTGCTAGCTGTAAGCTGGTACTGGGTGACTGCGTCTTGGGTGAAATCGGGAGGGATCATGGAACAGCGTAATTTGGGGCGAACAGGTTTGCAGGTTTCCGTAGTCGGGTTGGGCTGCAATAACTTCGGAATGCGCATTGACCTCGAAGCCTCGCGCGCCGTGGTGCACAGGGCCCTCGATCTCGGCATTACGCTGTTCGACACCGCCGACATCTACGGCAACAAAGGCGGGTCCGAGACGATCCTTGGCGAAATTCTGGGGTCGCGCCGGAAAGACATCGTGCTCGCCACCAAGTTCGGCATGCCCATGGACGCCGACAAGGGGCTAATGGGCGCTTCCCGGCGGTACATCATGCAGGCTGTCGAGGATAGCCTCCGCCGACTGAAAACCGACTGGATCGACCTTTACCAAATTCACCAGCCCGACCCCCGCACGCCAATCGAGGAAACATTGCGCGCGCTCGACGACCTAGTTCGCCAAGGCAAGGTGCGCTACATCGGTTGCTCCAATTTCCCGGCTTGGCAGGTTGCCGACGCCATGTGGATGGCGCGGCATCACAATTTGACGTGCTTCGCCTCATGCCAGGACGAGTACAGCCTTGTCGTTCGGCATCACGAGGAGCACCTGATCCCGGCGATGCAGCACTTCGGGCTCAGCCTCTTGCCCTATTTCCCGCTCGCTTCGGGGCTTCTCACAGGCAAATACAAGCGCGACAGTGCTCCTGCGCCCGATACGAGAATGGGTGCGATGAAGCGCTGGGCGGACAAGTATCTCACAGACGCAAACTTCGATCTTGTCGAGCGGCTCACAAAATTTGCCGAGGTTCGCGGCCACAGTCTGCTCGAGCTGGCCTTTGGCTGGCTCGCCTCCCAACCGTTCGTGGCGAGCATTATCGCCGGCGCAACAAAGCCGGAGCAAGTAGAGCAGAATGTTCAGGCGGCCGAATGGCGACTGACGGCGGAGGAGATGGCGGAGGTCGATAGCATTTCCAGGCAAGTGGGGGCGCAATAACCGTCATCCCTGAGCCTGCTCGGCCGGCTCTTTTTTAGCCGGCCAGCTGAGCGGAATCATTGCGCAAAAGCTCAGTTCGCAAATCTCAACTTGGAATGAGGGTGTTCCCTCAGCGCCAATCCCACGCAATCTTCGTATTGAACCGTGCCGCGCCGTAGATGCCTTGTGCGCCAAAGGTCGAGGGGCCGTTGTCGTTGTCGGAGAACTGATAGCCTACCGACAGTGTCAGCTGGCTCGAGAAATTCTTGAAGAGCAGAGGCGGCAGATCCGTCATGAGGAAGCCGCCAACGCGCTGCGCATCATCGGCTTCGTCGCCCATAAACCAGACTTCGGGGCCGACGACGAACTGGCCAAACGCCCACCCAAGGCGCCCGTCGACATGGTACGTGTCGAAGGCCGTGGAATAGCTGGCAGTCAGATCGGTGTAGAGAGGAGAGTGCGGCGTGGGCAGCTTCGTGAATTCCACGAGGACCTTGAAGCCAGTCTCGCTGCCCCTCACAGGGTTGAACGGGTCTTTCGGAGACAGATCGTGATCCTGATGCTCAGCACCCACGAAAATGGCTGAGGTGACGTCGCCGCGTACCCAGCGATAGCCCAGCATGCCGTCGACGGCCCAGGCGTCGCCATCCACGTCTCCCGGAAGCCAGCGATAGTCGTAGCTGTAAGAATCGGTCGTGACCGCCAGTCGGACAGCAAGACCCTCCCGAGCCAAATCCCCATTTAGAGCTAGGTAAAGCGCCGTCGTGGAGGCAAACGCATCGCGCACCAGATCGTAGGTGCTAAGGATCCCGATTGGCTGCGGCGCGGCATAACCAAACCCGTTATCACCACCCGCGAGCACGGTGGAAGGTGCAGTGGCTACAAGGACAGCCGTTAGGAAGGTACGTGCCTTGACGGTCATTCAGGAGACTCTGAGGATGGTGGGCGTTGCCGACATGGCGGAAGATAACATACCGCCCCAGGCGCGCGAATTCGGGATCCAGTCCAATGCAGAAGATTGAGAGCGATCGGGGCTCCGGAGCCACACCTCCGGGCGCCGCGGGTTGAAGTTGCGGCTGCGTGGTCCGTGATATGCGTTTGTCTCCTGATAACAACGCTCCATGCGCCGCTCCAACTCACATTAGAAGCACCTCATGACGAGACGCGAACGCCAGCTCCGACAGGCCATAATCGACCAGTGCCGGTGGATGAATACAGTCGGGCTCAATCAGGGCACGTCGGGCAACATTTCGGTGCGCCACGGCGACGAAATGCTGATCACGCCATCTGGCATCCCCTACGACAGCATGTCCGTTGAGATGATCGCGGCCATGCCGTTGGACCGGACGGACGGAACCTATCGGGGGCCGTTAAAGCCGTCCTCGGAGTGGCGGATGCACCTCGATATCTTACGGTCGCGGCCTGAGGCCGGGGCGGTCGTTCATACCCACTCAACCTTTGCCACCGCGCTGGCCATCACGCGGCGGAACATTCCCGCCTGCCACTACATGGTGGCGATCTTCGGAGGCGAGGATGTGCGCTGCTCGGAGTACGCGCGCTTCGGCACTCAGGAGCTATCCAACGCGGCCCTTGCCGCATTGGCAGACCGCAATGCGTGCCTTCTGGCCAACCATGGCATGATCACGCTCGGGCCGACACTGGAGAAAGCGATGTGGCTTGCCGTCGAGCTCGAGACGCTCGCGAAGCAGTATTACCTCGCGCTGCAGATTGGCGATCCCGTGATACTGACGCGCGAACAGATCGAGGAAACCCGCGCCGCCATGGCTGACTACGGGCACAAGGCGCCGCCCGCCGAGGTCAGAAAAGGTTCAGGGGGATCACCCAAACGTAAGGCATCACGGACGCGCGCGGCCTGACCAGCGGAGGCTCGATTTGAACCAAGGCGCTCCCTGAACAACTCTTGCGCGACGGTTCGCCGCCACAAGCCCCTTCCGATCCCGATTTCAGCCGGGCTATAGCTAGGCCGGACCGTATGCACCGCGCTGGCGGAAGGAGGGATTTGTGAAAAACTCAAGAACCGTGCTCATCGACCATCATCCTGGTCGCACAGCGCAAACCATTGGAATCGCGCGCGAACTTGGCACAGACCCTGATCTGATCCATGAGCCGTCGGTTGGCGTGGTCGGCACGAAGGGCGACAGCCAATGCTACCTCGGCGTTATGGCCAAGGTCGAAGCCATCCACGCTGAGCTGAAGCGCCGCATCGGCAAGGGGCCAGGCCAGCTTCGCTTCCGCCTCGTCCAGCCCGAGTACACCATCGCGACGTCCGACGGCATTCGTAACGGCACGCGCGAGATGCGCTACTCGCTGATTGGGCGCGAGGTGACCCACGATGCGCTCTGCGAGCACCTCAGCGCCACGGGGCTTGCCGGAACGATCGCGGTCGTTGCCTGCGATAAGCCGCCGGTCGGAACGCTTGCCGCGCTACTCGAACACAATCAGCCCGCTATCATCATGTCGGACGGAACGATCCGCCCTGGGACCGATCCGGTTACGGGCGAAAAGCTCGACATCGTGAGCGCGTACCAGGTCGCCGGGCATCCGGACCCCGAGTATCGCAAGCGCATTGCCTGCCACGCCTGCCCCGGTATCGGCAGCTGTGGTGGCATGTTTACCTACAACACGATGCAGACGTTCATCGGCGTGGTTGGCATGCAGCCGCTCCACATGGTGGCGCCCGCTTCCGATGATCCGCGCCGCCTGAATGAATTCCCGGCTCAACTGGTCGAGTACTTGGCTCAGCTGATCGAAAAGGATCTGAAACCGCGCNATATCGTCGTTCGCGACTCGCTGCGTAATGCGGTGATCGTGGCCATGGCGATCGGTGGCTCGACGAACGTCGTGCTGCACGCGCCCGAAATCGCTCGCGCTGCGGGATATGCGGACTTCTGGAAGGAGATCATGACTCCTGAGGAGTTCAACCACCTCTCGCAGCACGTCGTGCCGGTGCTCACCGACGCGCGCCCGTACGGCAAGTACTCGATGATCGACATCGACGAGGTCGGCGGCGTGCAGGTGATCGTCCGCGAACTGTTGGACGCGGGCCTGCTCAACGGTGATGTCATGACCTGCACCGGGGAAACCCTCGCCCAGCAGGTCGCGCGGCTTGCTCCGAAGCGGCCGGACGGCAAGGTGATCTATACCGTCGAACATCCTTACAAACCGACCGGCGGCCTGCGCCTCCTAGGCGGGAACCTTTCGCCGGATCACTCGGCTGTCCTCAAGCTGGCCGGCGTCGAAAAGGGCCTGGAGAACAACGTCTATCGCGGGACCGCGCGGGTGTTCGAAGGCGAGCAGGGGCTGATCCGCGCGCTCGATACGGAGCCCGAGCGGTTCCAGGATAAGGATATGGTCGTCGTGCGGTACGAGGGGCCGAGCGGTGCGCCAGGCATGCCGGAGATGCTCGACCCGACGTCACGGATCACAGCGCTATGCCGCGAGCGGAATATTGTCGTGGCGCTGATGACCGACGCCCGCTTTTCTGGCGGGTCGGTTGGTCTTGTGATCGGTCACGTCGGGCCCGAAGCCGCCCTCGGTGGTCCGATTGCCTTGATCGAGGATGGGGACGAGATCATCGTCGATCTCAATAAGAACGAGATCAATTGCCCGGCGCTCGACGACCCGGCCGTTTTCCAGAAGCGCAAGGCGGCCTGGGAAAAGGCGGTGGCAGACAACGGTGGCATTCACCCGAATTGCGGCAAGGCTGACACGCGTCTTCTACACCGGGCGCGCCACACCGCGGTGCCGGCCAAACGCGGCGCCGGTCTGCATCCAAATCGCGAAGTTTGGGTACGCGATCTACGTCCAGCAGAACGCTCCGGGTTTGTGCCCCAAAATAAATATCGTCCCGACGCGACCAAGGCGTTCTGACACCGGAGATATTTTCGGCCGGAATAGGCGTCTTATCCGCCATTCCGGCCGAATTTCGTTTGCAGCCAAAGCCGCGATCGCTAGCACTCAGAGCCTGTCGCAGCTTTCTCCTTTTCCAAATACGCCTTTCACATCGAAGAACACGGAACCCGGCCGTCCAAATTCTCTGACTTTCGCCGCTCCCATATCGGCGAATGCGCGATGTGCCACTGCCAGAACCACGGCGTCATAGTGGCTGCGTAGGGGCTCGCGAGAATGCACCTCAAGGCCGAATTCGCGGCGAGCATCGGATGGCCGTATTGACGGGTCCCAGACTTCGACAGTGGCGTTGTATTGCTCGAGGCGACGGATAACATCGATCACTTTGGAATTACGCAAGTCTCGGCAGTTTTCCTTGAATGTCAGCCCCAGGACAAGAATGCGGCTTCCAACCACGGGCAGGCCTTTTTTCATCATCAGAAGTGCTACCCTATCGGCGACGTAAGCCCCCATGCCATCGTTGATGCGGCGCCCCGCGAGGATGATCTCCGGGTGGTAGCCAATTTCCTGAGCACGGTGTGTCAGGTAATACGGGTCGACACCAATGCAGTGCCCGCCAACGAGCCCTGGTGAAAACCGCAAAAAATTCCATTTTGTGGCTGCTGCTTCTAAGACCTCCCGAGTATCAAGCCCCAGCTTGTGGAAGATGATCGCCAGCTCATTCATCAGCGCGATGTTAAGGTCACGCTGGGTGTTCTCGATGACCTTCGCCGCCTCTGCCACCTCAATGGAGCTCGCAAGGTGTGTTCCCGCCGGGATAATGGACGCATAAAGGGCGTCGATTGCGCGTGCCGCTTCCGGCGTGGAACCGCTCGTGACCTTGGTGATCATCGGTAAGCGGTGCTCCTTATCGCCGGGATTTATGCGCTCCGGACTGTAGCCAACGAAGAAATCTTCATTGAAAGTGAGGCCTGATGCGCGCTCCAGAACCGGTACGCAAACTTCGCGTGTGCAGCCGGGATAAACCGTTGACTCATAGATGACGACGGCACCACGCCGAATGGCCTTGCCAACCATTTCCGACGCCCCAATGAGAAGGGACAGATCGGGGCGGTTGGCTTTGTCAATCGGAGTCGGAACGGCGATAATAAAAACACCGCAGCGTGCCAAATCAGCTGGGTTGCAAGTGTAGACAAGGTAACGAGCCGCTGCGAGTTCGTCCGGCTCCACCTCGCGCGTGACGTCTTGGCGCTCTCGCAACTCCACGATCCGCTCGGGCCGGATATCGAAGCCAATAACCGGACGTCGTTTGCCAAATTCGACAGCTAGGGGCAGGCCCACATAACCGAGGCCGACGACGGCGATCGTTTGGTCGCTCAGGTCCATGTCAGCTCTCTCGGGCTTTTTTCTCAGGATCACTAAACGCGCTTTGACGCGCCGGAGTTTTCACTCGAGAGGCGGAATGGAGCTGTTTAGGTAAATCGGCTGGTGAATGATGACGGTCGAACCGCCTTTTGATGTTTGTTATGGCGCCCTATGGTTTGGTGCGGTCAGGCGTTGAGCGATGAGCTGAATCAAGTACCACCCGAACTCGGGATTTTGAAAGTAAAGCTGTTTCAGCTGGTCCCCGTCTATGGACAGAAGCCTGCATTCGGAAGTTGCGATCGCTGTTTGAGTCCGGCGGCCGTCGCGGGTGAAAAAGGCAATCTCGCCGAACAATGTTCCAGCGTGGATCTCGACATTGATCTCATCGAACAGGATGGAGCCTGCCTCAAGATAGTAAAGGCGATCTCCCAAGTCACCTTTCCGAAAAAGGACTTGCCCGGCGAAGAGCGTGCTCTCGCGAGCGTATGGATGAAGCCAACCGGAATGCACCCCCGTAACGGGCGCAGCTCTCAGTTTCTCGACCTGCCGGCGCGCTTCTCGGATGCGGTAAATGTTCAGGGGAAGCTGGACGGCATTTTGGATCACATTTGGCCAAAAGCCGATGGCTGTGGAAGATATGATAGCCAGGATATTACTGGTGGCCGCGAAGAGCCGCAGACGGATGATGGTTCGTGAAAACGTGGAGCATAGCGTGAGCGCCATTGCGATCCACGCGAGGTATTGCAAAAGGTCCCTGAAGTTTGTCCACGCCGACACTTTTGAAAATCCCTTTGAATAGAAGAGGGTGTCCCCAAACCCTTTCCGCGCTGCAGATGAAAGGAGCTCATGCTTGAGAGCGTGGGTTGCCGAATAGATCTCGCATTATTGAACCGTTCTGAAACGCACTCAGCGGAGCGGGAGGGTTCTACGAAGCTTGCGCACGCCGTCCACAGGCCCTTTTCTGATAATGTTATCTACGCGGCCCTTCTGGAGCATCCTTTGCGAGAGACGTCGTACAGGATCGATTGCCAGCCGACGGCCGACAAATGGAAATGCCTTCGCGAGTGCCACGCCTCCGAGTAGCGATCGGTGCCAGTTCATCGGATCGGAAAGTACGCCGCCGAGACCGACGTGAATGATCTTGCCCACCACGTTGTGCCGTTTGCAGTTGGATGGACGGGTACAGACTTCGACGCTGCCTTCATGGAGCAGAACGATCGACTCGCCGTTATCTGCGACGAAGACGTCAAACACCGTTCCGCGCACACCCATGGTTGCTGTCGGCGTTTTAATTTCGTAGGCGGCCTTGTCAGTTGCACCGGTAATGAACCGAAAGGCCCCCTTCGCTAGAGTGATGGAAATGGATTGCGGGGGCGCGCTTCCGTCATAGACGAACTTGTCCAGAACAAGCCGTGACGAGGGGCCGACGGCCAGCTTTGTCTCATCAAGCAGCTTGATCTCTGCGCTCGCTTTTGCGCCGGTAATCAGAATTTCATCCTGGTGAACCTTGGCGCCCTTCGAAAGTCGACGTTTCTCGCTTTCCAGCTCGGCCGTCACGTCATTCTTGACCACGACGGTGCTGCCGATTTCCGGATGGGCGGCATGAGCTGGCATAGGTTGCAACGCGATAGCCAGCGCAGCCATGGCCACCAGTGAAATCAGTGAGGTTTCGAATTTGGCTCCTTCCATGATGCCTCCACCCACGGCTGGGTTGCCGTCCAATTCGGTTCAGTTGTGAGCAATTCCGCGGCGCCCGGATAGATATCTGAAAATATGCCATTCCATCCCTCCAAGGATGAACGGCGTTTCAGTTGGGCAATGCGCCATGCGTAGATCTCCAGCAGCCGAGAAATTCTTGGATTGTCATAATGGCGGTGAGCGGCCTCCAGCGCATTCATTGCCTGCTTCCATTCACCGTGTCGGTAATGGGCGCGCATTGTTTCGAATGCCGCGCGAAATGAGCGAAAGTTGGGGTCTTGCGAAAGATCAGGTTGCCCGACCAGCGTGTGAAGTGTCACCGCATGTTTGCGGCCCCGGACGCGCACATCATCAACGCTAATGATTGGGAGGGTATTTTGGCAACGAGCGGCAGTTTCCGGGCATATCAGAATGCGGAGGCCGTAGGCGCTGGCAAGATGTTGCATTCGAGAAGCGAGGTTAACGCTATCTCCAAGCACAGTGTAATCGAACCGAATATCCGAGCCCATGTTACCGACCATGCACAGGCCAGTGCTGATGCCGATGCCAATTTCCATTATTGGGATGTTTGCTCCGCCTTTTTGTGCCTCAAGCGTGAGGGCGTCATTCAGGGCATCTAGCCGTTCAGAAATGGCAAGGGCAGCCTCGCACGCGTGGAGTGCGTGGTCAGGATCATCAAGCGGAGCGTTCCAAAACGCCATAACGGCATCGCCGATATATTTGTCGATCGTGCCGCGGCGTTCGATGACGGCCCGCGACAGAGGCGTCAGCAGGCGATTCATCAGTTCAGTCAGTCCAGCAGGATTTTCCCGGAAACGCTCCGCAATGCTGGTGAAGCCGCGCACGTCAGCAAACAAGACGGACATCGTGCGCGTTTCGCCGCCGAGCTTCAGGCGGTCTGGTTCGCGCGTCAATTGCTCGACGAGCTCCGGGGCGAGATATTGACTGAATGCGTTTCGAATGCCGGCACGCCGTTTCTCTTCGCGCAGATAATTTATAGCGGCGAGCAGCAGGAAGACGACTGTACTCGAAAGCAGCGGATAAACGACGTCGAGCAGAATACCGGACCGGACGAAAAGATAACCGGAAAGGGCAGCGAGCAGCGCGGTCGTTGCTATGCCGAAGAGAAGAGTGGCGAGCGCACCGAGCATCGGCACGGCAATTATGATGAAGATCCCGATCGCGAGCGCGAGACAAATTTCAAGTCCCAAGGCGTAATTCGGCCGCACGAGAAGCGCATTTTCGAGAATGCTTTCGATTGCCTGGGCGTGAATTTCGACGCCAGGCATGGCGCGTTCGGGTGGCGTCGTTTGCAGATCGTGCAGGCCGGCGGCTGACGTGCCTATGAGGACCAGCTTGCCCTGGATACGGTCGTCAGAAACCTGTCCTGAAAGTACGTCGACGGCGGAGACGAAGCGGCGCGGGTCGTGTGGCGCGAAATGTAGCCAAAGCTGGCCGTCCCGTTCGGTTTCTATCTCGACGCCTGCAACGACGACGCTTTTGATCCCGGCTTCGTCGCTTTTGGCCAGGAGCGTGGTGGCTCCTGTCGCCACGCGCAGGAGTTCGATCGAAAGCGATGGGACAATACGGCCTTCGGCGTAGAGGAGGGTCGGAATGCGGCGAACGACGCCGTCCGCATCCGGTTGGACCGTGATCAGGCCCCTTCCGGCAGCTGCCCTTTCGAGAACCGGCAGGTTCGTCACGAGGCGCGGAATCCGAAGAAGGTAGCGATCGAGATTGTCTCCGATTGTGGCAATTGGTGTAATCGGCAATACGGAAGGATCAGCCGCGGTGGTAATGTCTGAAGTGCCGGCCTGCCCGAGCACGACTCGCGTCCGGGCAATAGCCTCGGCAAGTTGCGCGTCGTTGTCCGGCAACGCGGCGAGGCGGGATTTCAATTCAGCATCCGGCACACTTTCAGCGATCCGGGCGGGGGAGAGGCGATCAGGCTCAGCAAAGAGGATATCGAAGCCGATTGCCACCGCTCCGCGTTCAGCGAGGCGGTCGACCAACGAGGCAAGCGTCACCCGTGACCAAGGCCACTGTCCGATTGCCTGCAGCGAGCGTTCGTCAATATCGACGATTGTGACAGGATACCCACTGACCGCACGCGGATGAAGCTGCTGATACGTATCGAAAATTCGCCCACGCAGCGTTTCGAGAAGAGGTGGCTCCCAGACCCGCAGGAGCATCAGTGCGAAGAGGGCCAACAGCGCAGCAAGACGCCCGAATCCCGGCGCACCCCGCCACCCTGCTTTCCGCCAAACTCCCTGCGGCAGGAGTGTTGACACACCATCCCCCCACGAACCTCACAACCGCCATTTAGCAGCCTTGTGCTTGTTCCCTCTAGCGGAATTTTGTCTGAACAGGCCCTGAATAGGTGCAGCAAGACCTATGACGTCTGCTCTTCCGTTTTTCGCAGACGGCCTCGGTGTATCTGTGGGACGCGATCTGAAGTGAGCTTTGCTAGCGCNAGACANTCCAGNGATGATCTGAATGTCCTTACCGAACGACCGGCTCGGCTGTTTTTCNCCAGTCTCANCGCCNAATCATCCGTATTCGCCAATTTGACGTTGCCGCGACGCAGGTCGGAAGCTTANTTTGTCGTGAGTGGAGAGGGGTGATANTGTTGCAGCAACCCTAATTCTTATCGGGTGTGCGAGATCAGCTACACTTCCGGTCGCCGCGGACGCCATCATCATTACGACAAACGCCGCGCCAATCTGCGGGTCTGCGGGCGCACAAAGCGTTGCTCTCAGGCACGCTGCCATTGAAACGATCAATCGTGGCTTCGATCGCTTCATCATTCTTGACGGGCGGTATCAAAACAACGTCAGAGTCATAGGGTACACGCCTGTGCACGCCCACACCGTTAGTTCCGCGACAGCGGTAGGCCACGGCAACGTCGTAACGGCACATGGCCAGTCAACGACGTACTTTTCGGGTGGCTCACGGATCATTGCCGGATCACACGATCAGGGACTTCTCGTGAAAATGTTTCGTGATGATGATCCGGCAGGCGCAAATGCTATTTCGGCGCGCCAACAACTTGGTCCGAAGTGGCAGGAGATCGTTAAGGAGAATGCCATCACGACTTGCTGAGAGTGCCGCCCCAAGTCTGATCGCGTGGTTGCGTAGCGACTTTGTGGTGTGCACGATCAGCACGCCGTCTCGCTGGCTAGAGAGTATGCGCCTATTGAGGAGGTACACTGTC
>JGI26049J44785_1001037_pt1 | contig 14594 bp, 14 predicted proteins | sample HigsolmetaGSP11D_FD_44785 | JGI IMG/M metagenome (IMG submission 44785)
CACCAGAGGACAGAACGGCTCGTGACTGCCGATATCATTTTATCGACGAGGGATCTGACGATTGAATTCAAGGGGTTCGTAGCAGTCGACGGGGTCAGTCTNGACGTNCGCCGAGGCTCGATCCATGCGCTGATCGGCCCCAACGGGGCCGGCAAGACGACCTGTTTCAATCTTCTGACCAANTTCCTCACCCCGACGAAGGGAACCATCACCTTCAAGGGGAACGACATCACTGCGCTCAAGCCGGCGACTGTCGCCCGGCTTGGGCTCGTGCGTTCCTTCCAGATCTCGGCCGTATTCCTGCAGCTGACGGCGCTGGAGAACGTCCGCGTCGCCCTGCAGCGCAAGCGCGGCGGCTCTTTCGACTTCTGGCGGTCGGAGCGGACGCTGCGCGCGCTCGACGGCGAGGCGATGGAGCTGCTCGATGCTGTGGGGCTCGCGGAATTCGCGGCCGTGCCAGCGGTCGAGCTCTCCTATGGTCGCAAGCGCGCGCTGGAGATCGCGACGACGCTTGCGCTCGATCCCGAGATGCTCCTGCTCGACGAACCGATGGCCGGCATGGGCCACGAGGACGTGGAGCGCATCGCCCAGCTGATCCGGCGCGTCTCGGCCAACCGCACGATCCTGATGGTCGAGCACAACCTGTCGGTCGTCGCCTCGCTGTCGGACCACATCACGGTGCTCGCCCGCGGCAAGGTGCTGGCAGAGGGGGACTATGCGACGGTCTCCGCCAATCCCGCCGTCGTCGAGGCCTATATCGGAGCCGGTCATGCCTGAGGCGGCGCGCGAGATCACGACGGCGGCGGCGACGGCACCGCTCCTGTCCGTGCGCGGACTCAACGCCTGGTATGGCGAGGGCCACGTGCTGCACGGCATCGACTTCGACGTGGCGCCGGGCGAGGTGGTGACGCTGCTCGGGCGCAACGGCGCGGGCAAGACGACCACGCTGAAGTCGATCATCGGCATCATGCGCAAGCGCACCGGCTCCGTCGTGTTCGACGGGNTCGAGACGATCCGCATGCCGTCGCGCGCCATCGCCCGGCTCGGCATTGGCTATTGCCCGGAGGAGCGCGGCATCTTCTCCTCCCTGTCGGTGGAGGAGAACCTGCTCCTGCCGCCGCAGGTGCGGCCGGGCGGCCTCACCGTGGAGCAGATCTTCGAGCTCTTTCCCAACCTGCGCGAGCGGCTGGCGAGCCAGGGTACCAAGCTCTCCGGGGGCGAGCAGCAGATGCTCGCCATCGGCCGTATCCTGCGCACGGGGGCGCGGCTTCTCCTGCTCGACGAGCCGACGGAGGGGCTTGCTCCGGTCATCGTCGACGAGATCGGGCGCACCATCGCGCGGCTCAAGAACGAGGGTTTCACCATCGTTCTCGTGGAGCAGAACTTCCGGTTCGCCTCNCGNGTGGCGGACCGGCACTACGTCGTCGAGCAGGGGCGGGTGGTCGACATGATCCCCAACGCGGAACTCGACGCCAACATCGACAAGCTGCACGCCTATCTNGGCGTCTAGCACCTGCGGCACACCGCAGAGGGGAACAAACGAGGAGGAACAAGTCCATGAAGACAGGACGCATGTTGCTGGCGACGGCGCTGGTTGCCCTGTTCGCCGGCGGGGCCGAGGCCCAGGTTTCGGTGAAGCTGGGCGTGCTCAACGACCGCTCCGGCGTCTATGCCGACCTTTCGGGCGAGGGCTCCGTCATCGCCGCGCGCATGGCCGCGGAGGATTTCAAGGCCGAGGAGAAGGGCATCAAGGTCGAGATCGTCTCGGCCGACCACCAGAACAAGCCCGACATTGGCTCCAACATCGCGCGCCAGTGGTACGACCAGGACGGCGTGGACGTGATCCTCGACGTGCCGACCTCGTCGGTGGCGCTCGCCGTCAACCAGATCACGCGCGAGAAGAACAAGATCTTCATCAACTCCGGCGCGGCGGCTTCCGACCTCACGGGNAAGCAGTGCTCGCCCAACACCATCCACTGGACCTACGACACCTGGGCGCTGGCCAACGGCACCGGCGGCGCCATGGTCAAGGCCGGCGGTGACAGCTGGTTCTTCCTGACGGCGGACTACGCCTTCGGCCACGCGCTCGAGCGCGACACGATCGCCGTCGTCGAGAAGTCNGGCGGCAAGGTGCTCGGCACGGTGCGCCATCCCTTCCCGGGCAGCGACTTCTCCTCCTTCCTGCTGCAGGCTCAGTCTTCCGGCGCCAAGGTGATCGGCCTCGCCAACGCGGGGGGCGACACCATCAACTCCATCAAGCAGGCCGCCGAGTTNGGCATCACCCAGGCGGGCCAGAACCTCGCCGGGCTGCTCGTCTTCATCACCGACGTCCACGCCCTCGGCCTGCAGACGGCGCAGGGTCTCGTCCTCACCGAATCCTTCTANTGGGACCTGAACGACGACACCCGTGCCTTCGCCAAGCGCTTCGCTGAGCGCAACGGCGGCAAGATGCCGACCATGGTCCATGCCGGNGTCTATGCCGGCACACTGCACTACCTCAAGGCCGTCGAGGCGCTGAAGGACAAGGACCCCGCCAAGGTGATGGCGAAGATGAAGGAGATGCCGACGGACGATCCGCTCTTCGGCAAGGGCCAGGTGCGGGCCGACGGCCGCAAGGTCCACGATATGTATCTCTTCGAGGTGAAGAAGCCCGAGGAATCGAAGGGNCCGTGGGACTACTACAAGCTCATCGCCACGATTCCCGCCGCCGAAGCCTTCCGCCCGCTCGAGGAGGGCGAGTGCCCCCTCGTCAAGGGCTGACGTGACGGGCCGGGGCGGTCCTTCGCCCCGGCCTTTCCGCCACGCGTGCACGGGCCGGACGAGAGATGTTTGAACTTCTGGGAATTCCGCCGCAGGCGCTTTTCGGCCAGCTTCTGCTCGGCCTCATCAACGGCTCGTTCTATGCGATCCTGAGCCTTGGGCTCGCGATCATCTTCGGGCTGCTCAACATCATCAACTTCACGCACGGCGCGCAGTACATGATGGGCGCCTTCGTCGCCTGGATGCTGCTGAACTATGCCGGCATCGGCTACTGGTGGGCGCTTCTCATCGCACCGTTGATCGTCGGCGCCACCGGCATCGTCATCGACCGGCTGTTCCTCGCGCGGCTGCGTGACCTCGACCATCTTTACGGCCTGCTGCTCACCTTTGGCCTCGCGCTCATCATCCAGGGACTGTTCCGCAACCAGTACGGTGTCTCGGGCCTGCCCTACAGCATTCCGCCGGAGCTCGCGGGGGGGCGCAACCTCGGCTTCATGTTCCTGCCCAACTATCGCGGCTGGGTGGTCGCCGCCTCGCTCGCGGTGTGCCTCGCCACCTGGTTCGTCATCGAGAAGACGCGGCTCGGCGCCTATCTGCGTGCCGCAACGGAGAACCCGACGCTGGTGCAGGCCTTCGGCATCAACGTGCCGCGGCTCATCACGCTCACCTACGGTTTCGGCGTGGGTCTTGCCGCGCTCGCCGGCGTGCTGGCGGCGCCGATCTACTCGGTCAATCCCAACATGGGGGCGGATCTCATCATCGTCGTCTTCGCCGTCGTCGTGATTGGCGGCATGGGCTCGATCCTGGGCTCGATCGTCACCGGCTTCGGGCTCGGCCTCATCGAGGGGCTCACCAAGGTGTTCTATCCGGAGGCTGCGGCCACCGTGATCTTCGTCGTCATGGTGCTCGTGCTGCTCATCAAGCCGGCTGGACTGTTCGGGAGGGCTGCGTGATGGCGAGCGTCAGCGGGCAAATGGCGGCGGCGCCGGCGGCGCGGGCGACGGTGGAGGCGGCGAGCCTGCACCGGGCGATCTTCATCGGCATCGCGGTGTTCCTCGCGGTGGCGCCGTTCCTGCTCTATCCCGTGTTCCTCATGAAGGTGCTGTGCTTCGCGCTCTTCGCCTGCGCCTTCAACCTGCTGCTCGGCTACGGCGGTCTCCTGTCCTTCGGCCATGCGGCCTATCTCGGCACGGCGAGCTACATCTGCGCACACACCGCCAAGGTCTGGGGCGTGCCGCCGGAGGTCGCCATCCTCCTTGGCACGGCGTCGGCCGCGGTGCTGGGCCTCGTCTTCGGCTCGCTCGCCATCCGCCGACAGGGCATCTACTTTGCCATGATCACGCTGGCGCTCGCCCAGATGGTCTTCTTCTTCTCCCTGCAGGCGCCCTTCACGGGCGGCGAGGACGGCATCCAGGCGGTGCCGCGCGGGCGGCTGTTCGGCCTCGTCGACCTGTCGAGCGACACGACGCTCTACTATGTCGTGGCAACGATCTTCCTCGCCGGGGTGCTCTTCATCTACCGCATCATCCATTCGCCGTTCGGGCAGGTGCTGAAGGCCATTCGCGACAACGAGCCGCGCGCGATCTCGCTGGGCTATGCCACCAACCGCTACAAGCTCGTCGTCTTTCACCCTGTCGGCGACGCTGGCGGGGCTGGCGGGGGCGACGAAGGCCATCGTCTTCCAGCTCGCCTCGCTGACGGACGTGCACTGGACCATGTCGGGTGAGGTGGTGCTGATGACGCTCGTGGGCGGCATGGGCACCGTCTTCGGCCCCATGGTGGGCGCGGCGGTCATCGTGACCATGCAGAACTACCTCGCCCACCTCGGCGCCTGGGTCACCGTCATCCAGGGGGTCATCTTCGTCATCTGCGTGATGCTGTTCCGCGAGGGTATTGTCGGCGTCCTTGCCAAGAGGCTGAAGCGGCCGCTGTAGCGGGCCGCTCTTTCCGCCCGTCCTGCAGGACGGACCGGGGGTACCCGGAAAGAAAAGGCCCGGCAGGGTTGCCTCCTGCCGGGCCTCTTTTCCTGTCTTTCCCTCGCGCTTACCAGCAACCCCAGGCGTTGCAGCGATAATAGTAGCGGTGGCGCGGGGCCGTCGCGGCTCCCAGNACGGCGCCGCCGACGAGGCCGGCAGCCGCACCGACAGCGACCTGCGAGGCAGCCTGGTCGGACTGGCGGCGGTAACGNGCGTAGGTGGCGTTGACGCAGCGGTCGTAAGCGCGCGTGCCGGGCCTCAGGCCGGCGTCACGGCAGGTAAACTCGGCCTCCACCGCCGAGTCCTGGGCTGTCTGACAGGCGGCCAGCGCCAGCGCGAGAGCCCCCGCAACAAGCAGAATACGCATAGGTGTCCCCCGAAGAAACGACCGCTTTACTTAATGGAAGAGTTAACAGAAAGTCAACGAAGCAAGGCATGATCGGATTATATTTCAATTCTCTATGGTTAATGTACGAGTGTCGCGACGGCCGCGGGCAGCAACGGCGCGGTGGCTCAAATGGCGGACGGGTGTGCAAGCCTCGCCGGCCGCCTCGACCCTGGCGAACGGGTCTGCGTCTCAAGGCGCCAGGAGGCCCTTGGCTGAAAGGGCCCTGCGGCCGGCGACCAGCTGGCAGGTCGCCTCGGCGACGCGCCGCCCCAGATGCCGCGCCGTGGCGAGGTCAGATTCCGGCGGCGTCCGCTCCGGTCCCTCGTCGACGTTCGACTGGGCGGCGGCCCCCAGCCAGAACCCGAGGCGGTTGAGATCGTCNGCCGAGCCGCGGGAGGAGTTGTTGGCTGGCGGAAGGGCGAGATTGACCCAGTGCATGCCGTGCTGGGCCGCGAAGAGGGCGAGCTGCATCAGGGTGGCCAGCTTGTCGCCCGCGTGCGCGCCGGAGTTGGTGAAGCCGGCGGCAATCTTGTCCTTCCACAGAAAGCCCCTGGCCATCACGGCCTTCGACGATGCGTCCTGAAAGGCTTTGAAGGCAGCGGACGGGCCGGCCATGTAGGTCGGTGTTCCGAAGATGATGGCATCGGCTGCGGCGAGATTGTCCCAGCGCGCCTGCGCGTCTTCGACTGTCAGGAGCTGCGGCTCGGCGCCTTCCACCTGCGCGACGCCGGCTTTCACGGCGCGGGCCTGCCGCGCCGTGTGCCCGTAGAGGCTGTGGTAGACGATGGCGATGCGGGCAGCGGTCATGTTCAGNGAACCACTTCGTTGGCAATGTGCTGAAGCTTGTCCGGGTTCTGCNCGACGTAGATCGCGGCAATCCTGTCGTGCGTGATCTCGAGCGCCGTCGTCTGCAGCATTGTCTCCTTCTCGATGGTGACGAAGCCGGGCAGGCCGTTGATGAAGCCGTAGCAGATGAGGCGCGAGGGCGTACGGGCAAACAGCACGGCCAGTTTTTCATGGAGCCGGACGACCTCACCCAGCCCGACGACAGGGGCGCGGGTGGCGCCTGTCTTGCCGCCTCCGTCGGCGAGGGCTCTCACATCATCCGTCAGCAGCCCGCGCAGGGCGGCGATATCTCCGCTGCGGGAGGCAGCGAAGAACGCCCTCGCAATCTCGAGGCCCCGTTCCTTTGCCAGGGGAAACCGCGGGCGCGCCTCGCGCACATGGGTCCGGGCACGGCGCGCGAGCTGGCGGCAAGCGGCCGGGGTCCGGTCGAGCGTTTGCGCGATCTCGTCAAAGCTCGCGCCGAAGACGTCGTGAAGGAGGAAGGTCGCGCGCTCAAGCGGGGAGAGACGCTCGAGCGCCATGAGAAGCGGCAGCGTGACATCGTCCGCCGCCACCGCCTCCTCCGGCTCGAGGACCGGCTCCGGCAGCCACGGCCCGACGTAGCCTTCCCGCCGGCGGCGCGCGGACTTCAGGTGATTGAGGCAGAGCCGGGTGACGATCCGGCACAGCCAGGCTTCCAGGTCGCGGATGTCATCGCGGTCGGCGCGCAGACAACGCAGGAACGCATCCTGCACGACATCCTCGGCCTCCGCCATCGAGCCGAGCATCCGGTAGGCGATCCGCACCAGCCTCGGGCGCAGCGCATCGAGCGCCGCTGCGCGGGCGTGCCCCGTGTTTACGGGCGCGGCGAGCATGGCGGGAGCCTGCCGGCCNGATGGGCGGGCAGGCCCGTCCTGCCCCTGCCCCTCGGGCGAGACCTCGTGGACGATCGAGGCGGTGTTGCCGGTCATGCGCCTTCTCCCGTTTCGGATCACATCCGATGCCCAGACAAGGCAGGACGGGAGAATGTGACATCGCACGACCGATTTCGGGAGACGCCCGGCCGGGACCAGATGTGACGGCGCGGCGTTGCTGCCTCACCGGTCGCTGACGGCCAGGCGCAGGCCGAGGCCCGCGAAGGCGGCGGCAAGGCCATAGCGCAGCCACTGCTGTACCCGCCTCGATTCGATGACGAGCTGCCGGAAGGTGTAGGCCAGGAAGCCATAGCCGAGGAACACGGCGAAGGTCATGGCCATGAAGACGGCGCTGAGCCCCAGCAGCTGGAGCAGTGGGCTCGCGGAGCCGGGCTCGACGAACTGGGGTAGGAAGGCGAGGAAGAAGATCGTGAGCTTCGGGTTGAGAATGTTGAGCAGGAAGGCCTTGACGACGATGGTCGCTGCGCTCATCGGGGCCGCGTCCTCCGCCACGGCAAAGGCCGTCTTGTCGCGCCACGTCGCGTAGGCGAGGTAGAGAAGATAGAGGACGCCGGCAAACTTGAGCGTCTGGAAGGCGAGTGCGCTCGCATGCATCACAGCCGCCAGGCCGAGGATCGTGGCGGCGAGGTGCGGCACGATGCCGGCGGTGCAGCCGAGGCTTGCGTAGACGCTGGCGAGGCGGCCCCGCTGCAGGCCGGCCGTCACCGTATAGAGCACGCCGGTGCCGGGAACCAGGATGACGATCAGCGATGTGAGCAGGAAGTCGGTATTGATCATGTCGTCTCCGCCTGCATCTTTCAGGTCGCCGCGATCGCCAGCCGGATGATGGGGAACCGGTTTGTCCGGCCGGGCTCATCTGCCGTCGAGTGCCAGCTTCAGCGCGAGAGCCGCGAGGACGCCCGCCATCGACCACCGCTGCACCTTGAGCCAGCCCGGACGTGACGAGAACCAGCGCGCCACAGAGCCGGCCGCCATCACGATCGCAAGGTTCACCGAAAAGCTTACACCAATCTGCGTCGTGCCCAATGTCAGGCTCTGCAGGAGCAGATTGCCTTGGGCAGGATCGACGAACTGCGGCAGCAGCGACAGGTAGAGGAGGGCGATCTTGGGGTTGAGCAGGTTCGTCACCAGCCCCATGGTGAACAGCTTGCGCGGGCCGTCCACGCCAAGATCGGACCGCGGCGTGAGGACGGACCGGGCGCCGGGTTTGACGGCGTTCCACGCCAGGTAGAGAAGATAGGCCGCTCCCGCCCACTGGAGCGTCTCATAGGCATGGGGAACGGTCAGCAGCACTGTGGTCAGCCCGAACGCCGCGCCCAGCATGTAAAAGACGAAGCCCAGGATGACGCCGAGCAGCGAGATGAACCCGGCTGTCCGTCCCTGCAGGATGGAGCGGGAGAGCAGATAGATCATGTTCGGGCCCGGGGTGAGGACCATCCCGAGCGACACCAGCGCAAAGCCCGACAGACTGGCGAGAGGCACCATCGACGAGTCTCCGGCAAGAGGCCCGAGAGGATNGTCTCGACTCCGAAGTCGGTGCAATATCAATATTGCACTCGGAGCAATCCGCAGCAATCGCATGGGCAATTTCCGTGACATCGCCGACGCCGTCGCGGCCGACATCGCCAGGGGGCGCCTGAAGCCGGGGGAGCGCCTGCCGCCGCAGCGCGAATTCGCCTATCGGCACGGCATCGCGCCATCCACGGCCAGCCGCGTGTATGCGGAGCTGNCGCGGCGNGGGTTGATTGCCGGAGAGGTCGGCCGGGGAACGTATGTCCGCTGGCCGATTTCGCAGCCCGCCCCCGCGCTCAGCGAGCCGGGCTCTGCCCCGCTCGATCTCGAGCTCAACTTCCCGATCCTGCCGGCGCAGGCGGCGATGTTGCAGGAGGCGTTACAGACGACNCTGCGCCTCGACACGNTGNGTCAGGCGCTGCAGCCGGTGGGTGCGTCGGCTTCGCCCTCNGTCCGGGCCGTCGCGGCGACGTTTCTGGCGCGTGCCGGCTGGACGCCGGACCCCGCGGGCCTCCTCTTCACGGGCAACGGCAAGCAGGCCATTGCAGCGGCAATGGCGGCCCTCGCCGGGCCCGGCGAGCGCATCGGCGTCGAGGCGCTGACCTACCCGGTCGTCAAGGGCATCGCCGCGCGCCTCGGCATCACGCTGGTGCCGCTCAGGCTCGACGAAAAGGGTCTCGTGCCGGACGGGCTCCTGGAAGCGCACCGGTCGGCCCCGCTGAAGGGCCTCTATGTGCAGCCGTCCCTGCACAATCCCCTGGGCATCACCATGGACGACGCCCGCCGGCGGGACGTGGCGGCGGCCCTCGCGCAGGAGGGACTTACCGCCGTCGAGGATGCGATCTACGGTTTTCTTGCCGACGAGGTGCCCCTTGCCGCCCTGGCGCCCGACCGTGTCATCGTCGTCGACAGCCTCTCCAAGCGGGTCGCCCCGGGCGTGACCCTCGGCCTCGTCGCCGCGCCGGCGCAGCTCTGCGACCGGGTCGCCAATGCCATGCGCACGGGCGCGTGGACTGCGACCGGGCTGCCGCTTGCCATCGGCCTGCAGCTGATGGCGGACGGGACGGCCGAGCGGATCGGCAGGCTCAAGCGCGCGGACGCCGCTGCGCGGCAGGCCATGGCGCGTGAGGTCCTTGCGGGCCACAGACTGTCCGCCGATGCCCGCGCCTATCATGCCTGGCTGGAGCTGCCGGATGCGTGGCGGGCGGAGACCTTCGTCGCGGCCGCCTACCGGAGCGGCATCGCCGTCTGTCCCGGCAGCGCCTTTGCCGTCAGCGCGGGCCATGCGCCGAATGCCGTGCGCATCGCCCTCTCGTCGCCTCCGCCCGACGCGCTGCGCGCCGGCCTGCAGACGCTGCGCCGCCTGATCGACGAAGGCGGCCCCGACGTCGGCTGATCGCCGCCCGGCCGGCGGAGTGGGCCGGCGGCGGCGCCGGAGCGATCAGGCTTCGAGGCATGCGCGCGGTCCATCGTGCGTGGTGGCGCCGAGAGCGGAACTTTCCCCGCCGTGACCCCGTTGGCTCGAAGGATGGCCGATGATCCGGGGGAATGGCGATGGCCCTGATGCTCACGAGCCCAGCGTTTGCCGATGGCGAGCGGATCCCGCGCTCCTTTGCGCGTGACGGCGAGAACCTGATGCCGCCATTGCGCTGGACAGGCGTGCCGGAAGGCGCGGGCAGTCTCGTCCTCGTGGTCGAGGATCCCGACGCACCGTCCGGCACCTTCTACCATCTCGGCGTCTACAACATTCCGCCCAATCAGAGCGGCCTGTCGCAGGCGGCCGATGCCGGTCCGAGCGAGGCGATGCGCTTTGCGCGCAACGATTTCGGCAACACGGGCTATGACGGCCCGCAGCCGCCGCCGGGTCACGGCGTGCATCATTACCATTTCCGCCTTGCGGCCATCTCCCAGCCGCACCTCGACATTTCCGGCGAGGCCGGCGTTGCGGAGGTCTGGGCGGCCGCGCAGAGGCATCTTCTGGAGGAGACCGTCCTCATCGGCACCTACGAGCGCTGAGGTCGTCCCGCCCGTGCCGCGCGGTGCGTGGGCGGCGCTCAGTTCGTCGTCAGCACGCGGATGGGGCCGGAGCGGCTGAGCACCTCGACGACAACCTGGGCGCGCGACCGCCTGAGGGCGATGTCGACCGTGCCGCCGGCGAGCGACAGCCGCCGCAGGGTGACATGGTCGAGGAAGTCCGGCAGCACCGGATGGTCGAAGGTGATCTTCAGGCCCTCCGGATCGAACCCGAGGCCGAGACAGGACTGCAGCAGGGACAGCGGCGCCGCTGAGGCCCAGGCCTGCGGCGAGCAGGCGACAGGATAGAAGGTCGGTCCCTGTGTACGCTGGCGCGCGAAGCCGCAGAACAGCTCGGGCAGGCGCCGCATCTCGATGTAGGTGGATGCCTCGAACAGCCCCTGGAACAGGCGCGCCGCTGCCGTGCGATAGCCGTAGCGCGCGAAGCCGGCGGCGATCAGCGCATTGTCGTGCGGCCAGACCGAACCGTTATGGTAGCTCATCGGATTGTAGCGCGCCTCGGTGTCGGCAATGGTCCGCACGCCCCAGCCGCAATAGGAGGAGCTGCTCATCAGCGTGTGCACCACCGCCGCCGCACGCTTGGGCTCGGCGAGCCCGGTATAGAGGACGTGGCCCGCGTTGGACGACCGCACGCGGCACGGGCGCTTGGCGCCGTCGAGGGCCAGCACGTAGGTGCCGAGCGCCGCGTCAAAGAAGGCCTCGTCGAACCGGCGGCGCAGGTCCTCGGCCCTGTTGTTGAAGGCCTGGGCCTCCTTCGGGCGGTTCAGGCGATGCAGCATCGAGGCGGCGGCCCGCCAGGCGCCATAGACATAGGCCTGCACCTCGGCAAGCGCGATGGGCCCCTCCGCGATGCTCCCGTCCTCGTGGAAGACGGAATCGTGGCTGTCCTTCCAGCCCTGGTTGACGAGCCCCTCGTCGCTGCGCCGGCCATATTCGACGAAGCCGTCGCCGTCCCTGTCGCCGTAGTTGTCGATCCAGCCGAGAGCCGCCTCGATGTTCGGCCACAGGTGCTCGATGGTGGCGACGTCGCCGGTGCGCTTCAGGTAGGCGCCGGCGAGCATGACGAACAGCGGTGTCGAGTCGATGCTGCCGTAGTAGCGGCGGAAGGGCACCTCGCCGAGTTCGGCCATCTCGCCGTGACGCACCTCGTGCAGGATCTTGCCGGGCTCCGCGTCGGCGAGCGGGTCCGAGGTTGTCGCCTGGTTGGCGGCGAGATAGCCGAGCACGCCCGCGGCAATCGTCGGATCGAGCCACAGCGTGCACAGCGCGGTGATGAGCGCGTCGCGGCCGAAGACTGTACTGAACCACGGGATGCCGGCATAGGGATAGGGGCCCTGCGGCGTGTCCGTGAGGAGCATATACAGATCAGAGACGCTGCGGCGCACCGCCTCGTTGAAGATGTCGTTCGAGGTGGTGATGGAGGCTGCGCGCGCGGCGGACTGGCGCAGCGCGCGCCGGGCATCGCGCAGGGCGCTGAAGAAGGCGCGCCGCGGAGGCTGGTTGCCGCCCTCGAAGCCGCAGTTGATCTCGAGGAACAGCGAGACGCTCTCCCGCGGCTGCAGCTCGAGGATGAAGATCGCCGAGCTGCCGGACAGCCGCGCCGGGGCCGGGTCGAAGGCGATCGTCGTGGCGCGACGGAGCCCGTCGAGNCCGGTATAGGACAGCACCACCCGGTTGTCGCCGATCTCGGCCGCATGGTGTGCGCCGCGCCTTTCACGCTGCGAGCCGCGCACTTCGAAGAGGTCGGCGAAGTCGGCGGCGAAGGCGATCTCGACCGAGACGCGCCGCTTCTCCGCATCGAAGTTNCGCAGCACCAGCCGCTCGAAGCAGCCGCCGTTCCACAGGAAGCGNGACCTGCGCAGATGGATGAGGTCGTGCCCGAGGACGAGCTGCCCCTTCTCGTCGAACAGGTCGGGATTGGTCAGGTCGCAGGTGAGGGTCGCGTTGTCGTCGCGCAGGGTCGAGCTCAGCAGCATCGGCCGCGCGCCGTTGATGGTGAGGTAGAGATGCGAAAGATGCCGGGTGTCGCGGTGGAAAATGCCCTCCGGGCTGCCGGGCCCGGAGAGGGCGTCGCCGTTGTGGTCGAACACGGCGAAGGTGTCGCCGTGCTTCAGGGTGCGCGGCCGCCGCTCCTGCAGGGAGGCGGAGGCCGGAATGTAGAACTGCGCGATCTGNGCTGTTCCGGGCCCGGAGGGAGCCGGTGCGTGCGGGACAGCTTCGGCGCCGATCGTCTGCATGTCGCAAATCCCGTGCTCGTCGGCCGGAGGAGCGGTGGCCGCGCTGCCCTCAGGCGAAGGCCTGCCGGCCGGCTTCGCCACCCGCGATGTAGAGGCGTGGCGGATGGGTGCCGACTCCTGGCAGCGAGCGGTAGATCTTGACGTAGTCCTCGGCCATGCGCTCCACCGTGAAGCGCCGTTCGAAGGCGGCTCTCACCGCCGACCGGTGGATGTCGNCGAGCCGGCCGACGGCCGCGACGGCCTCGTCGAGGCTGTTGACGATGAAGCCGGAAACGCCGTGCTCGATGACCTCCGGCACCGAGCCGCGGCGCATCGCAATGACGGGTGTGCCGCAGGCCATGGCCTCGATCATAACGAGGCCGAAGGGCTCGGGCCAGTCGATCGGGAAAAGGAGGGCGGCGGCATTGCCGAGGAACTCCGCCTTCTCGGCATCACCGATCTCGCCGATGTAGGAGACGTTCGGCGTCGCCGCGACCATCGGCTCGATCTTCTCGCGCCAGTAGGCCTCGTCGACCTTGTCCACCTTGGCGGCCATCTTCAGCGGCAGGCCGGTGCGCGCTGCGATTTCGATGGCGAGGTCCGGCCCCTTTTCGGGCGAGATGCGCCCGAGGAAGGCCAGATAGCCGCCCTCCGGNCGCGCCTTGAAGGGCAAGAGATCGCGCGGCAGGCCGTGGTGGACCGTGCCGACCCAGTTGACCGGCGGCATCGGCTTGCGCTGGTCCTCCGAAATCGAGACGAGCGGGATGTCCGGAAAGGCGGCGTAGAAGGGCTTCAGATCCGGCAGGTCGAGCCGGCCGTGCAGCGTCGTAACCGTGCGGTCGGCGAAGTCGCGGATCAGCGGGAAGTGCAGCATNTCGATGTGGAAGTGCAGCACGTCGAACCGGTCGGCCAGCGCACGCACGCGGTCCAGCATCGCCACGTGATAGGGGACATGGTCGCGCACGGCCGGGTTGAGCCGCAGGGCGATGTCGGAACATTTGACGAGCTCGGCGCTCGTGCGGCTGTCGCCGCTGGCAAAGAGCGTTACCTCATGTCCCTGGCGGACGAGCTCTTCCGTCAAATAGGAGACGATACGCTCGGTGCCGCCATAGAGCCGTGGCGGGCAGCTTTCCGCGAGCGGTGCGATCTGGGCAATCTTCATCGGCAAGACCTCCTCATGCGAGCGAAGCATCGACAATGAACCGCGCAGCTTCGACGCCTGCGCATCAGCCGTCCCTGCGGGGCACGGCGGGTCTGAGCGCTGGAAGGCCTCGACTACGGTCCGGGGCCCCAACAGCGCCGGAAGTCGAACGTTCCCGGCACAGCCGGCCGAAAAGGCCCGGGTGCCGCAGACGGGCAAGATTTCGTTCCATGTTGTGGCAAATCGTGGGCGGAAACACGGCGGGCGCACCNTGGCCGGTCGTCGGCAGTCGCCGATTGCCATGCAACCATACATGGTNCGCATTGAGTGATACATCAACAGGATGCAGCATCCGGGCGCATCAGAGTTCTTGTTCCGTCCTGGAGAGGCTTATGCGCGAAGCGCCGGCCTCCTTGTCCTCGATTGCCCGGTTGACGCGATGTTGCAGCAGCTTCCAAAGGGGCGTCGTCCTGTCGCCGCAATGCGGCTCGGCACAGCCACGTCGAAGCGCCGGACGACGGGCATGGACAGGCTGCTGCTCGCCGTCCTGTTCGCGCTTTTCGACTTCTGGGCGCTGTTCGTTACGGCGAGCGTGCTGCTGCGGGGGGCAGGGCCTGGTGGCCGGCGGCACCCTATCGGGCGGACGTGGCGCTTGTCTTCTGTGCCGCCGTGGCGAGCGCCACGGTGGTCCTGGTCTTCGGACGCCGCGGCTATGAGATGCCCGGTCTGACGGATGCCGGCGCGACGGCGATGCGCCGCCGTATCTGGCTCGGCGTGATGATGGTCGCTGCCGTCGTCGCCTTTCCC
>JGI26049J44785_1001070_pt1 | contig 14243 bp, 10 predicted proteins | sample HigsolmetaGSP11D_FD_44785 | JGI IMG/M metagenome (IMG submission 44785)
TTCCTGGTCGAGGTGGACTGGGGCCGGGGCCGGCTGGTGCGGGAGTACTCGGCCCTGGTCGCCGCCCCGGAGACGGCGGTGGCGATCGAGGCGCCTTCCATCGCCGCGCCGCAGGCCGCGCCGTCCAACACCATCGCGCGCGAGCCGGCGCCGGCGGTGACCGCCCCGGCGGCCGCGCCACCGGCGCCTGCCGCGGACTCCGTGCCGCCGCGGCCCGCCGCGACGGCTCCGGCGCCGGCGCCGACGGCCGCCGCCGACGGCAGCCTGCGCGTGCAGCGCGGCCAGACCCTGTCGCAGCTGGCGGCGGGCATGGACCGCGGCGGCCACGACCTCAACCAGGCCATGGTGGCGCTGCTGCGGGCCAATCCGCAGGCCTTCATCGGCGGCAACATCCACCGCCTGCGCGCCGGCGCGGTGCTGCGCATGCCCACGGCGGAGGACTACGCCGGCCTGGACGCGGCCACCGCCGCGGCGCTGGTGCGCGAGCAGACCGCGCAGTGGCGGCAGGCCACCGCGGCCGTGCCGCAGCCGGCCGGGGCGGGCGAAGCGGCGGCCGCGCCGCGCAGTGCACCGGCGGCGGCTCCCGCGCCGGTGGCCGGCGCGCGGCTGGAAATCGCGCCGGCGGCGGCCGCCGAAGGCGCACAGGCGACACGATCCGGTCTTGGCGCCGGTGGCGAGGGCGACATGCTGGCTAACGAACAACTGCGCCAGGCCCGGGAAGACCTGGCCGCGCGCGACTCGGAACTGCAGGAACTGCGCAGCCGCGTCGAGGAACTGGAGAAGCTGCACCAGCAGCAGATGCGGCTGATCGAGCTGAAGGACAGCGAGCTGGCCGCCGCCCAGCAGCGCCTGGCGCAGCTGGAGCAGCAGCAGTCCGCCGGCGGCACGCCGCTGTGGCTGTGGGGNGGCCTGGGCCTGCTGGTGGTGGCCGCAGTGGTCTGGTGGCTGGGCCGCCGGCCCAGGCCGCTGCCGATTCCGGTCCAGCGCGGCACCGGCTTCGACGCCGCCAGCCTGGCGGCGGCGGTGCCCGGGGCCGCGCCGGCCGATCCGGCGGTGGCCGTGGACGCGCCGGAGGAGTCACACCACGCTGCCTGGACGGAGGAGGCCCCGGCCGAGCCGGAAGCGGCGCCCGACGCGCCCGCGCCGGCCGCGGAGGCCCCGGCCTGGCACACCGCGCAGGCGCCGGACGACGTGGCGCCGCTGAACCCGCTGCCGGCCGGCCGCGAGCGGCTGGAACTGGCCATCGCCTACCTGGACCTGGGCGACGTGGAGACCGCCCGCACCCTGCTCAACGAGGTGGTCGCCGGCGCCGACCCGGCCGCGCGCGAAGAGGCGGCCCAGCTGCTGCGCGAGATCGGCTAGGGCGGGCGGACGATGCGGTACGCGCTGGGCGTCGAGTACGACGGCGCCGACTTCCAGGGCTGGCAGCAGCTCGGCAGGTCCGGCCCGCCCTCGGTGCAGGCCGTGCTCGAGAAGGCGCTGTCCTCGGTGGCCGACGCGCCGGTCTCGGTGGTCTGCGCCGGCCGCACCGACGCCGGCGTGCATGCCGAGTGCCAGGTGGTGCACTTCGACAGTGACGCCCCGCGCGACCCGCGCGCCTGGACCCTGGGCACCACCGGCCGGCTGCCGCCGAGCGTGTGCGTGCGCTGGTGCGTGCCGGTGGCCGACGACTTCAATGCCCGCTTCTCGGCCCGCGCCCGCCGCTACCGTTATCGCCTTGTGAACAGGCCGGTGCGGCCGGCGCTGTATCGTCACACCATGGCCTGGGAACGCCGCCCCCTGGACGTGGACGCCATGCACCGCGCCGCGCAGGCGCTGGTGGGCGAGCACGACTTCAGCGCCTTCCGCACTGTGCACTGCCAGGCGCGGCACGCGCGGCGCGAGCTGCAGGAGATCGTGGTGCGGCGCCAGGGCGAGGTGGTGGAGTTCGAGGTCCAGGCCAATGCCTTCCTTCACCACATGGTGCGTAACATCGTCGGGTCGCTGCTGGAGGTGGGCGCGGGAGCCCGGCCGGAGCACTGGATCGCCGAGGTCCTGGCCGGTCGCGACCGCACCCTCGCCGGCCCGACCGCACCGCCGCAGGGGCTGGTGTTCCTGCGGCCGCTGTACCCCCCGGAGTGGGGCCTGCCCGCGGAGGTGACCCTGTGATGCGCAGCCTGTACCGGACCCGGATCAAGTTCTGCGGCATGACCCGCCCGGGCGATGTCCGCCTGGCCGGCGAGCTCGGCGTGGACGCGGTGGGTTTCGTGTTCGCCGAGGGCAGCCCGCGCCGGATCACGCCGGCCGAGGCGCGCCAGCTGCGCACGGCCCTGGCGCCGCTGGTGGGCGTGGTGGCGCTGTTCCGCAACAACAGCGCCGCCGAGATCCGCGAGGTGATCCGCCAGGTGCGGCCCAACCTGCTGCAGTTCCACGGCGAGGAGGACGACGCCTTCTGCCGCAGCTTCCGCGTGCCCTACATGAAGGCCGTGCCCATGGGCGGCAACACGCAGTGGGACGCGGCCACCCTGCACCAGCGCTGGCCCAACGCGGCGGCGTTCCTGTTCGACGCCCACGGTGCCGGCGAGGCCGGGGGCACCGGCCGTGCCTTCGACTGGCGGCGCCTGCCCACGGGCCTGCACCGGCCGTTCGTGCTGGCCGGCGGCCTGACCCCGGAGAACGTCCACGACGCCATCGCCGCCACCCTGCCGTGGGCGGTGGACGTGGCCAGCGGGGTGGAGGTGTCGCCGGGCATCAAGGACGGCGACAAGATGCGCCGCTTCGTGGCCGAGGTGCGGCGCGCCGACTGCGCCGAGCTGGAGTAGGCCGCATCGCATCCGGCACCCTGGACCCCGCCGGCCGCCACGGCGGATTCCCAGGCCCGGTCGGGAAAGCCTGAGGCCGGAACGGCGGCCGCGCCGATGGCGCACGCCCCGCCGGTCCATACACTGCCTCGCCGCCGCCCCAGGACGGGCGCATCCGCCGTCGCGGATGGAGGCGTGGATGACGCAGGCACTGTTCCGCAGGGAAGTGGTCGAGGCACGCCGCAACGGCTGGCTGGGCGCGATCTCGCTGGCCCAACCGCTGCGGCTGTGGGTGCTGGCCGTGGCGGCCGCGCTGGCCGCGGCCGCCGTGGTCGCCTTCCTCCTGCTGGGCAGCTACGCCCGGCGGTCCACGGTGGTGGGGCAGCTGGTCCCCGCACGCGGCCTGTCCACGGTGATGGCGCCCGCGGCCGGCGTGGTCGCGCGCCTGGACGTGGCCGAGGGCGCCCGCGTCCGGGCCGGGCAGCGCCTGGCGGTGGTGGCGGTGCCGCGCGCCATTCCCGGCGAGGGCGACACCCTCGCCGCGCTGGAAGCGCGCCTGGGGCGCCGGGCCGAAGGCCTGCGCCAGGGCCACGTGGCCCGGCAGCGGCAGCTGCNGGCGCAGGAGGCCGGGCTGCGCGCGCAACTGGCCGCGGCGCGGCGCGAGCTGGCCCAGATCGAGGACGAGATCCGGACACGCCAGGCGCAGGTGCGGCTGGCCCACGACACCCTGGACCGGCTGCGCCAGCTGGAAGGCGGGCGCTACGTCAGCCAGCTGCAGATCCGCCAGCAGGAGTCGGCCGCGCTGGCGCTCGTGGCCGAGACCCAGGCGCTGCAACGGCAGGCCACCGCCGCGCGCGGCGCCATGGCGCGGCTGGCCCACGCCCTGGCCGGGCTGGAGGCGGAGGGGCAGGCGGCCGAGGCCGGCTTCGTGGGCGAGATGGCGGTGCTGGAGCAGGAACGCGTGGAGACGCGCGCCCGCGGCGAGCTGGTACTCACCGCGCCGGTGGATGGCGTGGTCTCGGCGCAACTGGCCAGGCCCGGCCAGGCGGTGCAGGCCGGGCAGCCGCTGCTGAGCCTGCTGCCGGACGACAGCCCCCTGCAGGCCGAGCTGCTGGTGCCCAGCCGGGCGATCGGCTTCATCGCGCCGGGCGACCGGGTGCTGCTGCGCTACCAGGCCTACCCGTACCAGAAGTTCGGCCACCACGAGGGCCGCGTGGCGGGGATCAGCCGCAGTGCGCTCGGCAGCGCCGAGCTGCAGGCGCTGCTGGGCGGCATCCACCAGGGGGAGCCGTTCTACCGCGTCACCGTGAGCCTGGCGCGCCAGGACGTGCTGGCCTACGGCCGGCCCGAGCCGCTCAGGCCGGGGATGCTGCTGGAGGCGGACATCCTCGGCGAGCGCCGCCGCCTGGTCGAATGGCTGTTCGAGCCGCTGTATTCGCTGCGCGGGCGGATCGCCGACGGATGAGCGGCGGTGGCGGCCCGTCGCGGCAGCGCATGGTGGAGGAGATCGCGGCGCGCACGGCGACGGACGCCGGCGGCGCTGTCGGCAGGGAAGCGGGGAGGCAAGGGCGGATGGATCTGCCATGGTCGAGGACCCGGGCCATACTGCAGTCCGAGGCGGCCGAGTGCGGCCTGGCCGCGCTGGCGATGGTCGCGCAGGCGCACGGCATGCACATCGGCCTGGTGGAGATGCGCCGGCGTTTCCCGCTGTCGCTCAAGGGCGCCACGCTCGGCCAGCTGATCCGGATCGCGCAGCAGCTCGGCTTCGCGCCGCGACCGCTGCGCCTGGAGATGGAGCACCTGCGGCAGCTGCGCCTGCCCTGCATCCTGCACTGGGACCTGGACCACTTCGTCGTGCTGGCCCGGGTGGGGCGGTCGCGGGCGACCATCCTCGACCCGGCCGTCGGCGAGCGCAGGCTGCCCCTGGCCGAGGTCTCCCGCCACTTCACCGGCGTGGCCCTGGAGCTGGAGCCCACGGCCGGGTTCCGGCCGCAGGCCGCGCCGCCGGCGGTCCGCCTGCGCCAGCTGACCGGGCCGGTGCGGGGCCTGTGGCCGGCGCTGGCGCAGATCGTGCTGCTGTCGGCGGCGCTGCAGGTGTTCGTGGTGCTGGCCCCGTTCCTGCTGCAGTGGGTCGTGGACCAGGTGCTGGTCTCGGCCGACCGCGACCTGCTGGCGGTGGTCGGCCTGGGCTTCGGCCTGGCGCTGCTGCTGCAGGTGGCCATCGGCCTGCTGCGCGGCTGGTCGGTGGTGTACCTGTCCAGCCACCTGGGCCTGCAATGGACCGGGAACGTGTTCGCCCACCTGCTCAGGCTGCCGCTGGACTTCTTCGAGAAACGCCACCTGGGCGACATCACCTCGCGCATGGGCTCGGTGCAGGAGGTCCAGCGCACCCTCACCACCAGCTTCGTCGAGGCGGTCATCGACGGCCTGATGGCGGTGGTGACCCTGGGGCTGATGCTGGCCTACAGCTGGAGGCTGGCGCTGGTGACGCTGCTGGCCGTGGCGCTGTACCTGGGCATCCGCGCCCTGGCCTGGCGCCCGGTGCGGGACCGCACCGAACGGCGCCTGGTCGCGGCCGCCCGGCAGGAGAGCTGCCTGCTGGAGTCGCTGCGGGGCATGCAGAGCCTGAAGGTGGCCGGCGCGGAAGCGCAGCGCCATGCCGCCTACGCCAACCTGATGGTGGAGACGGTCAACCACGACGTGCGCCTGGCGCGCATGGGCCTGGCCTTCAGCGCCGCCAGCCAGCTGGTGTTCGGCCTCGAGCGCATNGCGGTGGTCTGGATCGGCGCACTGCTGGCGCTGCGCAACGGGTTCTCGGTGGGCATGCTGGTGGCCTACCTGGCCTACAAGGACCAGTTCGCCACGCGGATGGCGGCGCTGATCGACCGCTGGGTGGAGTTCCGCATGCTGCGCCTGCACGGCGAGCGCCTGGCCGACATCGTCCTGGCCGAGCCGGAGGAGGACCCGGTGCCGGCCCGGCTGCCGCCGCCGGACCAGGCGCGGATCGAGGTGGAAGGACTGTCGTTCCGCTACGCGGAGGGCGAGCCCTGGGTGCTGCGGGACTGCTCGTTCACCATCGAGCCGGGCGAGTCGGTGGCCATCACCGGCGCCTCGGGGTGCGGCAAGACCACCCTGGTCAAGCTGCTGCTGGGGCTGCTGAAGCCGAGCGAGGGGCGCATCCGCATCGGCGGCTGCGACCTGCACCAGGCCGGGCCGCGCAACGTGCGCGCCATCGTCGGTGCGGTGATGCAGGATGACCTGCTGTTCGCCGGCAGCATCGCCGACAACATCAGCTTCTTCGACCCGCACGCCGATCCGGAGCGGGTCGAGGCCGCCGCGCGCCAGGCCGCGATCCACGACGAGATCCTGGCCATGCCGATGGGCTACCACAGCCTGGTCGGCGACATGGGCAGCTCGCTCTCCGGCGGGCAGAAGCAGCGGCTGGTCNTGGCCCGCGCGCTGTACCGGCAACCGAAGCTGCTGTTCCTGGACGAGGCCACCAGCCACCTGGACGTGGCCAGCGAGCGCCTGGTCAACGAGGCGGTCAAGGCGCTGCGGCTGACCAGGGTGATCGTGGCCCACCGCCCGGAAACCATCGCCAGCGCGGACCGGGTGCTGGTGCTGCACGGCGGGCGCATCTACGAGGCGGTGCGCAACCGCCAGGCACCGGAGCCGGGGATGGCGATGGCATGAGCGCACGTGCGGCGTGTACCCGGAGGCGGTGCAGGGAGGGCGCGAGAAAGCGGTGTTCCGTCCCCGGTGTGCCGGAAGGCGGTTCCAGGCCACCCGGCGGCAGGCGCCGCCGCGGGCGCACGGCTCAGGCGTGCAGCTCCCGGCGCAGCCACTGGGCCAGTGCCGCCACGCGCGGNCCGGTGTCGCCGCGGCGGNTGCACAGCGCCCATTCGCCGCCGGTCTCGACGAAGCCCCATGGCGCGGCCAGGCGCCCGCTGTCCAGGTCGGCCTGCACCAGCTCCTGCGGCGCGATGGCCACGCCCAGGCCGGCGGCCGCGGCCTCCAGCAGGTAGTACAGATGCTCGAAGCCGGTGCCCAGGCGCAGCGCGGCCGGATCCAGGCCGTTGCGGCGCGCCCACTCCGGCCAGGCGCCGGGGCGCGAGGCGGTGTGCAGCAGCGGCTCGTCCAGCAGCGCTTCCGGGCCGGCGCCGGCCAGGCGCGCATGGGCCGGATGGCGCGGGCTGACCACCGGGCCGATGCGCTCGTCTCCCAGCCGGTGCACCTGCCAGCCCGGCGGCCACGGCGGGGTGCCGATCAGCAGCGCCGCGTCCAGGCCGGTGAGGGCCGCATCGGGCGTGCCCTCGCTGGCGGCCAGGTGCAGGCGCAGGCCCGGCAGATCGGCCTTCAGCCGCTCCAGGCGCGGGATCATCCAGCGCGCCAGCAGGCTGCCGGGGCAGCCCAGCACCAGCGGGGTCTCGCCGGCGCCGCGCAGGCCGGCCCAGGCCCGGCGCAGCGGCTCGAACGCGGCGGCCGCAGCCTCGTGCAGGCGGTGCCCGGCCGGGGTCAGGGCCNGGCCGCGGCCCTGGCGCTGGAACAGCGCCGTGCCCAGCTCCGCCTCCAGCGCCTTGATGTGGCGGCTGACCGCACCGTGGGTGACGTGCAGCTCGGCCGCCGCCGCGGCCAGGCTGCCCAGCCGCGCGGCGGCCTCGAAGGCACGCAGGGCGTTGAGCGGCGGCAGGTCCCGTGACATGTGAGTTTTCCTGACGGATTGCCGAGACTTTATCGCTTTTCAGCGGCGCACGCGTGCGCTACGGTCAAGACTCCGTTCCGCCTGCCCGCGCACGCCCATGACCGCTTCCCCCGTCCAGGACTTCCACGCCTATCCCGATGCCCAGGGCCATTTCGGCCGGCACGGGGGGCGTTTCGTGGCCGAGACCCTGATCGGGCCGCTGGAGGAGCTGGCGGCCGCCTACGACGCCGCGCGCCAGGATCCGGAGTTCATCGCNGCCTTCGAGCGCGACCTGAAGCACTACGTGGGCCGGCCCAGCCCGATCTACCACGCCGAGCGCCTGAGCCGCGAGGTCGGCGGGGCGCAGATCCTGCTCAANCGCGAGGACCTGAACCACACCGGCGCGCACAAGATCAACAACACCATCGGCCAGGCCCTGCTGGCCGCACGCATGGGCAAGAAGCGGATCATCGCCGAGACCGGCGCCGGCCAGCACGGCGTGGCCACCGCCACCGTGGCCACGCGCCTGGGGCTGGAGTGCGTGGTCTACATGGGCGCCACCGACATCGAGCGGCAGAAGATCAACGTCTACCGCATGCAGCTGCTGGGCGCGACCGTGGTGCCGGTGACCTCCGGTTCGGCCACGCTCAAGGACGCGCTCAACGAGGCCATGCGCGACTGGGTGACCAACGTCGCCGACACCTTCTACATCATCGGCACCGTCGCCGGCCCGGACCCGTACCCGCGCATGGTGCGCGACTTCAACGCCGTGGTCGGGCGCGAGGCCAGGGCGCAGATGCTGGCCGAGTACGGCCGTCTGCCGGACGTGGTCACCGCCTGCGTCGGCGGCGGCAGCAACGCCATGGGCCTGTTCCATGCCTTCCTCAACGACCGCCAGGTGCGCATCGTCGGCGCCGAGGCGGCGGGCGACGGCGTGGACAGCGGCCGCCACGCGGCCTCGCTCTCGGCCGGCCGGGTCGGCGTGCTGCACGGCAACCGCACCTATGTGCTGTGCGACGACGACGGCCAGATCATCGAGACCCATTCCATCTCCGCNGGCCTGGACTATCCGGGCGTGGGCCCGGAGCATGCGTTCCTCAAGGACACCGGCCGCGCCGAGTACGTGGGCGTGACCGACGGGGAGGCGCTGGAGGCCTTCCACCGCCTGACCCGCACCGAGGGCATCCTGCCGGCGCTGGAGTCCAGCCACGCCGTGGCCCAGGCGATCAAGCTGGCGCGCGAACTGCCGAAGGACGCGCTGGTGCTGTGCAACCTCTCCGGCCGCGGCGACAAGGACGTGCACACCATCGCCGCGCGCGAGGGCATCGCCCTGTGAGGCCCATCCCGCCACGCGCCACCGCGACGACNCATCCGACCATGAGCCGCATCGACACCACCTTCGCGCGCCTGCGCGCCGCCGGGCGCAAGGCCCTGATCCCCTTCGTCACCGCCGGCGACCCTTCGCTGGAGGCCACCGTGCCGGTGATGCACGCGCTGGTGGAGGCCGGCGCCGACATCATCGAACTGGGCGTGCCGTTCTCCGACCCCATGGCCGACGGTCCGGTGATCCAGCGCAGCTCCGAGCGCGCGCTGGCACGCGGTGCCGGCCTGGCCTACGTGCTCGACTGCGTGCGCCGCTTCCGCGAGCGCGATGCCGCCACGCCGGTGGTGCTGATGGGCTACCTCAACCCGGTGGAGATCCGCGGCGCGGACGCCTTCGCCACCCAGGCCGTGGCGGCGGGCGTGGACGGGGTGCTGCTGGTGGACCTGCCACCCGAGGAGGCCGCCGGCTTCCGTGTCCCGTTCGAGGCCGCCGGCCTGGCCCTGGTGATGCTGGCCGCGCCGACCACCACCGCCGCGCGCGCGGCCATGCTCTGCGCCAATGCCCAGGGCTACCTGTACTACGTCAGCTACGCCGGCGTGACCGGCGCCGACCGCCTGGACGCCGGCGCCGCCTCGCGCCGCCTGCAGGCGCTGCGCGCGGAAGCCAGGGTGCCGGTGGTGGCCGGCTTCGGCATCAAGGACGCGGCCAGCGCCGCGGCCATGGCCGCCGATGCCGACGGCGTGGTGGTCGGCAGCGCGCTGGTGGCGGCGCTGGCCGACGCCGCCGGCGCCGACGAGGCGGCCGCGCGCGCGCGCGCCTTCGTGGCGCCGCTGCGCCAGGCCATCGACGCGCGCTGAGGGTGCAAAGCAAACGGGCAGGCCCTGTGGCCTGCNCGCGGGGATGGCGTGCGGCGGCGCGTGGCCGCCGCCACGGTCACGGCGCCTGCAGCGCCGGACGCAGGTTCTCCAGGTTGCCGTCGTTGTCCGCCGGGACGAAGCCCAGCAGGTGCGCCAGCAGCGGGTACACGTCCACGTTGTCGAACGGCGGCAGCACCTCGCCCTGGCGGAAGGCCGGGCCGGCGGCGATGAACAGCGCGCCCATGGACGGCAGTGCCGGATCGTAGCCGTGCGAGCCGCGCACCGGCTCGGCGGCGCGGCGCGCGACGTACTCGCGCGGCAGCGCGTCCCAGCCCTCGTGCATCTGGCACACGATCGGCGGCACGCGCGGATGGCGGCCGAACCGCCAGCGCGCCGGCAGCTCGGTCCGGCGCCAGCAGTCGTACTGCGGATGCGCGCCCAGCAGGCGCTGCTCCACCTCCGCCTCGTGGCCGGGCAGGGGCGCGATGCCCAGCACCTGGCCGACGCTGACCACCTTCGCCCGCGCCGGGTCGACGATGTCCTCCACGGCCATCACCTGCGCGGCCGGCACCTCGGCCATGCCGTGGTCGGAGACCACGATGATGTTGATGCGCCCGAGCAGGCCCTGCTCCTCCAGCCCCTGCAGCAGGTGGCCGAAGGCGGCGTCGGCCTCGCGCAGGGCCTGGCGGGCCTGCTCCGAGTGCGGGCCGTAGTAGTGCGCGGCGGTGTCGGTGATGTCGAAGTACAGGGTCACCAGGTGCGGGCGCGTGGCCGGCGGCTCCGACAGCCAGGCCAGCACCTGCTCGGCNCGCGCCAGCGAGGGCATGGACTGGTCGAACACCCGCCAGCGGTCCGGGCGCACGCCGGCGATCTCGGCCTCGGCGCCGGGCCAGAACATGGTGGCGGTGCGCAGGCCGGCCTTGTGCGCGCCCACCCACGCCGGCTCGCCACCCCACCAGCGGCCGTCGCCCACCGCCTCGCGCAGGTTCAGCCTGAACTCGCCCAGCTCCGGGTCCCACATGGTGTTGTGGATGATGCCGTGGCGGTCCGGGCGCAGGCCGGTGACCAGGGTGTAGTGGTTGGGGAAGGTCAGCGAGGGATACGAAGGGCGCATCCACTGCGCGCGCACGCCGCCGGCGGCCAGGCGGTCCAGGTTGGGCGTGTCGCCGCGGCCGAGGGCGTCGGCGCGCACGCCGTCGAAGGAGACCAGCAGCAGCGGGGTGGGGAGGCCGGCGCGTCGGCGCGGGGCGGGGCGGAGGCCGAGCAGGCGGCGAGGAGCAGCAGCAGGAGGAAGCCGAGCAGTCGATGCAGTCGCGGAACCATCACGGGAACGGAAGGACCAAAAATCAGGTGAGCTTGGCAGAGTCCGATGACGAATGCATGGCCTTGACGGCACGGGCGGATTCCACTCCGGCGTGGCGGCGGGGCTGACGGGTGCCTGAAACCCGGGACGGCCCGGCGGCCCGGGCATGGCGGGCGGTGGTACAAGGAGGGAGTCGCCCACACCGGAGCCAGACCGTGAACCGCAAGGCGTTCCTGCTGTGGGGGCTGCTGGCGGCCGTTCCGGTGCCGGCCTGGGCGCAGGCGCAGCCGTCGGTGCAGCCCAACCGCTACGGCAGCCAGGCCACTCCGCCGTCCAACGACCCGGCCGCGGCCTACCAGCGCCAGCGCCGCGCCATCGAGGCGGCGCAGCGGGCGCAGAAGTCCGCCACCGACCGCGCGGCGGACCAGCGCTACGCCCAGGCGATCGAGGACAACCGCCGCCGGCTGGAGGCCGACCGCCAGCGCACCGAGCGCCTGCGCGCGGCCGCCCCGTCGCTGGCCGAGTCCGAGCACCTGCGGCAGGAATTCGAGCAGCGTCGCCAGGCCTACGAACGCGAGCGCGAGGCGCTGGAGCGCGAGCGTGCCCGGGTGCCGCCGCCGTAGCCCGGGTGCCGCCGCCCGGATCCGCGGACCGTGCTGCTGCGCAGCGGCAAGCGGTGGCAGGCAGGGTGGGGCGATAATCGCGGCAATCCCCCGTCTTCAGGACCCGCCGGCATGACCGATCCGCGCCATGATCCGTCCCGCGTCGTCCGCGCCCCGCGCGGCACCACCCTGCATTGCCGTTCCTGGCTGACCGAGGCCGCCTACCGCATGATCCAGAACAACCTGGATCCGGAGGTGGCCGAGGATCCGGCGCGGCTGGTGGTGTACGGCGGCATCGGCCGCGCCGCGCGCGACTGGGAATGCTTCGACGCCATCCTCGCCACCCTGCGCGAGCTGCGCGACGACCAGACCCTGCTGGTGCAGTCCGGCAAGCCGGTGGGCGTGTTCCCCACCCATCCGGACGCCCCGCGCGTGCTCATCGCCAACTCCAACCTGGTGCCGCACTGGGCCACCTGGGAGCACTTCAACGAGCTGGACCGCAAGGGCCTGATGATGTACGGGCAGATGACGGCCGGCTCGTGGATCTACATCGGCTCCCAGGGCATCGTCCAGGGCACCTACGAGACCTTCGTGGAGATGGGCCGCCAGCACTACGGCGGCGACCTGACCGGCAGGTGGATCCTCACCGCCGGCCTGGGTGGCATGGGCGGGGCGCAGCCGCTGGCGGCGACCATGGCCGGGGCCAGCTGCCTGGTGGTCGAGTGCCGGCAAAGCCGCATCGACTTCCGCCTGCGCACCGGCTACCTGGACGAGCAGGCCACCGACCTGGACGACGCCCTGGCACGCATCGAGCGCTACACCCGGGCCGGCCAGGCGCGCTCGGTGGCGCTGCTGGGCAACGCCGCCGACGTCCTGCCGGAGCTGGTGCGCCGCGGCGTGCGCCCGGACGCGGTCACCGACCAGACCTCGGCGCACGACCCGCTGCGCGGCTACCTGCCGCAGGGCCTGACCGTGGCCGAGTGGGAGGAGGAACAGGAGGTCGTGCCCGAGCGCGTGCGCGACCTGGCCATGAAGTCCATGCGCGTGCACGTGGANGCGATGCTGGCCTTCCACCGCATGGGCGTGCCGGTGTTCGACTACGGCAACAACATCCGGCAGATGGCCTTCGATGCCGGCTGCAAGGACGCCTTCGACTTCCCCGGCTTCGTTCCCGCCTACGTGCGTCCGCTGTTCTGCCGNGGCATCGGCCCGTTCCGCTGGGTGGCCCTGAGCGGCGATCCGGAGGACATCGCCAGGACCGATGCCAAGGTGAAGGAACTGATCCCGGACGACCCCCACCTGCACCGCTGGCTGGACATGGCCGCCGAGCGCATCCGCTTCCAGGGCCTGCCGGCGCGGATCTGCTGGGTCGGCCTGGGCCAGCGCCACCGCCTGGGCCTGGCGTTCAACGAGATGGTGCGCAAGGGCGAGCTCAAGGCCCCGGTGGTGATCGGCCGCGATCATCTGGACAGTGGCAGCGTCGCCAGCCCCAACCGCGAGACCGAGGCCATGCGCGACGGCAGCGACGCGGTCAGCGACTGGCCGCTGCTCAATGCCATGCTCAACGTCGCCGGCGGCGCGACCTGGGTCAGCCTGCACCACGGCGGCGGCGTGGGCATGGGCTACTCCCAGCACTCCGGCGTGGTGATCGTGTGCGACGGCAGCGAGGCCGCCGACCGCCGCCTGGAACGCGTGCTGTGGAACGATCCCGGCACCGGGGTGATGCGTCACGCGGACGCGGGCTACGAGATCGCCCAGGACTGCGCGAAGGAGCAGGGGCTGCAGCTGCCGATGGTGGGGCGGTAGGGGCGCCCGGCGCCCCGGGTGGCGGCGGGTACGGCCCTGCCGGTCGTTCCCGTCGCTTCAGTGGGTCGCCAGGTTGCCGAATTGCCCGGAATGCCGGAGGGACTGAGGGACTGAGGGACTGAGGTCAAGGCACGGCGGCGGTCGCCGGGGCGCCCTGGCGTGTGGCCTGCTGCCGTCCCGCCCCCGGTCCTGGCCCTCGCGGGCCAGCACCTCCTCCTTTACCTCCCGGCAGCCGGCACACGCCATGGCGCTTCTGGCGTGGCGGGACGCGGGACGGTAGTGCGGGGCAGCCTCGACCTGGGGGGCAGCCGGCCGGGTAGAGGCCAGAAACGGTTGATTGCGTGATTCCCACCCGGCGATGAGTGGCAATCGCTGGCGCGCGAGCGATTTCGATACGCGAACGAATGGAAATCAGTGGCCGTCGAGCAGTTTCCATACGCGGATGAATGGAAATCACTGGACGCCGAGCGGTTTCCATACGGCGACAGGTGATCAAGACTGGCGCGCCAGCGATTTCCATACGACGGTGAATGGAGATCGCCGGCGTCCTAGTGATTTCGATACGCGCGCGCATGGAAATCAGTCGACTGCCAGTGATTTCCAGTCGAGGCCCGGTGGCAGACATTGGCGCGTATCCGGCGGCAGGGCACGCGCGGGCAGGGCCGTCAACGGTCCAGCGGACTGAGCACACCGAGCGCGCCGCGGTTGAGCACGTGCGTGTAGATCTGGGTGGTGGCCACGTCCTTGTGGCCCAGCAGCTCCTGCACCGTGCGGATGTCGGCGCCGGACTCCAGCAGGTGCGTGGCGAAACAATGGCGCAGGGTGTGCGGGGTGACCGGCTTGTCGAAGCCGGCCTCGCGCGCCGCCCGGCGCACCGCCGACTGCAGCAC
>JGI26049J44785_1001076_pt1 | contig 14190 bp, 16 predicted proteins | sample HigsolmetaGSP11D_FD_44785 | JGI IMG/M metagenome (IMG submission 44785)
CCAACTCGGCTTCATCATCCGCGCCGACGCGGCGGTAACGCCCGCGCACTACGACATCCGAACTGCAGACGGCTGTGAGCAGAATGATTGCGGCGACAGAAAACCAAAACCAGGCAAACGGCATCGTCGATCCCCCGCTTTCCGACGCGTTGCCATGGATAGTATGCTCTTCCGCTGCCGGATTATGCCGCAGACCGGACGGCTGAAAAAACGGCAGACCGAAAGCGCCGCCTGGGCGCGTTCCGGTCTGCCGTCGTCAGGATTGATATGATGGTGATCAGGCCTTGATCAGTTTTCGTCCCTGAATTCGTCCAGCGTCATCTGCATGCTGTCAAGCTTCTCGAACAGCATCTGCGTCTGCTCGGCCAGCAGATCCTGCTCGGCTTCTTCCGGCTCGGGCAGGGCGCTCAGATCCGGCAAACCGAAATAGTCGAGGAAAGCTTTCGTCGTGCCGTACAGGATCGGCCGTCCGATCGCGTCCGCGCGGCCGACTTCCCGGATCAGTTCCTTGTTCACCAGCGACTGCAGCGCGCGATCGCTCTTGACGCCGCGGATTTCCTCGATCTCGACGCGCGTGATCGGCTGGCGGTAGGCGATGATCGCCAGCGTCTCCAGCGCGGCCTGCGACAGACTCTGCCGGCCGGGCGTATAGGCCAGCTTCTCGAAATAAGGCGCATGCTCCGGCACGGTGGTCAGGCGATAGCCTCCGGCCACTTCGGCGACGCGCAAGCCCCGGCCCTCGCGGACCATGTCCGCCTTCAGTTCTTCGGCGGCGTCCCGCGCCAGGGCGGGGTCGCAGCCGAGGATCTCGCCGAGCTGCTTCGCGCTGATCCCTTCGTCGCCGGCCATGAACAGCAGCCCCTCAATAATCGATTTCAAGGTCTTGTAATCCACTCGCCGCCGCATCCCCTCTCCATTGAATGACGATATCGTCGAACAACCGATGCTGGAAACAGTACACCGCCCGCCGCTTCATCAGTTCCAGGATGGCGAGAAAGGTCACGACGATCTCATGGCGGTCCATTTCCCGCCGGATGAGCTTCGAGAACTTGACGGTCGAATGCTCCCGCAGCAGTTCGGCAATATCGCGGATCCGGTCCTTGACCGAAATTTCGTCGCGCCTCACCGTGGAGACGATGTTGCGGCGCGCCTGCCGGCGCAGCGCGCGCATATAGGCCGCGGCCAGGTCGGCCGGCACCAGTCCCTGAACCGGATTTTCCGGCTTGGACGGCATGTAGGGCGTCAGATCTTCGGGCTCCTTGGTGTAGACAAGCCCGCGGTCGGTCTCCAGCTCGCGCAGCTTCCCGGCGATTTCCTTGTATTTGCGGTATTCGACCAGCCGCCGGATCAGCTCTTCGCGCGTATCGATTTCGTCATCCTCGAAACCTTCGGGCCATTCTTCCTCCACGACCGGCGGTTTCGGCAGCAGCTGCCGGCTCTTGATGGCCAGCAGCGTGGCGGCCATGACGAGAAATTCGCTCGTGATCTCGAGTTCGAGTTCCTGCATGGCGTTCAGATACGCCAGATATTGGTCCGTGATCTCGCTGATCGAAATCTCGTGGATGTCGATTTCCGCCTGATCGACCAGATGGAGCAAGAGGTCGAGCGGCCCTTCGAATGTCTCGAGTTTGTAATGGATCGTCACGCTTAGAGTTCCCTTCGCTTCGGCTGTATCAATTTTCAGGCCTGGATAGCCCGGGTCAGGTTCGCCATTTCAATGGCCGTGACGGCGGCGTCCCAGCCTTTGTTGCCCGCTTTCGTGCCGGCCCGCTCCACCGCCTGCTCGATCGTGTCGGTCGTCAGGACGCCGAAAATGACCGGCACGCCCGTCTTCAGCGAGATCGCCGCGACGCCCTTGGACACCTCATTGCAGACGTAATCNAAATGCGGCGTCGAGCCGCGGATGACCGCGCCGAGCGTAATGACGGCGTCGTACTTGCCGCTTTCCGCCATCTTCTGCGCGATGAGCGGAATCTCGAACGCGCCGGGCACCCAGGCGATCTCGATCTCCGAATCGTCCGCTCCGTGCCGCTTGAGCGCGTCAAGGGCGCCCGACACCAGCTTGGATACGATAAACTCGTTGAACCGTCCGGCGACAATGCCGTATTTGAGCCCTTGCGAGACCAGCTGTCCTTCGTACACTTTCACCATTGCATCCGTCATCCTTTCTCTCCACCCAGGGAATTCAGATCGAGCATATGCCCGAGTTTCGTCTGCTTCGTCCGCAGATAGCGGACATTGTCTTCGTTCGCTTCCATCTGCAGCGGCACCCGCTCGACCACCTCGAGGCCGTAGCCTTCGAGACCCTTGATCTTGCGCGGATTGTTCGTGAGCAGCCGCATTTTGCGCACGCCCAGATCTTTCAGAATCTGCGCGCCGATGCCGTAATCGCGCAGGTCGGGCTTGAAGCCCAGTTTAATATTCGCGTCGACCGTGTCGAATCCCTGCTCCTGCAGCTTGTACGCCTTCAATTTGTTGATCAGCCCGATGCCCCGGCCTTCCTGGCGCATATAGAGCAGGACGCCGCAGCCGGCCGCGTCGATCTGACGCAGCGCCGCCTCGAGCTGCGGACCGCAGTCGCATCGGTGGGAATGGAACACGTCGCCGGTCAGACATTCGGAATGGACGCGCACGAGCACCGGCTGGGAAGGATCGATCTGCCCTTTCACCAGCGCGACGTGCTCTTTCGAGTCGACATCGTTCGTATAGGCGATCGCGCGGAACACGCCGAAATCGGTCGGCATCCGCACCTCGACGACGCGCTGGACCAGATTTTCCTTCTCGTTCCGGTAGCGGATCAGGTCCCGGATCGTGATCAGCTTCAGCCCGTGCTTCTCGCGGAACTTGAGAAGATCCGGCAGTCTCGCCATCGTGCCGTCGTCTTTGATGATCTCGCAGATGACCGCCGCGGGATAAGCGCCGCACATCCGCGCCAGGTCGATCGCCGCCTCGGTATGGCCGGCGCGCCTCAGCACGCCGCCTTTCTTTCCGATCAGCGGGAAGATGTGGCCCGGCCGCCGGAAATCGGTTGGCTTAGCCTTCGGATCGATCAGCGCCTTCACCGTTTGGGCGCGTTCGAACGCCGATATGCCCGTCGTCGTCGAAACGTGGTCGACCGAGACGGTGAACGCCGTGCCGTGATAATCGGTATTGTGGCTGACCATCGGCGGCAGGTCAAGCTCCTCCGCGCGTTCCGGCGTAAGCGGCACGCAGACGAGGCCGCGGGCCTCCGTGATCATGAAATTGATCACCTCCGGCGTCGCCTTGTCCGCCAGCGCGATCAGATCGCCTTCATTTTCCCGGTCTTCGTCGTCCACGACGATAACCGGCTTGCCCAGGATGAGATCGTATATCGCATCTTCGATCGCATCGAATTCCGGTTTCATCGCACTCCCTCCGTTTCTTCGCGCATCTTTTTGAATATCAGATAAAACCGTTCTCTCTGAGCAGCGCTTCCGTCAGGCCGCCTCCGCTGATGTCCGCCCGCCCCCCGGATTTTTGACCGAAGCCGAGCAGATGCTCCACGTATTTGCCCAATATGTCGCATTCCAGATTGACGCGGTCGCCGGGCCGCTTGTGCCGGAGCGCCGTCATTGCCAGCGTGTGCGGGATGATGGAGACGCTGAAGCTTCCGCCGTCGACCCTCGCGACCGTCAGGCTGATGCCGTCCACCGCGATCGAACCGCGCGGCACGATATAGCGCATCAGATNCGGATCNTCCGGCTTGAACGCGAACCAGACGGCGTTGCCCTCGTCCTCCCGCGACACGATGACGCCCGTNCCGTCGGCATGTCCCTGCACGATATGGCCGCCGAACCGGCCGTCCGCAGGCATCGCCCGCTCCAGATTGACCGGGCTGCCCGGCTTCAGATCGCCGAGCGCCGTGTGCCGGTAAGTCTGCGGCGTCACGTCCGCGGTGAACACGCTGCCGCCCAGCGACGTCACGGTCAGACAGACGCCGCTGACCGCGATGCTGTCGCCGATTTTCGTGCCTTCGAGCACCCGGTCCGCCTCGATCGTCAGTTCCATCGACTCGCCTTTCTTNACGGCTCTCACGAGCCGTCCGACTTCCTCCACCAGACCGGTGAACATGCTCTACTCCCCTCCCTGTGCTGGCTGCTCCGGATAACCGGTGACGCACCAATCGTCTCCATAGCGTTCGATCTCGACCCGGGTGAGCCTTACGGCTTCCGCCATCCGCGCGGCGACCGGATGGTCGAACAGCGGCGTTCCGCCGCTGCCGACGATCTTCGGCGCGAAGAAGACGGCGATCTTGTCGATAAGNCCGGCCTGAAGCATCGCGCCGTTCAGCCTGCCGCCGCCCTCAAGCAGCACGGAGCCGATCTCGCGCTCGCCCAGCTTTCGCATCGCGTCATGCAGATCGATGCGCCCGCCGTCCGCGGCGCAGCCGATGACTTCGACGCCCGCCGTTTCGAGCACGCGCCCCTTGTCGGCATTGGCGTCCGCCGCGGTGAGCACGATCGTCGGCGCCTGGCCGTCGGTGAACAGCTTCAGGTTCGGCGGCAGCTTGAGCTGCGCGTCGACGACGATGCGCACCGGATGGAGGCCCGGAACCGGCGTCCGCGTCGTGAGCGACGAATCGTCCTTGAGCGCCGTGCCGGCGCCGATCATGATCGCGTCATGCNAATGCCGCAGCGTATGCACGGCCGCCCTCGACTCCTCACCGGTCACCCACTTGCTGTCGCCCGAGCCAGCGGCCAGCCTTCCGTCCAGCGTCGCGCCCGCTTTCAGCGTCACGAACGGCAGGCCGGTGCGGATATATTTCTCGAACGCTTCGTTCAGCTTCCGCGACTCGGCTTCGAGGACGCCGCTGACCGTCTCGATGCCGGCGGCCCGCAGCTTCGCAAGGCCGGTTCCCGACACCTTCGGGTTCGGGTCCGTCGCGGCGGCGACCACGCGGCCGACTCCCGCTTCGATCAGCCGGTCGGCGCATGGCGGCGTGCGGCCGTAGTGGGAACANGGTTCAAGCGTCACGTAGACGGCCGCTCCGCGCGCCTCTTCTCCGGCCATTTTCAGCGCGTGGATTTCGGCGTGCGCTTCGCCGCGCCGCAGATGGCTGCCGAGGCCGACGATCCGGCCGTCTTTCACGATGACGCAGCCGACGACCGGATTGACGCCGGTCTGGCCGCGNGCCTTCGCGGCNAGTTCGAGCGCCAGCCGCATGTAGTATTCGTCATCCAATCGGTCGATCACAACAAGAAAACCTCCGAAGTTCGTTCCTTCGGAGGCTTGGAGAATGCGGACATTTATGCGCACGCAAGGAGCGTCCGGAACCGTTAGACCCAGGTCCGGCCGAATGCTTTTTTTCAACACGGAGAGAATGGAATGGCCCGTCGGTTCACGGCCGCGCCAAANGCGGCGGCTGCAGGAAGCAGCGTATGCCTTGGCTCGCGAGGTCACATGACAAACCGGATGCCCCGGTACAGGATTTGCGTCCGCACATGCCCGAACATGCACGGATATACCGGCATGCACGCCCAGACGATAAGCGCCCGGTCATGGGTCATGGCCGAACAAGTGCAACCCGCCATTCGGGCATGCCCGGATCGACGGACTGCCGGCCGGCGCCGATTGTCGAACCTCTCCATGTGAAAAAAAGTACAATCCTTGCTGTCTCAAAACTGTTGCGCTTCTGCCCGCTTCCTTCTCCCATCCAGACTGTTACTGTCGGCTCCGGAATTGCACCGGATCCACCGTGCCGTCAGACGGCTTATCGCCGTCGTTCCGGCCCGGGTCACGGGCTGACGCCGGTTCCTTGCGGCTGTGCGCCGCTCCGGAACCGCGATCACCGCCGGTAGGGACTTCCACCCTGCCCCGAAGGAAACGTTCATGAAAAATATTCAAAAGGGATACAGATGAATAGTAGCACCATCGCCGGCAATTTGCAAGAAACGCCGAACGAGCGCCCGGCTGTGGATGCCACTCGGCGGCGGAACCACGTTCCGTTAGCGTGCCCGTCCCGCCCGCGGNCCAGNGGCCACGNCCCCCGCGGTCAATCGAATCACACTTCGTAAACTTCGACTTTCTCCATGACNTCGCGCCCTTTGAACGCGTCGACATGCTCCATGCCTTTGATCACTTTGCCGAACACCGTGTGCTCGCCGTCCAGATGCGGCTGCGGCTGGTAGCAGATGTAGAACTGGCTGCCGCCCGTGTTCCGTCCGGCGTGCGCCATGGCGACGGTTCCGCGCTCATGCTTGTTCGGATTGATCTCGCAGTTGATCGTATAGCCCGGGCCGCCGGTGCCGTTGCCGTTCGGGCAGCCGCCCTGCGCGACGAATCCCGGAATGACCCGGTGGAACGTCAGCCCGTTATAGAATCCTTTGTTCGCGAGCGTCTCGAAATTTTTCACCGTATTCGGCGCGTCTTTCTCAAACAGTTCGATGACGATTTCCGCGCCGTTCTGCATTTTGATTTTTGCTTGTTTGGCCATGGTCCGGCTTTCAGCTCCTCTGTCCAAAAAAGTTTGCACCCATCATACTACAAACCGCCCGTCGGCGCAAAAAGGCCGCCCGTCAGCAAACGCAAAAAAACTCCCCGCACCCGCCGCCCGGACCGCCGAGAGCTCGACGTCAGGCGCGAAGGCCGGGGAAGCTGACGCGCTTCAGATCAGTTCGCCGCCGGCGCGGCTTTCAGCCGCTCGGGCAGCAGATCGTTGCCGACGATGTCTTCGTACGTTTCGCGNCGNACGACGAGCGACGCCTGGCCGTCCTTGACGAAGACGACCGCCGGACGCGGAATCCGGTTGTAGTTGCTGGACATCGCGTAGTTGTAAGCGCCGGTGCAGAACACGGCGAGCAGATCGCCCGGCTTCACGGCCGGAAGCTCGATGTCCCAGATCAGCATGTCGCCGCTCTCGCAGCATTTGCCCGCGATCGACACCGTTTCGGTCGCCGGCTCGTTCGCCCGGTTCGCCAGCACCGCTTCGTACTTCGAGCCGTACAGCGCCGGACGCGGATTGTCCGTCATGCCGCCGTCGACGGCGACGTACTTGCGCACGCCCGGAATGTCCTTCGTCGTGCCGACAGTGTAAAGCGTCGTCCCGGCGTCGCCGATGATGCTGCGGCCCGGTTCGATCCAGATCTCGGGCAGCGGATACTGCGCCGCGGTGAAGTTCGTCCGGACCGCATCCGCGATCGCCTGGACGTAAGTTGCCGCCGGAAGCGGCTTGTCTTCGGCCGTGTAGCGGATGCCGAAACCTCCGCCCAGATTGATGACGCGGAAGCAGNATGCCGAGCTCGTCCCGCACCTGGATCGCAAACTCCGCCGCTTTGGCCGCCGCCAGGCGGAAGCCTTCCACTTCGAAAATTTGCGAGCCGATATGCGAATGGATGCCGAGCAGTTCAAGATGCGGCTTCGCCGCGGCGCGCTTCACCGCTTCGAACGCGGCCCCGCCGGCCAGGTTGAAGCCGAACTTCGAATCCTGCTGCCCGGTCGAAATGTATTCATGCGTATGCGCTTCGACACCGGGCGTGATGCGCAGCAAAATATTCACGCGCTTGCCCCGTTCGCCGGCCAGCGCGTCGAGCAGATCGAGCTCGACGAAGTTGTCGACGACGAAGCAGCCGATGTTCGCGTCAAGCGCCAACGCGATTTCATCCGGCGTCTTGTTGTTGCCGTGGAAATGGATCCGCTTCGCCGGGAAGCCGGCCTTGAGCGCCGTGTGCAGTTCGCCGCCGGAGACGACGTCCAGCGACAGCCCTTCCTGCTCGGCGACGGCGCAGATCGCCATCGTGCAGAACGCCTTGCTGGCGTAAGCGACCTGGAACGGAATGCCGGTGGCGCGGAACGCGTCCATGTACTCGCGCATGCGCTGCCGGACGAGCGCTTCATCGACAATATAGAGCGGCGTGCCGAATTCAGCCGCCAGAAGCTGAACGTCGCAGCCGCCGATTTCAAGCCGGCCTTCGGCATTGATCTTGCTGGTTCCGTGCAAGTGCATCAAAGATTCTCCCCTTGCGCTGGTTCATCTGATTTGCAGCATATGCACTAGTATATCGCATTCGGAACCAGTGAGAAATGGATTTTTTGCAACAACCTTTGCACTTTTATGCCTGTTGTTTGCACTTATTTACCTATTCTTCTGCGTATCCGGGAGCCGGTCCAGCTGCTGCGGCTTCAGCAGCGGATTCCGCTTCTTGTTCTGCAGCTCCGGCGGACGAATGAGCAGGGCGGCCAGCGACCTGCCGTCGAACGGGATGAACGGCCACAGATAGGGCCGGTTGAACGACCGGGTGCAGGCGAGCAGCACGACGAACAGCGCGGTGCCGACGACGAATCCCGGAATGCCGAAAATCGCCACGGCGATGATGAGCGCCAGCCGGACGATCCGGTTCGCCAGCCCAAGCTCATAGTTCGGCGTGGCGAACATGCCGATCGCGGCGATTGCCATGTACAGAATGACCTCGTTGTTGAACAGCCCGGTCTTCACGGCGATGTCGCCGATCAGAATCGCCGCGATCAGGGACATGGCGGTCGACAGCGGCGAAGGCGTATGAACGGCGGCCATCCGCATCAGGTCGACCCCGATCTCGGCGAGCACGAACTGCAGAAACAGCGGGATTCGCCCCATCTGCTGCGGGCCGAGGAAGTCCAGCTGCGGCGGCTTCAGCTCCGGCTTCAGTACGAGCAGAAACCAGAGCGGCAGCAGGAAGAGCGAGAAAAAGATGCCGATATACCGCACCCAGCGCAGGTACGTGCCGATAAACGGCGTCTGACGGTTCTCTTCTGCGTGCTGGGTCAAGTCGAAGAACGTCGTCGGCAGCATCATGACGCTCGGCGTCGTGTCGGTCAACACCGCGACGCTGCCTTCGAGCAGCTGCGCCGCGACGACGTCCGGCCGCTCCGAATAGCGGACGAGCGGGTACGGATGCCAGCCGCGGTTGACGGTCGTCTCTTCGAGCTGCTTGTCCGCGAGCGGCAGCCCGTACACGTTCACATGCCCGATTTTCCTCTTCACTTCTTCGACCAGTTCGGGATCCGCAATGTCGCGGATATACGCGATGCAGACATCCGTCTTCGTCCGCGCGCCGACGCGTATCAGCTCGTACCGCAGGTCCTTGTCGCGCAGCCGGCGGCGGATCAACGACACGTTCGTCATCAGCGTCTCGATAAAACCGTCGCGGGAACCGCGCACGACCCGTTCGAGCGAAGGTTCTTCCGGCGTTCGGTCCGGGAACATCTTCGCGTCGATGATCAGCGCCGCGCGCTCGCGGTCGACGAACAGGGCGGCNCAGCCCGCGAACACGCTGTCCAGCATGTCGTCGAACNCATCCGTCTTCGTCACCTGGACCGCGGGCACATACGTCTCGAAGAAAAGTTTCAGCGCGTCCGTATCGAGATCTTCCGCCGTCAGGTACGACAGCCGTTTGAGCACTTCCGTCAGCTCCGCCGAATTGACCAGCCCGTTCATGTAAAAAAGCGCCGTCCGCCGGCCGCCGAACGTCATCTCNCGCAGCACGACGTCGAAACTGGTGTTCAGCCCCGCCTCGCGTTCCAACAGCGGCTTCAGCTCATCGATGCTTGCCGGAATCGGCTGCTTTTCCGCCGGCTGCGATTGCCCGNGCTGTTCCCGGTTCTGCGAGCCGGCTTGTCCATGCCGGGCTTGACTTTGCTCCTCCCGGTTGCGGGCACCGCCTTGCCCCGGCTGCCCCNGGCTTTGCGCGCGGGTCTGCCCCTGCCGCTCTCCGTTCTGCCCGCGGGCTTGANCATCCAGGCTCCGCGCCGCCAAGCGGGATCTGCGGCCCGATTGCCGCCCGCGTCCCCGCCTGGAACGCTCATCTTCCGCGGCATGCTTGCCGGAACGATCGTCCTCCGGTTCTTCCCGCTCCGGACGAATCAGCTTCCGCCGGACGGGACGATCGGTGCTCGCTCCCGGTTCCTTCGGCGGTTCGGGCGGAACGACGGGAGGCTGCCATCCGCCATCCTGCTGCATATCGTTTCGTTCGTCCATGGGGCTGTTGCGCACCTCCTGCCGGAATGTGCCGGAAGCCCGGCCTCAGCGATGATAGACGAGCCAATCGAACAGCGAACCGGCCAGCTTGCCGAGCACCAGCGCCCAGACGAGCGCCGGCAGTTTCGACTCCAGCCTGAGCCGCTTCGCCATGATGGGCAGGACGTTGACCACTTCCGTCAGCGCGGCCGCCAGCATGCCGACGAACAGCCCGGTGAACAGGCCGGCCAGCGCGGCAAGGATCTCGGCTGCGCCCGTATGCGGGCTCCGCCAGTCGCCGAAATCAGCCGACATCCAGTACACCGTGCCGGCGATGATGGCCGTCTCGTACCATGCCGCCAGCCGGTATCCCCGGGACAGCTGCGCGAGCCGCGGAATCAAATCCAGAATGACCAGCAGCGCGATCAGGCCGCTTCCGACCGCGAGTCCCCCGGACAGGCCGAGCAGCGCGGCTGCGCCGTTCGCGAGCCATTCAGCCACGGCCGCCGCTCCCTTGTCCGCCGCCTCCCTGATTCCGGTGCAGTTTCCGCATCTCGTCGGCGACGACGTAGGCGTCNACGTTTTCCTGGTACAGATACAGTTCGACTTCAAGCGGACTGGGCTCTTCGCTNAGCTTGCGCCNGATCACGCGGTTGAAGAACAGCACCATGCCCAGACCGACNCCGATCGAATACGGAATTTGGAACCAGAGCGGGCGTTCCGGCTTCGTGCCCGTAATCAGCTCCGTCATGCGCCGATGCACTTCCAGCATGCCGACGTCGGCGTGNAAGTTCATGATGGCGAGCCCCGAACCGAAGAACAGAAGGAGCCACGCCACNATCANCATGCCGGGCAGCGGCTTCTGCGGCCGGGCGGCGACCGTGACGAGCGTCTGCGGCTCGCCGACGAACTCGACGTCGAGCCCCGGCTCCGCTTCGGACACGGCGCGGATGACGTGCAGCATGTCGATGACGACGCGGTCGCCGTCTTCCGGCTTGTGCCGGTACAGAACCAGCTCCTTCAGCCGCCGCTCCCGCGCTTCGTCGGCGAGCAGCCGGGCGGCGTCGCCGAGCCGCACGTCATCGCCGGGCCGGATGACCAGCCGCTTGCGCAGCCGGACGTACAGCGTGTTCGTTCGCACGGTCGTCATGGGACTCACCCTTTCGCGGCGTTCCTGTCAAGTTCTAGTATGAGTGGGAAACGGCCGGCCTAACCGGGAGCCTCCCTGACAAATGCGGGAAACGCGGACGCCGCCAAAAAAGACCAGACCGCTAAAGCGCGATCTGGTCCTTGATCGTCTGCAATATTTTTTTCTCGAGCCGGGACACCTGCACCTGCGAAATGCCGAGCCGGCTGGCCACTTCCGATTGCGTCTGGTCGCGGTAATAGCGGAGATAGACGATNAGCCGCTCCCGTTCGGACAGCGTCCCGATCGCTTCGCTGAGCGCCAGCCGATCAAACCAACGTTCTCCCGATTCGTCGGCGATCTGGTCCATCAGCGTAATCGGATCGCCGTCGTTCTCGAACACGGTCTCATGAATCGACGCCGGCGGCTTGTTCGCTTCCTGCGCGAATACGACTTCTTCAGGCGATATGCCGAGCCTCTCGGCCACTTCACCGATGGTCGGCTGCCGGCCGAGCCCCTTGGACAGTTCGTCCTTCGTCTTCCGCACCTTGTTCGCAAGCTCTTTCAGCGAGCGGCTCACTTTCANCGTGCCGTCGTCCCGGAGGAACCGCTGGATCTCGCCAATGATCATCGGCACGGCGTAGGTGGAGAATTTGACGTCGTAGGACAGATCGAATTTGTCGACCGACTTGAGCAGGCCGATGCATCCGATCTGGAACAGATCCTCCGGTTCATACCCGCGGTTCAGGAACCGCTGCACGACCGACCATACGAGCCGGATGTTGGCCTGGACCAGCTTGTCGCGGGCATCCGCGTCCCCGGATTGACTGAGTGCGATGAGCCGTTTGACCTCGGCGTCGTCCAGGTACGGCTGCGACTGCTGTCTCCAATCGACTTCCATGCGGTCCAACCCCTGTGCGCGCTTAGTTGTACAGCGCCTTTTTCGATTCGATCCGCTTCATCATCCGGATCTCCGTTCCTTTGCCAGGTTCGCTCGCCGCNTCGAATTCGTCCATGAAGTTTTCCATGATCGTGAAGCCCATGCCGGAACGTTCCAGCTCCGGTCTGGAGGTGAACAGCGGCTGCCGCGCCAGTTCCAGATCTTCGATGCCCTTCCCTTCGTCGCGGACGATGATCGAGACGGTGTCGCCCTCGATGCGCGCCTCGATCGTCACCATGCCGTCGGGATTGCCGTCGTAGCCGTGGATGATGGCGTTCGTTACCGCTTCGGACACAGCCGTCTTCAGATCGTTCAGTTCATCGACCGTCGGGTCGAGCTGCGAGACGAACGCGGCGACGGCGATGCGCGCGAACGCTTCGTTCTCCGAGCGGCTGGAAAACGTCAGGGTCATGCGGTTCGATCCGTTCATGATACGACCTCCAGACTGCCGAGCGCTTCATGTTCATTCTCGTACAGCGCGACAATTTTGAGCAGACCTGACAGTTCGAACAGCCGCCGGACGGCCGGATTGACGCCGCAGATGATCAGTTTCCCGCCGCGGGCGGTCACCGTCTTGTAGCGACCGAGGATGACGCCGAGGCCCGAGCTGTCCATGAACGCGAGCTCACTCAGATTGAGCACGACGTGCGTTGCCCTGCCCCTGAGCAGCGCATCCTCGAGCCGCTGTTTGAGTCCATCGGCCGTATGATGATCCAGTTCGCCTTTCAGCCTGACGATCAGCACATTGCGGTAATGCTCCATTTCCTCACGAAGCCGCATTGCCGTTCACTCCTCTCCCTGCTTCAGACAGTCATTTCTACGCGTCCGTCCGCCGTTCCTGCCCTGCGACAAAACTAGAACCTGCCGGACAAATTCCGCCGCCGGACGCGTCCGGATTCGCNGTTATGCGAACAATTCCGCGCATGTCCGCTTGAAGAGCGTCCACCAGTTCGCCCGTCCCACGTTCTCCGGCGCTTCGACGTCGAATTCGGCGAGCACGTTCGCGCCCTGATAGACGATGACCTTGCCGATCTTCTGGCCGGCTTTCACCGGCGCCTTGACCGGTTCGTCGAGACGCAGCTCATGGCGGATGTCCTTCATGTTCGCGCCCTTCTTCATCAGNACGCTGTACGGATGCCTTGCCTTCAGCTCAAGCCGCGGCACTTCCCCTTTGGCGATCCGCACCGTGCCGATCGTGTCGCCTTCCTTGTAGATCGGAACGTTCGTGTACATGGCGAACGCGTAGTCGAACATCTGGGCCACTTCGGCGTTGCGCGTTTTCGTGTCCGGCTCGCCCATGACGACGGCGATGACGCGGAAGTTGTCGCGCTTNGCGGTCGCGCTCAGACAGAACTTCGCCTCGCTCGTGTACCCCGTCTTCAGTCCGTCCGCGCCGGCGTAGAACCGGACGAGCTTGTTCGTGTTGACGAGCCAGAACGGACGATCGGTGTCCTTCCGCAGATAGTCCTGGTACAGTCCGGTATATTTCGTAATCTCGGTATGCTTCAGCAGTTCCCGCGACATGACGGCGATGTCGTAAGCCGAGGTGTAGTGGTTCTCGGCGGGCAGCCCGTTCACGTTGACGAAATGGGTGTTCTTCAGACCNAGCTGCTGCGCCTTCTCGTTCATGAGGCGCACAAACTCCTGCTCGGTGCCCGCGATCTTCTCGGCGAGCGCGACGGACGCGTCGTTGCCGGATGCGATCGCGACGCCTTTCAGCAGATCCTCGACCGTCATCTCTTCGCCCGCTTCGAGGAAAATTTGCGACCCGCCCATCGAAGCCGCATATTCGCTCGTCGTCACTTTGTCCGTCAGCTTGATCCGGCCTTCATCCAGCGCCTCCATGACGAGCAGCATCGTCATGATCTTCGTGATGCTGGCCGGCGGCAGCCGATCATGGCTGTTCTTCTCGAAAATGATCGTGCCGCTGTCGGCATCCATCAGAATGGCCGAGCGCGCGGAAGGCGCCAGCTTGACCGCTCCGTCCTGCGATGACGCGGGCGCGCCTTTCGTCTTCTCCTCCGCGGCCGCCGCTGCGGGCAGCGCCATGATCATGGATAAAACCAGCAGCAGTACGGGGCGTAATCTCCTCACCATCATGGTCCCTCCTAAGTCTCTCCGCCGCCCGAAAAAGGGGCAGGCTTCTTCTTCCCAGTATTACCAGACGGGAGG
>JGI26049J44785_1001098_pt1 | contig 14034 bp, 10 predicted proteins | sample HigsolmetaGSP11D_FD_44785 | JGI IMG/M metagenome (IMG submission 44785)
TCTTTCGAGATGCTGTGCGTGGAAGCAGAATTCCCCTTGGGAACTCGACTGAGGAAAGATGGGTGAAGCCCGGAGGGCCTCAGTCAGAGGGCGGAGCACAGCCCGGCAAGACCTGAATCTCATCCCGCGGAAGGAGCTCCGTCAAGGTTGACGAACCGCCTAGTGCGGACCCGCATGCTAGGTGGTGTGAGGGGACGGGGGTTAGCCGCCCCCTCCTACTCAATTTCGGATTTGTGTCGTTTTTGGGCGTTTGATGNGGGGTTTCCATTACCGCGCAGGGTAAGCGCCTTCTCCCGGGCTTCAAGGAATTTTTTTCTTTTCACGGTATGAGTGAAATATTTCTGGGCAAAATTAAGGTCCTTCAATAGGTGAGTGATTAAAGAGCGCTCACCTATTGAAGGGGGAACCAAGCCTAAGTGCGGCAGGAAAGGAGGCAAATACAATAAAAAAGAGGGATACTCCTTGGTAGAATGTTGAGACAACGGAAAGGAGTTATCCCTCGTGGAAAAGAATATGAAAGGTGGAGTACAAAGAGGAATATATGAAAATTTTTGGAACGAATTCATTGTGAGTTCGTTTCGGCTTGTCGATAAAGTTGACAAGCTGTTTTCTTTTTTCTGGATGATGAATGTATTTTTTGGTTTTCAATTTTCACGGTGAAAAACAAGTTCGCCCTGAACGGCATAATCAATAGTGGCTTCAACATTTATGACATACGCTTTAATGGTATACGTTCCATGAAGAGATTCAATTTCCGCGATCAGATCACCTTTTGGAAGCCGGTTCGTGTCAAAAAACGCCTGGTATACTCCATATCTCGCTAATACCATGAGCAATGCGAACATTATCGGAATTTTCCTTATCAACGTTAAGCGTCTTAGCGTAGATTCATTTTTTTGATAGAGGGCAGAAAAGTGCACATTTCAAACAAACAAGGGAAAAATCTTGTAGAATATGTAAAGAGAAAAAATAAAAAATAGGAGAGGATAGAATGCCAGTATACAACAAACTTGTCCGTGATAAAATTCCGCAAATTATTGAACAAGCGGGAAAAACATTTACAACGAGAATATTGGAAGATGACGAATATCGTAAAGAGCTGCGAAAAAAAGCATTTGAAGAATTAGAAGAGTATATGAATGCAGGTGATGATGAAAAAGCCCTAGAAGAATTGGCAGATGTGTTGGAAATTATTCATGCTCTTGCTGAATGCCACGGATCGTCGATCGAACGCGTTGAACAAATTCGAGCGGAAAAAGCAGAGAAGCGGGGAGGATTTAAAGAAAAAATCTTTTTAGTCGAGGTACACGATGAGTAAGGTCGAATTAATTCAACGCAATCTTATCGAAAAGATACAGGAACATATCGAAACATCGTCAACCATATACATATTGACCTCGTTCGTGATGAAATCGGGTGTCCGCCTGCTGAAAGAAACATTGAAAAAAGCGGCGGAACGAGGGGCGGATATTAAAATTTGCGCTGGCGATTATCTCTTTGTCACCCAGCCGGAAGCGCTTCGTGAGCTGATCTCTATTCATCCGGACATCGAGGTACGATTATGGCGAAGCAGGGGAGTATCTTTTCACCCAAAAGCATATTTATTTGAAAATACAACAAGCGGCTATTTTATTGTCGGTTCCTCCAACTTGTCGAAAATGGCGTTGACAGAAGGGATCGAATGGAATATCGGGTTGGATAAAAGCGTCGATGAAAACGTATTTGCAGAGGCAATGGAAGAGTTTTTGAAGCTGTTTTACGCTGATGAAACAGTACAAGTGAACGAAGAGACGTTAAAGGACTATGAAAAGCAGTATCATGACTATCACCAACGGCATCCGAATCTCGCGCGAACGTGGGCGGAAGCGGAAGAAGTTGAATTAATGCTTCCATTGGATAAAGCGGAGACGGAAATCAATGAACGTGATCATGACGTAATTTACGATCCAGCAACGGTTACATACGAAACGATTCGACCGCGCTTTGCCCAAGTGGAAGCGCTCGAACGGCTGGAAGCAACTTATGAAGAAGGTTACGACAAGGCGATGGTCGTTATGGCGACAGGACTTGGGAAAACATATTTGGCCGCGTTTTTTGCCCGCAATTTTCAAAAAGCGCTGTTTATTGCGCATCGCGAAGAAATTCTTCGTCAGGCAAAACGCTCATTTCAGCGGGTTATCTCGAATAAAACGTTTGGCATTTATGACAGAAATGAGAAAGAAAAGGATGCCGACATTATTTTTGCTTCCATTTTTACTCTAAGCATGAAAAAACATTTAAAAGTTTTTTCCAAAGACGCGTTCGATTTAATTATCATCGATGAATTTCATCACGCCGCAGCGCGTTCTTACCAGCGGGTGCTTGACTATTTCGAACCAAAATTTCTGCTTGGCATTACCGCAACTCCAGATCGAAATGACAACAAAGACGTATATGCGATTTGTGGCGGAAATGTCGCCTACAAAATTGATTTTATTGAAGCGGTTCAGCGTGGATGGCTTGCCCCTTTCCATTACTATGGGGTATATGACGATACGGATTATTCCAAGATCAAATGGCTCGGCAACCGCTATGATGAGACGGAGCTGCTTCAAGCGCAGCTACGGGAAGAAATGGCGGACAAGATTTTAAAGGCATGGGAGAAATATAAGAAAACAAGAACGCTTGTATTTTGTTCATCGATCAAACAAGCCGACTTTTTATCCGAATATTTTCGAAAACGAAATTATCGAACGGCCAGCCTTCACTCCAAACAAACAGACATTCCCCGCGACAGGGCAATTGCAATGCTGGAAAAAGGAGAATTAGACGCCATTTTCACGGTGGACTTATTTAATGAAGGTGTCGATATTCCATCAGTGGATACATTGCTGTTTGTCCGGCCGACAGAATCGCTCACCGTGTTCACCCAGCAAGTCGGCCGCGGACTCCGGTTGCATGAAGGAAAGGATTATTGCGTCATTATCGATTTAATCGGAAACTATCGCAATGCAGACGTGAAATTAGCGTTGTTTGATACGGAACGTGGGGAAGGTAAAAAGAAAAAAGCGTCACTGATCCCAACTGTTCCAGAAAATTGTTCGATTCACCTCGATGTACGAGCAATTAATCTATTAGAGGAAATGCGGAAAAAACGCCAGCCGCGTCGTGAGAAACTATTATTTGACTATCAACAACTAAAACAGGAACTCGGTTATCGCCCCACATACTTGCAGCTTCATCTCTATGGAAGAAGTGAGGCGTCTGAATATAAATCAGAGTTTAAATCGTATATCGGGTTTCTTTATTGGGCTGGGGAGCTGTCAGAACGAGAGAAAGAAATTTTCTCAAAGTATGAATCATGGTTAGTGGAAGTAGAACGCACTCCGATGACAAAAAGCTACAAAATGGTTGTTTTACAGGCGATGCTTCAACGGGGTTCTTCACGATGGCATTTGCCGATTACGCCGCAAGAGGCAGCACCATTTTTCCATCGCTATCTAACCGAGAAAGAATACCGGAAGCGCATTGATTTTTCAGACAAGGAAACAAAACGGCTATGGGTTTACGATGAAGAAAAAGTAAGCAAACTTATCGCTAGAATGCCGATGACGAAATGGAGCGGGAGTTCAAACGGACTTCTTTCCTTTGACAACAATGTGTTTTCTTTAACATTTTCCATCGGACCGGAAGACGAAGAGATTTTATACCAATGGACGAAGGAGATTTGTGAGTACAGGTTGCATGTGTATTTTGAGAGAAAGAATAAATAATTGTTTATGAGAACAGAAGCTAATACACGCTTCTTCTGTTTTTATTTATACCGACACGATTCGACAACATTTTTCTTATGTTTTCGATACGATAATTTTAGGCATTTTTTACTATATGTGGAGGGATTCGATGAAGCCAGGAGCAAAGAAGTTACTAGAATACTTACAGGAAAATAAAGAATTAGATTTTAAAGATGCTAAAAATATAGGAAGTTTTTGGACTGATAAAACCATTAAGCGCTTTGTGGAAGAATACAATGATATTTTTGTTGTTGAAAACCAAAAAGTAAGACTTAAGAAGGGGGAAAACTTACAGTCTTATAAGACTCATATAGATGTGAATGAATATGTTCAAATGCGTTCAACGATTCTTTCAGAATTAGAGAAATTTCTCGTTGGTCCATTTGAAGAAAATGAAACTCTCGGTCGTAGAAAAGCACCAATGGCCCTTTATCTAACTGGGAAGCTTGTTCCATTCGGTTCCACTTTTGATGTTATTAATGAAGAAGAAAATCATATTGAAACAAAACAATTATTAGAAGATGAAGCGATGGATGAAATGCTTATTCATCGCCATGTATTTCGTCCATCTGCGATGGGATTTAGTTTTAAAATGAAATCCCTTTCGAGTATAAAAGTTCACATTAGTTGGGGAATGTACGATGATGAAGAACATAAACGGACGCAACTACAAGAAGAATGGTGTTTTGTTCCTAAAAATAAAACATATGTGGCTAAAAATGAGCCTGCTCGAGTACGTTGTAAAATTAAATATCATGACGGTTTATATCATATTAGTTTATTTTTGATTAACAGCTATAATCGGGATTCATATCCAAAACAAAGTGAAATTATGTTTCAAACAAAAATGATTGTGGAGGTTCCTAAGGAACATATAGCTGTTTTTTCTTCCAAAGCTGATATAAATCATTACGAAGATGAGCTATTATACGGACGGCATTTTCATGAGTATGCAGTTGGTCATGGGGTTGGCGTAGATTGGAAAGAAACGGATCAGTACGTCATTATTGAGAGCAAATGGCTTCCTTTTTATGAATTGCCTGTTGTAGAGCATCGTACTTTCTCTCATGCTCGATTTTTTATGAAAGAGTTAAGTGAAATGGATTCGGAAAGTTTACATACAACATTATCTATTATTCCTGAGCAATATGAAAAATGGCTATGTGAACAAAAAGGTCATATTCCATCTTTGCCGGAACATTTACAAGATATAGCGAGAAATAATGTTAACAAGATTGAAAAAATAATTAAAAGAATTCGAGAAGGTATTTGTTTAATTATAAGCAATCCTTCTGTAAAAGAAGCATTCCAATTTGCAAATAAAGTTATGATGATTCAGCAAGCTCAATCGAAGGTTGCTTTGCATTATCGTACTTTTCAAGAGAGAATAGAACCAAAATATACATCGGAATGGCGTTTATTCCAAATAGCATTTTTATTAATGAATATCGCTGGTATTGTTGATAGACATCACGAAGATAGAGATGTTGTAGATTTAATCTGGTTTCCGACAGGTGGGGGGAAAACAGAGGCGTATCTAGGATTAGCTGCATTTACCATGGGATATCGTCGGCTTATTGGGGAGTGGGATAAACCCGAAACATATGCAGGTGTTACTGTATTTATGCGTTATACATTGCGGTTGCTAACAACACAGCAATTTCAAAGAGCTGCAGCTATGATTTGCGCTGCTGAGTTGATTCGTCAGGAAAATCCTGAAAAATATGGAATTGAACCATTTCGTATAGGACTTTGGATAGGACAATCTTCTTCACCTAATACATATGAAGATACAATACTAAAAATGGAGCAAATTAGGGAAGGAAACGAAGTACTAGAAGGAAATCCGATGCAGTTAACTCACTGTCCTTGGTGCGGAACAGAACTTAATGCGGAGGATTACATCATTGAGCGGCATAAGCAATTAATTCGTTGTCATTATTATGATTGTCCTTTTTCATCTGAAAAGGGAATTCCTGCTTTAACGATTGATGAGGCTATTTATCAATATGTTCCTACGATTCTTATAGGAACTGTTGATAAAATGGCGCAGATTGCTTGGAAAAAAGATATGTATGAGTTATTTGGTCGTAAAACTCATTATGATTTAGAAAAGGGGTTTATTTTTTCTGAAACGAATAAAAAAGGATATAAGAAAATTAATTATTTAAAGCCTCCTGAATTGATTATTCAAGATGAACTGCATTTAATCTCTGGTCCATTAGGATCTTTGACGGGTCTATACGAATTAGCTGTAGATTATTTATGTCAATATGATGGAGCAGGTCCTAAAATTGTCGCATCTACGGCCACTATTAGAGGAGCTGATGAACAGATTCGTCGTCTCTACGGCCGTGAGGCTAGTCAATTTCCTTTACCAGTCCTAAAAGCAACAGATAATTTTGTATCGTATGAAGTTCCAACACAACAAAAGCCAGGAAGGTTATATGTAGGAATTTGTGCACCGGGTGTCAGTGGAAAACTTCATTCTGTCCATGTTTATTCAGCATTGTTGACAATAAGTGAAAAATTAAAAGGACCTGTAATTGATCCGTATTGGACAATTTTAGGGTATTTTAATACGATAAAAGAATTAGCAGGAACAACAATGCTTTTTAAAGATGAAATCCCAGTTCGTTTAAAATTACTTGATGAGAATTCCGAGCAAAAGGAATTAGTTATTGAGGAAATGACAAGTCGAAGAAAAGCAAGGGAAATTCCTCATTTGCTGGCTCAAATGGAAAAAACGTATGCAGAAAATGGAGCGCTTAACGCTGTATTAGCTACAAATATGATTTCGGTAGGAGTGGATGTCAATCGTCTTGGAATTATGGTAGTGCATGGTCAACCAAAAACAACATCAGAATATATTCAAGCAACTAGCCGTGTTGGAAGAACATATCCAGGTCTTGTTTTAACCTTATTCAACTCTTTACGTCCACGGGATTTATCACACTATGAAAGATTTAAATCTTACCACAGTTCAATTTACCGTTTTGTTGAACCTACAAGTGTGACACCATTTGCTCGAGGGAGTATTCAACGTGGATTAACCGGTTTGGTAGTAGGATCAATACGGCAAGGAATCATAGAGATTAGCAAAGAGCAAAGCGCAAAACGTTTTGTGATAAACGAAGATGTTGAAGAGATTAAGAAATTTTTGATTGAGAGAGCCGTAAAGACAGGAGAAATATCTGAGCAAGAATTTGAACAACATATTGAAAGTGTTTTAGATTGGTGGCTTGGAATGACAAATAAATATGATTCACTTGCCTATCGATCTTCAAAATATAATCATATGCCTTATTTATTGAAACCATTTGGTGATAGCAATGCATTGAAAGACGCAAGACCTGCGATGCATTCTCTCAGAAGTGTGGAAGCAGAGATTGAAGTAAAAGCGTGGAAAGGATAAAGTCAAAAGAAATAATTATTTGAGGTGTAGAATTATGGAAAGACAATTCGGGCAGTTGAGGCCAAGCCAGCTTTTGTTTTATCATGGACCAGGCGCCATTGTGGATATGTTGAGTGGCAGTGTTATGATTATGGCTGCAGATTTATGGGATTTTCGTTCCAAAAATGTAATAGAAGATGAGCGTGTAAGGAGTTCATTAGGAGTTCCTTATTTGAGATTGCTCAATGAAGATCAAGAAATGATAAGTGTAACTGCGCGGCCGTTTCCAAAATGGAAAGTATGTCCAAGATGTGGAATGATGACAGAATGGGATACAAGAGAGTGTTATTACTGTGGAAAAGAAAATGTAAAAATAGAGTTATTTCCTAGTCGCTTTGTCATAGCGTGTAAACATGGTCATATTCGAGATTTTCCATGGATTGAATGGCTTCATGAAGGCGAAGAAGAATGTAAAAAACCGATATTAAAAATGACTTATCGAGGTATGGCTGGATCCCTTTCAGATATGTATGTTCAATGTGTGAAATGTAGAAAACAAAAATCATTGGCAAATATTATGAAATTTACGATGGATTGTACAGGAGAACGTCCATGGATAGGGGATGAAGAACAAGATAAAGAGCAATGCAAAGAACAAATGGAGACAGTTTTACGTGGGGCTTCGAAGTTATATACTCCCATCGTATTTAGTACATTAAGTATTCCTTTAAGTGATGGGAGAGAAGACAACTTAATCGAAAAAGTAAACAGAGAGAAACATAACTTACTGAAGATAAAGGATAGATCATATGAGCAATTTAAACAAATTGCCTTAATATTGTTAGATATTACAGAAAATGAACTTCCTGCTGTTGAGCAAATTTTAAATGGTGAGTATGAGCAATCAGTATCATATGAAAACATTCGTAAGCAAGAATGGAATACAATAATTAAGAAAAATGTTGATTACTTAGAAGAGACAGGTTTTAAATCTGTTGAAGTAGAGATTCACGAACAAATGAAACCATATTTTTCATCCATTGTAAAAATAGAATCATTACCTGAAATTCAAGTATTGAGAGGATTTACACGCCTTCATTACCTAGATCCATTCGATGCTACGGAGATTCCTTTTTGCTCCATCATGAAGAATAGCCGGTCAACCGATTGGTTGCCAGCGGTAAAAAATTTAGGAGAGGGTATATTTTTTCAATTCAATATCCAGAAACTATTAGAATGGGAAAATAAGGAGAATGTGAAACAAGAATTATCTCGTATTTTTGAGCGCTATAATAAACGTCGGGAACAACTGGGGAATTCATCTATTTATTTAAAAGCCCGCCATATATTGATTCATACGTTTAGTCATGCGATGATTCAAGAATTTGCAAGGTTCTCTGGATATGCTACTACATCTCTGCGAGAGAGATTGTATTGTAGCGACGATATGTATGGTGTGTTAATTTATACAGCATCGTCTGATTCAGAGGGAGGATTAGGTGGGTTAATTGAATTATCTAAGCCAGAGAAGTTATATCCAATCTTTGTACGCGCGCTTGAGAAAATGGAGTATTGTTCGTCTGATCCTCACTGCTCCGATGCAAGATTTGAAATGCAATCTACCGTTAACGGGGCAGCTTGCCATGCTTGTGGATTTGTTTCTGAAACATCATGTGAGTGGGGGAATCAGCTTCTTGATCGACGAACTTTAATTCCCTTAAATGAAGGAGAAAGTCTTGCGTTTTTCCAATTGTAAGAAAAAAGAGCAAACTCTATTATGGGTTTGCTCCTTTTAATGCTGGACATTTTTTTAAATGTTTGAGGGCTTTGTTTTCAATTTGACGTATACGTTCACGGGAAACACCGAATAATTCCCCGATTTCTTGCAATGTCATTTCTTCACCTGTCATAAAGCCAAAACGATACAAAATTATTTTCCAATCTCTCGGGTTTTTTATGATATTACGTAAATAATCAATAGCGCTCTCAGCCAATACGCGGTTTTCTATTTCTTCCTCATAACGCTCTTCTGATAAAAGCCAGTCGCATTCCTCAGGTTCTTCAATATAAGAATAATCAATAAAAACCTGCCTTTTTAAGCTGGTGTCTTCATAAAAAGGATGGTTAAAATAACAATATATGCGTGCACGTGCCTCATCTCCAACATTGTCATCATATAGAGAATAAAGTTCTTCAAAACTGATATAATTTGTTTTGAAAAGTATATAGTCGCTATCCAAGATGTTAATATTAGTTTTCTCATTTGTTATTAGTTGTTTTTCGAAGATTTGATCATTTTTCATAAGTGTTTCAATCCGATGAGTAGGAATACGAATCAAGGACAAATTGTCTGATTTATAGCGTTGTAAACGAGCAAATAAATGTCTGCGAAAATAATAATAAAAACTACCGCCCAATTCGGGATTGTATTTTTCGTATGCCTTATGTAATGCGAAATAGGCTTCTTGATAAAGATCCTCCATTGGAACTGTTTCACATGAAAATTTTTTTGCATATTGGTAAATTGTAAATGAATAATAGTCCCATGCTAAAGAAAGAAAAGTTTCTTTCGGCAATTGTTTAAATTGTTCGTTGGTCAAGCGTCGCTTTGTTTTAGTGGATGCTAACGCTTTTATTTTCCATTGTTGTCTAAGAGTAGGTATTGATTTTGATTTGAGGTTATTTTTTATATTATTTTCTAATTCCATATATTGTTTTTTCCACAGTTTAGGGTTGAACCGCCAATACCCCACCTTTCCTTTAATAGGCTCAAAAAATGGAAAGGAAGATAAAGTATTTCGAATACTGCTCTCTGCGTATGTAGTATCTTCTTGAATGTCGCGTACGATTTCGCGAATATGTAATCCTGATGGATGCAGCATTAGAAGTTCAGCTAAATGTTGCATTAGTGATTTGGTGCCTAGCTTTTTCATTTCTGATAGCTTAGCTAAGTCTTCATATTTCATTTGCTCTGTATGTGCTTTTTCATCAAATACACCTAATTCCAAGTATAAATGATCGTCTTTTAGAAAAAATTCTAGCTTTTGTCCAGGCTCTAAATCGTAATCGATCATAAAATTACTAAGATGTTCACCATATAACACATTGTTCTTTTCATCATAATGAATAATCATAGGTGTTATTTTTTCACCATATAAGAAATTTACTTTTAAATAACCATTTTGAATCCAATCTTTGAAATAATGTGCAGCTAAAGTTTCTTGAATTCGATCATAATAGCGAAGGGTATAGCTCAACTTTTGTCTTTTCACTAGCGGCGTTGTTTCATGAGATGTTTGATCCTTTTGTTTTAGCGAAGTAGTCTGGTTATTTATGTTATAGTCTAGTTCATTAACCTTTAAATCAATGATATCCAAATTAGTGCTTCCATATAAGCGCTGTTTAGGTATGATTTTCGGTAATTCTTTGGATGCTGAATATATGAGAGAATCGTCATTTACTAAAAAAAGATTGTTTTGCAATAGTGGAACTATTTGTTTAATTGCTTCGAAATACGGAAAAAACAACGGTTGATGTGGTTGCAAGTTAAATATTCGTTTAATGATATACCGTATTTTAACAGCTTCCTTACTATCCATTACAAATTGTTTAATGATAGGAATTTTCATCGCAACTTTTTCTTTAATATAGTCGGTTACTTGAACAGAAAGAAATGCCTCGCTATAGTTTTTTTCAACTAGAGAAACGATTTGTTTGCGATTAACTTGAAAACGAGGATCAATTTTTGGAAAAAAGTATGCATTAGGATCATCGATTGAATATTTAGATAAAACATTTCTGTATATATCGGAAATTGGGATTTTGTCAATATTGTTTTTTACCATATAATAGTAGACTAAATCATTCAGCAAATTCCATTCGCTCAGAACTAAGTATATAATTCCGTCATCAGATGAAATTGTATCAAATCGGGGATCTAAATAGATTTCACTCATTGTTAAATTCATTATTCTACTATTATATTGATATGGATAAGGGTTAATTTGCATATTATAATAGAGACGGTCTAGCTCTTTGCAATAAACTTCTTTACGTGAAAAATGATCTTCTTCACTTGCTTTTTCATAATAAAATTGAGCTTCAAGAGCAAGTTTTACAAGATTTTGAGCTTCTTCAAGCGGAAGTCCTCTTCCATTTCCCCAATGTGTACGAACAAAATCAATAATAAGGTCACGGTGAAGGGGAGATCCAAGCGCACGGAATGCTCTATTAATTATGGATATATTGCTGTAAATAGGACCATTTTTCATTCCCCATTCCCCCTAGTACAAGAAAAAATGTAAAACTGTTATATCCTTTTTGTTTTTTTAGATTATTATACCAGAAGCAAAAGTTTATTATTAATCAGGTATTTTTAAACAATAAAGCAGATAGCAGAGAAAATTCTATTTAAACCAGAAGAGTGATATGATGCTACATATTGTAGATGTAATGTAGTTATTTGGATTATACAAAAGTAGAGTGGCTTCTCTTATCCACTCTACTTTTCATTAATAACTCCTAACACTTATACGTGACGACTAGTTCTTCTGTAATCATATTGTTTTCAAATACCGTTTCAAGTAACATCACCGTTTCAAGCGTTGCTTTGTAGTCGAGCGTTTCGAATTCGGTATGTTCGTGTTGATAGCCGACGGATAAGTTGACAGATGGAATGCCGAATTCGGCGAAGACTTTGGCGTCGCTTAGTCCGCCATGGGTCATTTTCCAGTCGGGCATGCCGGCGAGCGCTCCGGCTGTTTCGAAAATGCGGCCATATTCGTCAGTGCAAAACGGTACGATGCCGGCGTAAGAAGTGACGATGTCGCGCGTTCCGCGGCGGTCTACGACAATCGCGGTGTCGACGTCTTGCAAAAATGTTGGATCGATATGGCGCGAGCCGAGGCAGCCGATTTCTTCTTCGACGGTGAAGGCGATTTTCAGTGTTCCTTGGAAGCGGGAATGGCGAATGACATCAAGTATTTCTAAGATGACCGCGATTCCCGCGCGGTCGTCGGCGCCTAAGATGCCGCGCGAGCTGCTTAGTACGGTTCCACTTTCGATAATCGTACGTTTCGGTGAAAACGGGCGAACCGTATCCATATGGGCGGACAGCAGAATAGTAGGGCCGTTTCCGCAATAAACCGCGGCAAGCAAGTTTCCGTAAGCATCGATTTGGCACCAATCGGTTTTTTGGCGAAGACGTCCATATAACATTTGCCTAATCATCGTTTCCCTGCCGCTTCTTCCATTGATGGAAAGAAGGGAGTATAGGCGGTGTTTGAATGTTTCTAAACGGTACGCCATCAGCAGCTCCGGATTCCGCCAGACGTTGTATAACCGTTCGGCCATCGTCAAAAGGTCATCGATGTGTCCGCGCTGATAGAATAAGGTTGCTTTTCTTTTTTCCGCTTTAATTCGAATTTGCTGCGGGGTGCAAGCCCGGATGATGGCGAGCTGCTGGGCGGATAAGTCTTCGAGAAAATAAATCGTTGCCGGGCGAACTCCCTCTCCGTCGCAGCTGTTAACAGTGTAAATATGCATCATATTCAGCCAGCGGACGATGCCGCGGACGTACGGATCGATTTGAATGAGAGGAAGTTCGTTTTTCGTCGGGTCGACCAGCGTTTCTCTTCCTGGAATGTCANGATTGCGNNNAACCATTTGCTTAGCGGTTTGCTGGAGCGCTTCCATCCAGTCCGTTTCGGAAATGGTGTCAAGGTGCTGGTGCCTTTGGATGAGCGTTGCGAATGTTTGCGCAAGCCATTGTGATGTTATTCCTGTTTCCGTATCTTCCGGAAGAAATCCGTGCCGAATCATGAGTTTCGTCCATTTTTCCATACTACCCATCTCCTTTTCAAATTCGTTACAATACAACTATACAAATCGGTGTGTGACAGCCTGTCACAAAGGGAGGGAGTGTGGAGTGGAAGAGTACGAGTTTTTTCCGCATCACGAAGAGCGCCGCTTGCTTGCCGAGTGGAGAGAAGAAAAAGACCGAAAGCGGCGTGAGAAAATCGAAAGCGAATTGATCCATTTGTACGTTCGTTTTGGCGAGTATTTCAAAATATCGAGCAAACCCGATCCGAAGCTGGCGAAAATGTATTTGCAAAAGGTGTTAAAGCGCAAGCCAAGCCATCCGGTTGCGAATTATCGGTTGGCGCATATTTACTATAAAGAAGGAAGATACGCCGAAGCGGCGTATCATTTTCATCGGGCGCTTTCGGGATCAATGGATGAGCCTCTTAATGACACGCAGGCGATGCTAAGCCATATGTTTCTTGTCAATTGCGGCATTTTTCTCGCGTCAAACGCATTAAAGCAGATCGAAAAGATGGAAACAAAACCATATGATGAAGAAAAGGTCGAGGGCTATCGCCAAGCGATTTTTCTCAATCGCATCGAAGATTTTCACCGCGCGCTTTATCGCATTATTACACCGGAAAGCGACGAAATTGTAACAGAGGAAACCTATTTTTCCGAGCAGGAGCGGTTTTCGCTGCATGAAGTGATGCTTTGCCTCAGCGAACGAGACGGTTTTGTCGTTCGTTACGCAGGCGAGTTGGTGGAGCTCGAATACCAATCGTTTTTTGCGCTTGCGACAATTCTGCATAGCGAACGGCCGATGACTGGGGAAGACGTCCGCAAAATGTTGTTTCAATCGTTTTTTGGCAGAGATGTTACCGATGCCGCCGTTCGGAAGATGTTTGAGCGGCTGCGCGCGCGCATTCCGTTCTGGGATGAGATCATTGAGACGATAAGGATAGGAAACAAAGCGGCGCGGCGCCGCAAACAAGGCGTTTCGTATCGGATTTTTTGCCGCGCGAGCGATATATTTCCTTGGGAGTAGGAATTGGATGAACATAC
>JGI26049J44785_1001110_pt1 | contig 13845 bp, 13 predicted proteins | sample HigsolmetaGSP11D_FD_44785 | JGI IMG/M metagenome (IMG submission 44785)
GGGGAAACATATGCCACAAGAAAAGTATTGTTTAGGAAGTGAATTAGCAAACAAAAAACTACCAGTTTATGTTGTGTACGAAGATGAGTATGTGACTTGTATCTTAGACCACGCTCCCTTTAATGATGGACATACTTTGATACTACCAAAGAAACATTTTAAAGAAGTGGAAGAACTCAATGTGGATACAGCAAATGCAATTATGAAGGCATCTATACTTGTTTCAAAGGCTATTAAGTTATTGTATAAACCTGATGGTATTACAATTTGTCAAAATGGTGGTATTTTTAATGAATTAACCCATTATCATATGCATATTGTACCAAGATACGAAAATCAGTCTTTTTCAGATTTTTACTTAGAAGATGAGACAGAAAATGATAATAAAGTAAAAAATCTTAGGGACGTAATGTTAAAATTACAAGAGGCAATATACGCTGTTAAATAATAATCTGTATCAGCTAACGATGGCGTTATTTCAAGAAAAGAAGAACTTTCTTAACTCCGAAGTTCCTAAATTTTTGTGCTATATCAACATTAACCTTTAACACAGCCAAATACTTAAAACCGTTTCAACCTGTTCTGGAGTTAAACACTTCTAAACATCGTTCGACAATTTTTCTCCTTACATACAATGCATCTTCACTAATTTTAAGATTGTTCGACTCGCGCATTTCTGCCATGTCGCAACACTCCTTTTCTGATTTTTTGAAAGGCTTTGTTATCGTTAATTGCTAATTTTCGACCAAATGAAAAGCCACCTTATGATGATAAGGTAGCTTTTTTTGTACTTGTTCTATTCAACTCTCGCACTCATTAGTTCATTAAGATTGAATAAGATTTAATTAATACAATCTAAAAATCCTTCCATCTAAGGAAGAGATTTTTTAATTAACTTCGGCTAGTCTTTTTGCGATAGGCTTCTTCCAATACTGATTTTAAACCTTCACATTTTTTTGAAATAAATGTTGTCCAGAATTTCTTACCTTTTTCTGCAAGTTCTTCAGGAGTAAAACTATTTTCATCAAATTTTCCCCAACATCCATCCTTCGTCAATTTATCCCAGAAGATATAATCAGCGTATATTCGATTTTCTGTTGGAACATCCGAACCCATAGATTTTAGTTTTACAAGTTCAGGACATAACCACATTGCGGTACATACTGATAATAAACCACCGTGCATCTCATTAAGTCCTTCTAATCCAGCTGCTTTAATAGCTTCTTCCCAAGGAGTACGACCGTTATGATGAGGGGTTATAACAATCAAATCTTGATACTTATAGTTGATATGCTTGATAAACGCTGCTTCCCAGTAGGAACCCCCGTGACCACAACAAAGAACGAACTTTTTAAAACCCTGCCTATTTAAATTAACTATAATCTCTTCTAACATATTAGTTAATACATTAGGACTTACAGTAACCGTTCCTTTACAGTTAGCGTGTTCTTCAGATGTATTAAAAGGAAGAGTAGGTAATACGTAAGCATTTAACTCTTTCCCATAGGCTTCAGCATATAATTCTGCAATTAAAGTATCCAAATGCATCGGTAAATATGGACCGAATTGTTCCGTGGCTCCAACAGATAAAATAGCTGTATCCGTGCCACTTTCTAATAATTCTTTTGTAGAATTTTTATAACTAAGCATATAAATTCCTCCATATTGTTTATTAATTTTTATCTTATCGGATTTTTGTTCATTCCAACTCACTCCTATCATTAATCTCCAATCATTTAATTCAACAAGGACTAAATAATTCCTTTTAAATCAATAACCAACACCCTCAGCTTATTTAACTAAACTGCTCCGTTAGTTAAATAAAAATCAACATGGAAATTTAACAGAGCCAAAAAGAAAAGAATTTGTACGCGGGAAAATGGTTGAACAAGGAAAAAGTAATCGGAAATAATCCGGTTGCTTTTTTTACAGGCAAGCGTCCACCGCTGCACGAAAGTTTGTTTGCCCATCCATGCAAATATTTTGCAATGCCGGGCTCTGCGAAGGAAAGAGTAAATGAGAAAAATAACCCGTATTTCGAACGGCTTGAATAAGAAACCAAAAACCGCCGTTGTAACGGTAAACCATAAGCGGTGTTTTTTCCGTGGGGTAAGCACCATTGGTAAACAAGCAAGATTGTCACTGGAATAATGGAAGCAACCAGTGGAAAGCTTCATAAAAAAGCAAAAAAATATCGGCAAAGGTCCCCAAAGTTTTGAGGGTTATAGCCTTTTTGCGCCGATATAACGTGGTTTCCAATAAGGATTATTCAGGCTGTCGATTTTTACCCCTTGCGATACGGAATGGATGACTTGGTTATGGCCAATATAAATGGCAACATGCGATACTCCTCTTGTATAGGTATGGAAGAAAACCAGATCTCCCGGTTTTAATTTCGATTTGCTGACTTTTTTGCCTTTTGTATACATGGCGGCTGCTGTTCTTGGGAGGGTTTTTCCGTTCTTTTTGTAAGTATATTTTACAAATCCTGAACAATCAAAACCGGATGGAGTAGTTCCGCCCCATTTATACGGCGTGCCAATGTAATGTTTTGCTGTTTTTACAACTTTTGCCGGTGAGTATGTAGCGGCTTCCGTTTGTTTAGATGGAAGCAGAAAACCAAAACCTAACATACAAGAAAGCAGTATTGGAGCTATCTTTCTCATTTTTCCACCTCTATCTCGTAATCACGCAAATCCAATATACCAATTTTTGTCGAATTTTTGGTTACGCTAACATTAAATAATATTACAAAAACATTACATAAACGACAAAATTTTAAATGAGTGGCACTGTTCTGTCTTAATAAACAGAGGGTTCAGTTGCCAATCTTTTTTGTTTGTTAAGGGGAGTGCCGTTCAAACTGGCAGAATTATGTCTAATTTTGAATTAAAAATTTATTTTTATATAATGGAAGCATACTCCACTATTGAAAGGAACGATCTCGATGATTGTCAGGTCAGAAGAAGATTTGGAAGGATTAAAAAAAATCGGCCGGCTCGTTGCGGCGATCCGCGACGAATTAAAAGAGAAGGCAAAACCCGGCATCTCGACAAAAGAATTGGATGAATTGGCAGGTAGAAGATTTGAAGAAAACGGGGCAATTTCAGGCCCAAAAGGAGAGTATGATTTTCCGGGTTACACATGCATCAGCGTAAATGAAGAAGTGGCACACGGAATCCCCGGAAACAGAGTACTGCGCGAAGGGGATCTTGTGAATGTCGATGTATCGGGATCGTTGAACGGATATTATGCCGATACGGGGATCTCTTTTGTGGTTGGAAAAGGGGATTCGGAACTTTTCGCCCTTTGCGAATGTGCGCAAAGGGCGTTCGACCGGGGCCTTGAAAAGATCAGGGCTGGGAAAAAACAAAACCAAATCGGTCGGGCGGTTGAAAAAGAAGTGTACAGAAGCGGATTCGAGGTGCTGCTGAATTTGACGGGCCACGGTGTAGGAAGGGCGCTGCATGAAGATCCGGAGTATATTTTAAATTATTACGATCCGGAAGATACAGATTTGTTACAAGACGGTATGGTCATTGCATTTGAACCGTTTGTGTCGACCGGCGCCGATGAAGTGGTCGAATCAGGTGACGGATGGACATATGTGACGCCGGACGGGAGTTTTGTGGCGCAAGTGGAACATACCGTCATTGTAACAAAAGGCAAGCCTATCGTTTTAACGCGATGACTGGGGAAACCGCCCGGATACGGTGTGCCAGCCAGCCCGCAAACAGCGATAAGATGATGTCTTTCGGAAGCGGCACAGCCATCCAAAGCCAGGCCATTTTGTAACTGAACGCCTGCGGGGCCTGTGCCCAAATTTTATAGGCAGCGTACATCCAGTTGGTTCCTATGAAATAATTGAGAACCAGACCGATGATGGCAGCGATGAAGTACGCTGTTAGATTTTGGCGCTTTTCAATGACTTTGCCGGTTGCATATGCGGCTGCAATAAAACTGAGAATGAATCCGAATGACGGGCTTACGACGGTTTGGAACCCGCCGCTGAACTGCGCAAAAACCGGCGCCCCCAATAAGCCGATCAGCATATAAGCAACCATTGATAGGGCCCCGAGCATGCTCCCGAGTACTGCCCCCGCCAGCACGGCAAAAAAGGTTTGTAATGTAATCGGCACCCCTCCGACGACAAGAAACGGCGCAATTGATGTAATATTTGCCCCAATCGCCATCAGCGCGGCAAACATCCCCGCATAACACAAGTCAATGGCACGGAATTTTTTTGCTGACATTTATTCCACATCCCTTTTTCTTGTTTTGTATACTAATAGATTAAAAAAACAGTAAATATATGTCAACTTAAATTTTAAATAGGTTTACATATAAGCCGGTTTGTTTCAAAATGAGCGGTTTTAGCACTAAAGTGTGGAATGGAATATAGTTGAAGTTTTGGTTCATTCCAAAATGGGGTTGTGCGTTCCCATTTGAAGTTGTTCCATCCCCCGAAAAAGCAGAGATCTAATGGAATTTCGCAAATGCAAAAAGGAATCTGTATTATCATATTGAAGTTAACGTTAACGTAAATAGTATGATAGTTCAAAAGACAGGAGGGGAGTGAGGTGCCTTATACCACATCCGAATTGGCGGGCGAGTTCGACGTGACGACCCGGACGATCCGCTACTACGAAGAACTCGGCCTGCTTAAACCAAAACGCGCTCCGAACGGCAGAAGATGTTACTCCAAAAAAGACTACACAAGGCTAAAACTCATTTTCCGCGGGAAACAATTACACTTTACTCTCGAAGAAATCAAAGAAATGATTGAGCTGTTTGACCGCGACCGCACCGGTATCAAACAATTGGAAAAAACGATTGAATACGGCGAGCAGAAACGGCAGGAAGTCATCCGGAAAATTCAGGAACTTCGGGAACTACAGGCCGAATTGGAAAAATACTTATCTGACTTTCAAACACGCTTAAAAAAGCTAAGGGAGGAGCAGGGATGAACATTCCTGAATTATTGGCACGAAATGCACGAAAGTATCCGTTCCAGGAAGCCGTTGTTTCACCGGATGAACGGCTGACGTACCGGGAACTGGACAAAAAAGTGAACCGTTTGGCGAACGCTCTTCAAAACCGCGGCTTCCGGCCGGGCGCCGGAGCGGTAATCATGATGCCGAACACTGTTGAATTTGTCATTTCTTATTTTGCCGTACTCCGCCTTGGCGGCATAGCGGTACCGATCAATGCTAAATCAAGCCGTGCTGAACTCGAATATATTTTAGAGCACAGCGAAGCATCCGCGTTTTTGGTTCATGAACGGCTTTTTGACGGCATAAAAAAGGCGGAGTTTCCGGAGCAACTTTTGAAAATAAAAACCGGTACTGCTGCATCCAGTTGGCAAACTTTTACAGAACTGATCGGGAACGCGACCGATACGGAAATCCGCTGCCTTTTAAAGGAAGACGATGATGCATCCATTCTCTACACTTCCGGCACGACAGGGAAACCAAAAGGCGTGCTGTTTACTTGCCGTAATATTTTGACTTCCGCTTGGATGATGTGTGTAGAAATGTCGATGAAACCGGAAAGCAGAATTTTGCATATGATGCCACTCAGCCATTCGGCACCGTTGCACCTGTTTTTGGTTGCGGGCACGATTGTAGGTGCAACCCATGTGCTTTCGCCTGTTTTTACGCCGGGAGCGCTGGCCGAAACGGTCGAACAAGAACGCATTACCCATTTCTTTGGTGCCCCTGTTGCTTATTTGTTTACGGCAAAACTGCCAAATTTGAACGATTACGATTTATCCAGCATGCAATATTGGGTGTACGGCGGCGCACCGCTTTCAAAACAGGAAGTCGAAATGGTGCAGAAAGCTTTTCAAACAGACCGACTTGTATGCGTTTACGGTCTGACAGAAGCGGGGCCAAGTGGAACCTTGCTGCTACCGGAAGAACACAAAGAAAAAGCGGGAAGCATAGGGAAACGCGCAGCCCTTGGAACGGAAATCAGGCTTGTGAATGATCAAGGGGAAGAAGTGGGAATGAAAGAAGTCGGTGAAATCGCGTTATATGGGGAGAGTGTGATGAAGGGTTATCTCCGCGATCCCGAGGAAACAAACCTCGTCTTACAAAACGGCTGGCTGCTCACGGGTGATCTTGCAAGAAAAGATGAAGACGGCTTTTTCTGGGTAGTAGACCGAAAAAAAGATATGGTCATCTCAGGCGGCGTCAATGTGTATCCGAAAGAAATCGAGGATGTGTTGATTAACCATCCGAAAATAAAAGAAGTTGCGGTCATCGGTGTATCGCATCCGGAATGGGGCGAAACTGTAAAAGCTTTTCTCGTGTTGGAGGAACCGATCGGTGATATTGAAGGAGAATGCAATCGCTTCCTATCTGGAAAACTTGCCTCCTATAAAATTCCAAAACTGTATGAAGTAATCGATGAGCTGCCGAGGAACGCCACGGGCAAAATTCAAAAACAAGTGTTGAGGGGGATGACGAATGAACTTTTATCTTGACGACCCGAATTTAGGACGGCTGCTGCAAAAATATTTAGATCCGCAGTTTTTTGAGTGGGCTGAAAAAGAATGCACCGAATTCGGGGCGATGTGTGCGGAGGAGATCGATGAGCGTGCGGCGCACACCGACCGCGAAGGCCGGCCGAAACTCATCAAATACAACCGTTACGGGGAAGATGTGTCAAAAGTATGGGTGAATGAAGGCTATTTAAAAACGGTTGAGCAGGTATACAACAAAGGAATTGTCGGCTATGTCCATAAAAACATTCCAGATTTGGGCCGTAGAGGCAACTATGTGTATGCGTTTACGCAAGGCTATTTGTTGTCGCAGGCGGAACCCGGGTTTTACTGCCCGGTAACCTTGACGGCGGCGGCTGCATTTTTGCTCGACCATTACGGAAGCGAAGAACTCAAACAGGCCTATTTGCGGCAGCTCATTTCAACGGGGGAAGTTGAGCGTTTTGAAGGGGCGACTTTTTTAACGGAACGGCAGGGCGGCTCTGATGTCGGCGCCAATGAAACGAGGGCAGTTGCAGAAGGGGGCCATTACCGGCTTTACGGTGAAAAATATTTTGCCTCCAATGCAGGGATGTGCGGCGTGGCTATGGTATTGGCAAGGCGTGAAGGGGTGCCGTCCGGAACGAAAGGCTTAAGCTTATTTTTAGTGCCGTGGGAAAAAGAAAACGGTGAAAAGAACGGCATTTATATCCGCCGCTTGAAAGATAAACTCGGCGTGCGCGCGGTGCCGTCCGCCGAAGTCGTGTTTGATGGCGCGAAAGCTTATCTCGTGGGGGATCCTGCGAAAGGTTTTTACTATATGATGGAGGCGTTAAACCTTTCGCGCGTCTGCAATGCCGTTGCTTCAATTGGTATTATGCGCCGGGCTTACAGGGAAGCACGGGCATATGCGCTAAGAAGAACGGCATTTGGCCATAGGCTTGCCGATTACCCGATGGTGAAAGAAACGCTTGTCAAAATGGCGGCGAAGCAGGAAGTTGAAACAAGTGCCGTTTTCAGACTTGCCCGACTTTTTGACCGGACTGCTTTCGGAAAAGCGGATAAAAAAGAACAAATCATGGCGCGCCTTCTGATTGCACTCTTAAAAATGGAGACGGCCGAGCAGGCGATCCATTTTGCGCATGAAGCGATCGAAATGCACGGAGGGAACGGCTATATTGAAGACTTTGTCACACCAAGGCTTTTGCGCGATGCACAGGTGCTTACCGTCTGGGAAGGGACAGCCAATATTCTCGGACTTGAAGTGCTGCGCCTGATGCGGAAATTCAACGCCCATGAAATGTTCATTAAAGAGATGAAAAGAAAAACTTCTGTCTTGCAGGCGGGAGCCTTGTTATCTGCCGGGATTGAACAGCTGGAAGAAACTTGCCGGTTTGTCATGGAAGCGAAAGACGAGGCAGCCCAAACTTACCATTGCAAACGGATCGCCAAGCAAATGGTGAAAATTTTCGAAAGCGTGGTCGCGTTGGAAGATGCAGGGACCGGGGAACGTCAAAAATCCGTTGTCGAAGCATTTCTTCAGTTAACATGGCATGATCCGCTTTGTATCGACCCGGAAATGGCTTTCGTAAAAAATTTTGATGAAATTGTATTGGAAACGGTTCTGGGAAATTAGTGCGGCTGTCACGGAATTTCTTATGGCGAATACACTAAATGGAAAAAGCCTGGATAAAGAGGTGATCCATTTTGTATTGGCAGCAGCCTTATGCATATTTTTATCCGCCACAGCATGAACCGGTTTCACGGCATCACAGGCCGAAATATACGTTTCCGCCGCAGCATCAGCCGAAACAGCCGGGGATCGAGAAGCTGATGAACCCGCGCCCGATGGTGGAAGATCTATCGTATTCGGGATCGGGCAAATTGAAAAATAAAATGGCAATTGTGACCGGCGGGGACAGCGGAATCGGGGCGGCCGTTGCGATTGCTTTTGCCAAAGAAGGCGCAGATATGGTAATCCCGTATTTTTACGAGTACGAAAACGAAGATGCCGAGCGCACGAAACGGAGAATTGAAGAGCTGGGGAGGCGGTGCCTGCTTATTCCAGGGGATTTGAAGGAGCCGGCTCATTGCCGGAATGTGGTGAAACAAACGATCGACACTTTCGGGCGCCTGGATATTCTTGTCAACAACCATGCGATGCAGTTTACCCAGGATAACTTCCTCGATATTACAAACGAGCAGTGGGATTTGACGTTTAAAAACAATATTTACAGCTTTTTCTATATGGTAAAAGCCGCGCTGCCTTATTTGAGAGCGGGCAGTTCGATCATCAATACAACATCGGTTGCTGCTTATGAAGGGCATAAATCTTTGATTGACTATGCCTCGACAAAAGGAGCGATTGTGGCATTCACAAGGTCGTTGTCGCAAAATCTTGTTAAGAAAGGGATCCGTGTAAATGCGGTGGCGCCCGGTCCGATCTGGACGCCGCTGATCCCGTCGAGCTTCAGCGCTGAGCAGGTTGCAAAATTCGGACGCGACGTGCCGATGAAACGTGCCGGCCAGCCGTATGAACTGGCGCCGGCTTATGTATATCTTGCATCCGGTGATTCCAGCTATGTTACCGGGCAGGTTCTTCATGTTAACGGCGGCACGATTACCGGATCATAGAAGTTAAGATATCCACATAAATCGGGGATTCGGAACATGAACGCGTGTGAATTTTGCATGAAAAAAAGCTGAACTCGCATGAATCTGCGTAGCAAATCTGCATGAAGTGTAAGCTGCGTTCCAAAAAAGAAGATAACTTACTCGTTATCTCCTTCATCATGCTTCTGAGAATTATCCAAAAATTGTTCGGTGAAATCGACCAGCGCCCGCTGTTTCATCAGCCTGGACAGGGCCGCGCCGACAAAACCGGTTTTCACTTTGTGGCTGCGTTCAAAAGCGCGGCCGATTTTATTGAACAAATCGGAGTTTTCTTCATAATCTTTGTATGACTTCCATACCCTTTTGCCGTTTACCATCATGGCGCAGCTCTGTTTAAATACGGTTGTGTACCGCGACGAACGGTATTCGCCAAGGTGCATCGAAGTATTGGAAAGATAATCAACCCCGAGCAGCAAAATATACCCGTTCTTATCGTAAATGCGGGCGAGCGGGGATTTTTCCCCGAACGGGAAGTCAAGCGAGTGGCCTTCCACAATATATTTTGCGTCACGGCCCCATGCTGTAAACGAACAGTTTGGGTGATTGCTCCTTAAAACGCCCGGGAATGTCCGGAAAAGTTCAGCAATCCGGCCCATCCCATAAGTGGGGGTAATCCGCGGATCGAAGGCCGGTATGGATTTGCGGATCTCATCCCACCATTCTTCCGGGATAGGCGGATTTTCCCAATAAGCCGGATCCGAATTATTCGTTGTTTGCGCCGGCATCACAATGGTCCCTTGATTGGTAATGACTTCCATTAATGCTTGGATTACGGCAACTTCTCCCCCGCAAACCCAGCCAATCGAGCTTAAAGAAGAGTGGACGATCACGGTCATGCCTTCCGCAAGCCCCAGTTTGCGGAAATCTTCCATAAGCCTTTCTTTTGTGACCAAGATATGTTTTTTGCGGATGACTTGTTCTTCTGACATACAGGCTTCTCCAATCTTGCATATTTTTATTGTAATGTTTCTCCGGGCTTGCCTCATATCCTTTAATATTGAAAAAGTTTTCCAAGATAAGGAGAAGAGGCAGAACATGGCAGTGTTTTTTAAAGGAGCGCTGATTCTGATCGGTGTCGCTTTTATAGGAGAATGCATTGAATTTTTGACCAATATGGTGCTAGCGAACGAACTCGGGGCACATGGCATGGGTTTGTATATGTCGATTTTGCCGGTGATTTTTTTAATTGTGACGATTGCCAGCATGGAACTGCCGATCTCGATTTCAAAATTTATTGCTGAAAAAGAAGAAAAATACCACCGCGGCATGCTGCAGTATACGATCCGCCTGACGATTCTGTTTGTGCTTCTTTTGATGGCAGCAGCCGTTTTGTGGCTTCACGCACTGCCGGTTTTCCGGCATTACCATCCGTATATCCGTTGGCTGATCGTTGCCCTTATCCCGATTATAGCATTTTCCTCGATCGCAAGAGGGTATTTTATGGGTGTCCAGCAAATGGGAAAAATTGCCGTCGCCAATTTCCTGAGAAAAATCATGCAACTCGTTTTGCTTGTTTTTCTATTCCATTGGATTCAGTTTGATTTGGAGCTGTCCATTTTCATTGCGCTGTGCACGCTTGTCGGGAGCGACCTGATTGTGCTGCTGTATCTTTTCCATATGTTTGTGCTACAAATGAAAATGCTGAAGAAAAAAGAACAGGCGGNGATGGGCGGGAAAACGATCCGGAGAAGTTTGCTTGCAGTTTCCCTGCCGACAACTGGCATGCGCGTCTTTCATTCGATTACAAACGCCATTGAGCCATTTTTTATTAAATGGGTGCTCGTCAAATCGGGTATGACGGAAACAATGGCGAATGAACATTTCGGGCTGATGGCGGGCGTAGCTTTTACGATCGGTTTTTTCCCGGCTTTTATTGCCCACTCCTTATCAACGGTGCTGATTCCGACCGTTTCGGAAGCATACGTCAAAAAAGACGGCTTGAAGCTGCAAAAACTGTTGCAGCAGGTCATGATGATGACATTCGTTTACGGGTTGCCGGCCGTAGTGATCATTTATCTATTCGCTGTTCCACTCGCTGCGCTGTTTTCACATTCTGCCGCCGCGGCCGTTTATGTGCAGCTTTTATGGCCGTATTTTTTGTTCCATTATTTTGTCATTCCGATGCAGGCGTTTTTAATCGGGCTCGGGCTGGTCAGGGATGCATTGGCGCATTTTGTTTGGTCAACGGCCGTGATGTACTGTCTGATTTATTTTCTCGGCGTCAATCCGCAGTATCAAATGGCGGGTGTCATGATCGCAATGAATACGGGGACGCTTCTTGTAATGATGATGCATTATTTAACGATTTGCAAAAAAATTGAAGTTTCCCTCATTTTGCGGAAGCCGATGAAACACACATTTTAACGCGCTTATGGACATGCGGCATTCCTTACGTTTAAAATGGGGGAAACAAGGAGGGATGATGATGCTTGAATTTATTGGCTGCGGCAGCGCTTTTCATACGGAACTCGGAAACAATAGCGCTTTTTACATAAAAGGCCAGACGCTTTTTCTCATTGACTGCGGGAGTAGCACATTTGCAAGGCTGCGGGAATCAGGGATTTTGCAAAAAGCGGACCGAATCCATGTCGTTTTGACCCATACGCATGCCGACCACGTAGGATCGCTTGGGGATCTGGTGCTTTATGGTTATTGGATCATAGGGAAAATGGCGGAGCCGGCTGTAACGGTCTATGCGCCTAAAGACTTAAACATCCGTATGCTATTGGACATGATGGGCGCGGAGGAAAAAACGTATATCCTGAAAGAATTCACTCCCGGAGAAGAGATTGAAATTCCAGAACTTTCTATCCGGTTTGAAGCGGTTCCGGTCAGGCATGTTCCCGAACTGCACTGTTTCGGCTATGTGCTGAGGATTCAAAACGAGTTGATTTATTACAGTGGCGACTGTTGTGAAATTCCCGCGTCTATTTTAGAAAAACTAACCGGCGGTGCATTTGGCGCTTTTTATCAGGATACGTGCAAAGCGGATTACGAAGACAATGTGCACTTGTCGCTCCGCAAATTGGCAGAAATCATCGGCCCGGCATTCAGGGATAAAGTGTACTGTATGCACCAGGACGAGGGTTTTGACAGGGATGAAGCTGAAAAACTCGGTTTTCAAGTTGTAAAACCATACGGAGAAAAGTAAAAACACAAGGGCATGGTACCCTTGTGTTTATTTGGAAGGCCTGTACCCGGCTTTTTTCGCCTGCGCCTCTGTACAGAACCATACAATATTGTCCTTTGTCCGGTTGTAATATGGATTCCCCGGTAAATGATAAATTTTGCTGTTTGCATTGCCTTTAATTTTTCCTTTGCAGACCATGTTGCTTTCCTGGTCATCTGCAGGGTTGTTTTGGTATGCACTTGAGCTTCCGGCCCCGCCCGTACCGGACTGCTTTGCGGATGATGATTTCGCAGCGGCAGTTGATTTCGAGCAGCCGTTAAATCCGGAATCGGTGGCATATCCTTTTTGAGACCAAATATGTAAGTGCTTGTTTTCTGCAATCTTTTCGTCTTTTTCGTATTTTGACAAATATTTGTACGGCGGATGATAAATATAAGCGACCCGGGCATAACCGTCTTTCAGCAATTCTTCCTGCACCGATTTTCCATTTACATACACATAGGCAAGAAGACGGCCGTATTTATCGCGGGTATCGCCGTTTGTTTCGAATTCCAGCGTCAACTTGCCGCTGTTGACCAATTGTTTATTTTTGTTATAGGCACTCACGGCATACGGCTGGACGCAGGTACCCGGTTTTTTCTCTTCCGGTGTATCCACCAGCAAATAGCGCACTGTTTTTTCTTTCCCTTTATAGATGACTTTGATTGTATCCCCATCAACCGTTTCTACCAATGTTGCGGCATGCTGGTTGGATGGAGTGGAAATTTTTTTATGTTTTTTTACTGCAGGTACCGCAGCCTCAGCCGGTTTGCTTTTATCTTCTTTAGGATTGCTGCCGGACTTGCCGGCGGTGTTTTTCGCTTTGGTAGCAGCTGTTTGATAATCACTCTTTTGATGCGTTGTATCCTGTGTTGGTGCCGTGATTCCGAAAAGAATGAAAAAAATGATGGCAAGGATGAAATATCCCGTACTGGAAGAAAACTTTGTTTTTTTCTTTGCCCAAAAGCCGAGGCGCGGGAAGAAAAAACTTAAAAAAGCAAAAAGCAAGGACAGGAATGCGAAAGCCAGGAAAAAGCCGTTAATATGTGAAAACAAAAATTTAACGGCATTTATGACAACAGCGATGACCGCCAGAACGACAAAAAATCCAAGGCAACCAAAGCCAGCTTTTTTCATTTTATAATCCCCCTTAAAATTTCCACGCAATGACATCCTGAAAGCTTTGGAGCCATGGGAAACGACATGATAAAAAGCACAAGGGCAACCTTCCCTTGTGCTTTCTCTCTATATAAGCGGCCCCGAGAGGACTCGAACCTCCGACGCACGGTTTAGGAAACCGACGCTCTATCCACTGAGCTACGGAGCCATATCTGTGTTGTTAAAATGAACAGATATTATTATATACGAAAAAGTTGTTTTTGAAAAGCCTTTTTGCATTTTTCGGCGGATTTGTTGCAGCTTTACTAAGGTATCCAGGCGAGGACGGTTTTCTTCTGCACGTAGAGAAATAAATTTGTGATCCATCTTGCAATGGCACCGATGTTGTTTTATATCTTTA
>JGI26049J44785_1001121_pt1 | contig 13755 bp, 10 predicted proteins | sample HigsolmetaGSP11D_FD_44785 | JGI IMG/M metagenome (IMG submission 44785)
TTATAAAATAAAAGAAGCCTCCTCGAAAATGCCCGTCGTCCAAACACACACTTTCAAAGGAGGTTTCAATAAATGCACTCTAATTGTACCAGAAAACTTCTAAATTTAGAAGATGTAAATATAAAAAAAATAGTGCATGCTGATAACTATGTAAAGATATTCATTGAAACGGATCCTTCTCTTCAGACATGTCCTAGATGCGGTAATCAAACAAAACGAATTCATGATTATCGTTATCAGGAGATTAAGGATCTACCTTTTCAACTGAAAGATACATACTTAGTACTAAAGAAAAGACGTTATATCTGCCAATGCGGCAAAAGGTTTATTGAAAAATATCATTTCCTTGCTTCTTATCAACGGCGTACCATACGGCTATCCTACAAGATAATAGACTTACTTAGAAACCTTACCAGTATTAAAGCCGTTGCAGAAGCTACAAATGTATCAGTAAATACTGTTTCTAGGCTTTTGGATACCATTAATTATTGCACACCTTCTATACCAGAATGTATTGCAATTGATGAGTTTAAGGGCAATACGGATGCAGGTAAATATCAATGTATACTAATAGATGCAAAGAAACATCGTATTCTTGATATCTTACCAGATAGAACGCAGAGTCATTTAAGCTCTTATATCAGAGAAATAAACCGGGCTGAGCGCCATCGTGTGAAATTCTTCGTCTGTGATATGTGGCAGCCATATGTGGACCTTGCAAAAGCTTATTTTCCTAATGCTACTATTATAATAGATAAATATCATTTCATACGACAAGTAACATGGGCAATCGAGAAAGTAAGAAAAAATCTACAAAAAACAATGCCTGCAAAGCTAAGAAAATACTATAAGCGAAGCAGAAAGCTCATCCTTACTCGATACGCAAAGCTAAAGGATGAAAACAAGAAAGCATGTGATCTTATGTTACTTTACAACGACGACTTAAGATTGGCTCACTACCTTAAAGAATGGTTTTACGATATATGTCAAAGCGAGAAATATTCATATCAAAGAACAGCTTTCTGGGATTGGGTTAAGGCTGCTGAAAAATCAGGTATACCCGAATTCGAGAAATGTGCAAAAACCTATAGAAACTGGTCAAAAGGCATACTTAATGCCTTTAAATACAAATATACAAATGGTCCTACTGAAGGATTTAATAACAAAATCAAAGTACTAAAGAGATTATCTTTTGGTATTCGTAGCTTTAAAAGATTTCGTACAAGAATTATACACTGCTCAATCTAATTAAAAAATGGACGACAGGCATGAGGCTTATTTCGCATGCCCAAAAACATGAATTATAGCCACCAAACATTAAAATGGCTCTAAACACAGTAATGGAGTAGGATTCAAAAAATCCTACCCCAACTATTGCAAAAGAGCCTTTTTCTTTGCTATGATACGCTGTATAAAATTTCAGCATACGTTGGTAAGCTCCAGTACTTTTTCGCTACCAAGGTTTCCAGTTCATCAATGATTACCCGAAGTTCCGTCATTGCCATGAATACGGAATTTCGATAGTATTTTGCAAGTTCTAAGCTATCAGATATGGTTTTCGTATTTAATACCATGGCTTCGAGATTTTCTAACTTCTTATACAAGGAGGAAGTCAAACCAGATAGCTTCTTAACCAAGGTTTCTTCTAAACCTGTATCAATATCACAGGCTTTTTTACTGTTCAGTAATGTCACAAGTTCGTTTTGATAGCTTATGGATGCAGGCAAAATCTCTTTCTTCACAAGATCAATCATTGTGAGAGCTTCAATATGAATTGTTTTCTGATAGTTTTCAAGCAGGATTTCATATCTGGAAAAGATTTCTGATTCTGAGAAAACACCATGCTTGGTAAATAGCTTTATATTTTTCGGTAGAATAAAGGCCGGAAGAGCTTCAGCCGTTGTTTTTAAATTGTGAAGACCTCTCCTTTCTGCTTCTGCTACCCATTCCTCAGAATAGTTGTTTCCATTAAATATAATTCTCTTATGTTCCTTATACGTTTCCTTGATCAAATGAGCAAGATCCGCTTTAAAGTCGCTGCTATTCTCAAGAACATCTGCAAACTCGGACAATGCCTCAGCGACTATGGAATTTAATACAATGTTTGGTCCGGCAATGGAAGTGGATGATCCAAGCATCCGGAATTCAAATTTGTTACCTGTGAATGCAAATGGTGAAGTACGATTGCGGTCCGTTGAATCCTTAGGGAAATGAGGTAAAACCGTAACTCCGATTTCCATCGGCGCTTTTTCTTTGCCATTGTAACTGGAATCAGTCTCAATGGCGTCTAAAATCTCTGTTAGCTCATCCCCAAGGAAGATAGAGATAATCGCCGGAGGAGCTTCATTAGCGCCCAAACGATGATCGTTTCCTGCACTGGCAACCGATACACGGAGTAAATCCTGATATTCGTCAACTGCTTTAATTACGGCTGTGAGGAACAGAAGGAATTGCGCGTTCTCAAAAGGTGTATCGCCAGGCTCAAGTAAATTGATACCGGTATCGGTAGTAATCGACCAGTTGTTATGCTTGCCGCTTCCGTTAACTCCCGCAAATGGTTTTTCATGCAAGAGACAAGCCATACCGTGTTTGTTGGCAATAACCTTCATTCGTTCCATTACCAGTTGATTGTGATCAGTAGCAATATTGGTAGTTTCGAAGATAGGCGCTAACTCATGCTGTGCAGGAGCAACCTCATTATGCTTGGTTTTCGCCATGATACCCAGCTTCCATAAGTCTTCTTCCAGTTCTTTCATAAATGCGGCCACTCTGGGTTTTAAGCTACCAAAGTAGTGATCTTCCAGCTCCTGTCCCTTCGGTGGTCTTGCTCCGAACAATGTTCTTCCGCAATTAATCAGATCAGGACGTTTTAAATACACTTCTTTATCAATTAGGAAGTATTCCTGTTCCGGCCCAACGGTGGTAATCACACGCTTGGTGGTATGATTTCCGAACAGCCTTAAGATACGCAGTGCCTGTTTATTAATAGCTTCCATGGAACGAAGTAAAGGAGTCTTTTTATCAAGGGCTTCTCCGCTGTAGGAGCAGAACGCCGTAGGTATGCATAGCGTATCATCTTTGATGAAAGCGTATGAGGTTGTATCCCAAACGGTATATCCTCTTGCTTCAAAGGTGGCTCTTAGTCCGCCGGAAGGGAAACTGGAGGCATCAGGCTCTCCACGAACCAGTTCTTTGCCTGAAAACTCCATAATGACTTTACCGCATTTGTCAGGTGTAATAAAACTTTCGTGCTTTTCTGCTGTGATTCCGGTCATTGGTTGGAACCAATGGGTATAATGGGTTGCACCGTTTTCTATCGCCCAATTTTTCATTGCATTGGCAACTGCATTGGCAACATCCAGTTCCAAATGTGTACCTTCTGCCATGGTTTTTCTGAGTGCCCCATAGATTTCTTTCGGTAACCTTGCTTTCATTACAGTATCATTAAAAACTTTGCTGCCAAACATATTCGGAACATCGATCATTGAAATCCCTCCTTATAACAATTCAATTCCTGCTTCTTTACAGCTTTGTATTGTTTCATCATCCCAAATGGATACTTGCACTTCCCCGATATGCGCCTTTTCTAATAGAAGCATACAGAGTCTTGATTGCCCAATACCGCCGCCCATCGTAAGAGGAAGCTGCCCATCAAGAAGCATCCTGTGGAATGGTAGCGTACGGCGGTGATCACAGCCGGCTTTTGTCAACTGTTCATCCAATGATTTTTCATCTACTCGAATACCCATGGAAGATACCTCGAATGCACATTCCAGTACATCACTCCAGAATACGATATCACCGTTTAATGCCCAATCGTCATAGTCCGGTGCTCTGCCATCGTGTCTTTCTCCGGATTTTAACGAATCACCGATTTGCATAATAAAGGCTGTTTTATGGTCTTTGAGGTATTCGTTTTCTCTTTCCTTCGGTGATAGTGTCGGATACCTATCTTCCAGTTCCTGTGTAGTTATGAAGGAAACCTCTCTTGAAAGAGTGCTTGTTAAACCGGGATATTCTCTCTTAATGGCTTCATGGGTGTCACAGATGGCACCGACGATCGCCTTTACGGTTTCCTGTAGTGTTGCTATATTGCGGGTTTCTCTATCAATCACCTTTTCCCAATCCCATTGGTCCACATAGATGGAATGCAGATTATCCATATCCTCATCACGACGGACGGCGTTCATGTCGGTATAAAGGCCTTCTCCAACCGGGAAGCCGTATTTGTATAATGCCATACGTTTCCATTTCGCAAGGGAATGAACGATTTGCGCATTCGTTTTTGTTTCTTTAATATCGAATTCAACAGGACGCTCCACACCATTTAAATCATCATTCAAACCTGTCAATGGATCAACGAAAAGAGGAGCGGATACTCTTTTGATGTTGAGTGCTTTTGAAAGATAATCTTCAAAGGTTCTTTTAATAGTACCGATTGCTTTTTGTGTGTCATAAACCGATAAAACAGATTTATAACCGGTAGGTTTCAATAGTTTGCTCATACAATTACCCCTTTCTTTGATAAAAAATAAGGCACTGCGGACATAAGTCCACAGCGCCTTTGCTGTTCATGCAAGATAGAATATCATGCTAAATTTTATTTGTCAAACAATTTTTTATGAATTTTTTTCTGTTTATTTTAAAACAATTTCATGCAAAAATCGCTTGACAAAAGCATATACAATAATATAATATTTTCTCGTGAACAAAGGCGTTCATCAGATAATGCAAAAAGCANAAAAAAAAACCGAGTTTTTAAGTCGGTTGATTAACTGCCCCCATTTGCATTATGTGATGAACGTCTTTTTTGTTATACTAGCCGATACATCGGAATTGCCGAATGGATAATGAAGACTAGGAGGTTCATGATATGATAGAGGGGCAAGTAAGAATACCATCCGGTTGCGCTATATCCGGTATTTTTAATAAATCAGGGCAGCGTATGAGTGGAGAAAATATTATTAAGTCCATGACGGTTATGCATGATCGCTCGAATGGCCTTGGCGGAGGTTTTGCAGCATACGGTATTTATCCGGAATATAAAGATTTTTATGCATTTCATATATTCTATGACAGCAATTCTTCCAAAAAAGAGTGTGAGGAATTTTTGGAGAGGCATTTTGAAATCATCAACCTCTCGAAGATGCCTACCAGAAAGATTAAGGAAATTACCGATGAACCACTGATTTGGAGATATTTTGTAACCCCGCTTCCGAACAAGCTAAGTACCAGCCAACTGGATGAGCGTGAGTATGTGGTAAGATGCGTATTTCGTGTAAATAAAAATATTAATGGAGCTTTCATTTTTTCCAGCGGTAAAAATATGGGTGTATTTAAGGCGGTTGGCTTCCCGGAAGATGTGGGAAGGTTTTATCGATTGGAGGATTATGAGGGATATTGCTTCACTGCGCACGGTCGCTATCCTACCAACACACCGGGCTGGTGGGGTGGTGCCCATCCCTTTGCACTTCTTGATTATTCCGTCGTACACAATGGAGAAATTTCTTCCTATGATGCAAATCGTCGTGCGATTGAGATGTATGGTTATAAATGTACCTTACAGACAGATACGGAGGTTATTACCTATATTATAGACTACCTGCATCGTAAGATTGGCCTTACCCTAAAAGAAATCGCTTCCGTAATTGCCGCTCCATTTTGGCAAACCATCGCACAAATGGAGCCGGATAAAAAAGATATCCATGAGTATCTTCGAAATGTATTTTCTGCACAGCTGATTACGGGACCATTTTCTATTCTTGTAGGGTTTGATGGTGGCTTAATGGCTCTGAATGACAGACTGAAACTGCGTAGTATGGTTGTTGGCGAGAAAGGTGATATGGTCTATATAGCCAGTGAAGAGGCGGCTATTCGGATTGTAGAACGTGATTTGGATAACGTTTGGTCACCAAGAGGTGGTGAGCCTGTTATTGTTAAATTAAATGAAAATGGAATTGCAAACGATGGAACCTCGCTTTGAAGATGGAAGGTGGAATACAATGGCTATTAACTTTATTTATCCCGAATATGAAGTCATAAGAAATTATGACCGTTGTATCTTTTGCAAAGTGTGTGAACGCCAATGCGCAAACGAGGTACATAAGTATATAGAGGAAATTAAAGAGAATGGACAAATCAATAAAAGATTTGAAACGGATGACAGTAAATGCGTAAACTGCCAGCGCTGCGTTGCTTTTTGTCCGACGAGAGCATTAAAAATTGTAAAAAGTGATAATACCTATAAGGAAAGTACAAATTGGGACAGCAAGACGATGAACGAGCTTTATAAACAGGCTAACAGCGGTGGTGTATTGCTTTCCTCCATGGGAAATCCACTGGAATATCCTGTTTACTTTGATAAGATTTTGCTGAATGCATCCCAGGTAACCAATCCATCGATTGACCCTTTGCGAGAGCCTATGGAAACAAAAGTGTTTCTTGGAGCAAAGCCATCGACGATTGAGCGTAATGAGAATGGGAAAATTATACCAAACCTGCAGCCACATCTTAAGTTATCCATACCGGTAATGTTTGCGGCAATGAGTTATGGTTCGGTCAGCTATAACGTACATGAGAGCTTGGCTCGTGCGGCCGAGGAACTGGGTATCTATTATAATACAGGGGAAGGCGGTCTTCACGAAGATCTCTATCGTTATGGCAAAAATACCATTGTGCAAGTGGCTTCCGGACGGTTTGGCGTGCATAAGGACTACCTTGAATGCGGTGCCGCTATTGAAATTAAAATGGGGCAGGGAGCAAAACCGGGTATCGGCGGACATTTGCCTGGGGCGAAGATTGTTGGGGACGTATCCAGAACAAGAATGATACCGGAAGGCTCCGATGCAATTTCTCCTGCTCCTCACCACGATATTTATTCCATTGAGGATTTAAGGCAGTTGGTTTATTCCTTAAAGGAGGCGACTAATTATAAAAAACCTGTGATCGTAAAGGTTGCGGCGGTGCATAATATTACTGCGATTGCCAGCGGTATCGCAAGAAGCGGCGCGGATATCATTGCAATTGATGGATTTCGGGGCGGTACAGGAGCAGCACCTACAAGGATAAGAGATCATGTCGGTATTCCAATAGAGCTGGCCCTTGCCAGTGTTGATCAAAGACTGCGTGATGAGGGAATACGTAATAATGTTGGATTAGTGGTCAGTGGCAGTATCCGCAGTAGTGCGGATGTTGTTAAGGCAGTTGCCCTTGGCGCAGATGCGGTTTATATAGGAACAGCCGCTCTTATGGCACTGGGTTGTCATCTTTGCAGAAATTGTCACACCGGTAAATGCAATTGGGGTATTGCCACGCAAAGACCTGAGCTTGCAAAACGGCTTAATCCTGAAGTTGGATATAAAAGACTGGTAAATCTGCTTACTGCCTGGGAACATGAAATAAAAGAAATGATGGGTGGTATGGGTATCAATTCCATTGAAAGCTTAAAAGGTAACCGACTAATGCTTCGTGGAATCGGGCTGAACAATAAAGAACTAGAGATTTTAGGTATCAAATATGCAGGAGAATGAAGATAGGAAGAGGAATCAATGATCTACTAAATTAGGAGGCGTTAATGAAGGTAGATGCTTTAAATATGGGTTATCGGGAGCTCAATACAATGATTAAAACGGCTTGTGATGATGTTATTATAGAAAATTGCTGTGGTCAACGATATATCGGCGCAGGCCTTGAGGAGAAAAATATCATAATCAACGGCACACCGGGCAATGCCTTAGGCGCATACTTAAATGGTGCTGTGATAAAAGTAAACGGCAATGTCCAGGATGCCGTTGGTGATACCATGAATGACGGCAAGATTATCGTTGATGGCGATGCCGGAGATGCCTTGGGATATGCCATGCGCGGAGGCAAGATCTTTGTCCGTGGGAATGCGGGATATAGAACCGGTATTCATATGAAAGAATATATGGACAAAAAACCAATCATCGTTGTCGGTGGAAAAGTTGGAAGCTTTTTGGGAGAATACCTTGCAGGTGGCCTTATCATAGTGTTAGGATTAAATAGTGAGGAAATGCCTGTGGGAAATTTTGTTGGAACGGGAATGCATAATGGTGCAATCATCATAAGGTATAAGGAAGAACTGAAAGGACTTTCCCCTCAGGTGTCGGCAGAAATAGCAAACGAGAGTGATATCGAAGAAATAAAGCCTATCCTAACGGAATATGCGGACAATTTTGATATGAACATAGAAGAATTATTATCAGATCGTTTTTATATACTAAAAGCAAATACAAAAAATCCCTTTAAACAGCTTTATACAGCGAATTAAGGAAAATATTTAAATATGGACAATCGCTCTCAACGGCTTTTGAAAATGCGGGAATTGGAGGAATGAAAAATGACGAACACAGCAAATGAGGTTTTGCAGTTTGTAAAAGAAAATGATGTGAAATTTATAAGACTTGCATTCTGTGATCCATTCGGGGCTCATAAAAATATCTCCATTTTGCCGGATGAGCTTCCATCGGCATTCGAAAATGGTATCCCTTTTGATGCTTCCGCGATCAAGGGATTTCGTGATGTTACCAAATCAGATTTACTCCTGTTTCCGGATCCGTCAACATTATCTGTGTTACTATGGCGCCCGGACCGGGTTGTACGTTTTTATTGTGATATTAAAAATCCCGATAAATCTGTATTTACAGGTGATAGCAGATATATCCTAAAGCGGGTATTAAATCGCTGTGAGGATATGGGTTATGTATGTAAAATCGGGGTAGAATGTGAGTTTTATCTGTTTAAGACGGATGAAAATGGAGAGCCTACCACGAACACACTGGATTATGGCGGTTATCTTGATATTGCACCTTTAGATAAAGGAGAAAATATCAGGCGTGAGATATGCTTGTGTTTGGAAGAAATGGGACTGAAACCGGAAACTTCCCATCATGAGCAGGGTCCCGGACAGAATGAGATTAACTTTAAATACAGTGATGCTTTAAGAAGTGCGGATAACCTGATGACATTTAAGTCTGTAGTGAAAGCAATTGCAGCACGAAACGGACTATTTGCTTCCTTTATGCCGAAGCCTTTAATGGATAAAAGCGGAAGCGGACTTCATGTCAATTTATCACTTTCTAAGAATGGTTTTAACATTTTTAAGAATAAGATTGGCGAGAATTCCAAAATCGCGGAGAGTTTTATTGCGGGAATTTTGCAGAAAACACCGGAGATAACGCTGTTTCTCAATCCGATAACCAATTCCTATGAACGTCTTGGTAAATGTGAAGCTCCCAAATATGTGTCTTGGTCACACCAAAACCGTTCCCAGCTTGTGAGAATACCGGCAGCCTTTGATGAAAAAGTACGTATGGAACTACGTTCTCCAGATCCAACGGTAAATCCTTATCTTGCCTTTGCATTGATTATTGCAGCAGGGCTTGATGGCATTGAAAAAGAACTTACCCTACCGCCGGCTGTGGATTTGGATTTATATAAAGCGGATGAGAGCTTTGTGAAGGGACTTGTGGCAATACCGGATAATCTTGATACGGCTATAAAACTTGCAGAAAGCTCGGAATTTGTAAAAAGAGTGATTGGTGAGGATTTATTAAGCGAATATATTGCGTATAAAAAGCAAGAAGCGGCAATGTATTGCGAAGCAGAAGATAAAGCGCATTTCTATAAAGAAAATTATTTTAGATATATGTAATCTGATTATAAATTTGACAGGAAAGGTGGCGATTTATGGAAGCTGTTTTAATAGTTTCGTCTACGGAAAAAAGTATAGCTTTTTTTACCGAAGTCCTACAATCGTTTTCCGTAAGAAGAATTGTCACCGTAACAACTTGTACGGAAGCAAGACGTTTGCTTCTGGAACAGAATTTTGACTTGGTATTGATTAATGCACCACTTCGTGACGAAACAGGAGAAAGCTTAGCAATGCATATCGCCACAAAGGGCATTAGTCAAGTGATTCTTGTGATTAAAAATGAGTATGTTGATGAAGTTTCGGATAAAATTGAAGATTATGGAGTAATTACCATTGCAAAACCGATTAATGTAAATGTATTTAAAGCAGCATTGAAGATTGCCAAGGCAACACAAAGCAGATTAAAGATGATGCATGCGGAAAATACAAAATTAATTCAAAAAATAGAAGATATAAGAATTGTTGATCGGGCAAAATGCATTCTGATTTCATACTTAAATATGAGTGAGAGTGAAGCCCATAAGTATATTGAGCGTCAAGCAATGGATTTAAGAATAACAAAAAGGGCTGTTGCGGAAAGGATATTGAAAACCTATGAAAGTTAGTGAAAGTAATAAAGTAACAAAGTATATATTTGTAACAGGCGGTGTGGTATCCGGACTTGGTAAAGGAATTACTGCCGCAAGTCTTGGACGCCTGCTCAAACAAAGGGGGTTAAAAGTAGCGGCACAGAAGCTTGACCCCTATATGAACGTGGACCCGGGAACAATGAGTCCATTTCAGCATGGTGAGGTTTTTGTAACCGATGATGGTGCGGAAACAGACCTTGACCTCGGACATTATGAACGCTTTATCGATGAGAATTTGACAAAGCTATCAAATCTTACCTCAGGTAAGGTATATTACAATGTATTAAACCGTGAACGTACAGGCGGTTACTTAGGCGAAACCGTTCAGGTAATTCCCCATATAACGAATGAGATTAAGCAATTTATATATGATGGAGCTAAGCACAGCGGTGCGGATGTGCTGATTACCGAAATCGGAGGTACCACCGGTGATATTGAAAGTCAACCATTCTTAGAAGCAATCAGGCAGATTTCGCTTGAAGTGGGAGCAGGAAACTGCCTGTTCATTCATGTTACCTTGGTTCCTTATCTGAAAGGTTCCAATGAGCATAAATCGAAGCCTACCCAACACTCGGTGAAAGAGCTTCGTTCCATGGGTATCTCACCGAACATTATTATTGCAAGGGCGGATGAACCGCTAAGCGACAGCATTAAAGAAAAGATTTCCCTGTTCTGCAATGTTAAACCGGATTGCGTTATAGAAAATCTTACTTTGCCATGCCTCTATGAAGCACCTGTCATGTTATCAGCGAATGGACTGGATAAGGTGGTATGCAGGGAATTATCCCTTGAAACAAAAGCGTGCGATATGAAAGAGTGGAATGACTTGGTGATTAGAATTGGTCAGAGAAAAGACACGGTTTCGATTGCTATTGTCGGTAAATATGTCAAGCTGCATGATGCTTATTTATCCATTATCGAGAGCCTTAATCATGCCGGTTTTGATCTGGGTGCAGTTGTTAAGATTAAGTGGATTGATAGCGAAGATGTCACGGAAAGCAGTGTAAGCACATTGCTTGGCGATGTCGATGGAATTCTCGTACCGGGTGGTTTCGGTGACCGAGGCATTGAAGGAAAAATTACCGCATGCCGTTATGCAAGAGAAAATAATATTCCATACTTTGGAATATGCTTGGGTATGCAGATTGCAGTAATTGAATTTGCCCGTCATGTATGCGGACTTGAGAACGCCAATTCCGGAGAGTTTAATGCGGATACAGAGCATCGTGTCATTGATATCATGGAAGACCAAGTAGGAATTACACAAAAAGGCGGCACAATGCGGTTAGGTGCTTACCCGTGTAAGGTTATGCCAAATACCAAGATGGCTTCCTTATATAAAGCCTCTGAGATTTCAGAGCGACACAGACACAGATATGAGTTTAACAATAAGTACCGTACATTAATGACGGAGCATGGACTTATGATCAGTGGAGTTTCCCCGGATGAACGTTTGGTAGAGGCAGTGGAACTTCCCGATAAGCGATTCTTTGTCGGTGTTCAATTCCATCCTGAGTTTAAGAGCCGCCCCAATAAACCTCACCCATTGTTCCTAGGATTTGTGGAAGCTGCTCTTGAAGGAAGAAAGAAGAAGTAATAATTATAGGGCAAAATATAGTGATAAACAGGGAGGGTGGCTTGTGCATATAAATCAAAATTATTTAAATTTGCAGGACAGTTATCTCTTTTCCTTGATAGCAAAAAAGGTAAAAGAATACAAAGAGAATAATCCGGGAAAAGAGATCATTCGGTTGGGTATCGGTGATGTAACCCTACCTCTTGTACCGGCCGTAATATCTGCAATGCAGAATGCAGTAGCAGAAATGGGTGTGCGTGAGACTTTTCACGGTTATGGTGAAGAACAGGGATATTTATTCTTAAGACAAGCTATCTGCAGATACTATGCGAAAAAAGATGTAGAGCTTACTGATACGGAAGTTTTTATTAGTGACGGAGCTAAGAGCGATCTAGGTAATATCCTGGATATCTTCGATGTAGATAATGTCGTTCTCATCCCTGATCCCGTTTATCCGGTGTATGTTGATACCAATATCATGGCCGGACGTAAAATCCTATATGCAAACGGGAATCCGGAGAATGCTTTCTTGCCGATGCCTGATAGGAATGTGAAGGTTGATATCATTTACCTTTGCTCACCGAATAACCCGACAGGCGCGGTTTATACGAAAGAGCAACTTGCATCTTGGGTGGATTATGCATTGGCACAGGATGCGGTTATCCTGTTTGACAGCGCTTATGAGGCATTCGTTACAGATGACAGCCTGCCAACAAGCATTTACCAGATTGAAGGTGCAAAGGAATGTGCCATAGAGTTTTGCTCCTTTTCCAAAACAGCAGGCTTTACGGGTACACGATGCGGATATACCGTAGTACCGAACAATCTTATTAGAAATAACACCCCATTGAATAAGCTATGGCTCAGACGACAGACAACCAAATTTAATGGTGTTCCCTATATCATCCAAAGAGGTGCTGAAGCGGTATTTACCGATGAAGGTTTTAGACAGATCAAAGAAAATATCGATTATTATATGGGTAATGCCCGTATCATCACGGATACGTTATCAGAACTTGGCATCTGGTTTACCGGCGGTACGCATTCCCCGTATATCTGGTTCCAATGTCCGAATAACTTATCCTCTTGGGAATACTTTGATGTGCTTTTGACCAAATACAATATCGTAGGTACACCGGGAGCCGGTTTTGGTGCAAATGGGGAAGGGTTTTTCCGTTTGTCTGCCTTTGGTGATAGAGATAAGATAAAAAAGGCTATGGAAAGGCTAAAGGCTTAAAGGTTTTCTATTTCTATTTTTTCTTCCATTGGTCCCCAAAAATATAATATAAATATAAGAACTCATCCGGGTGAATGCCTGGATGAGTTCTTAGTATAAAGAAACATATTTATGAATCATGAAAGGGATATACTATTCGTTATCTTTTCTCTCCCATAAAGCATAGTCCNATTGCGCCGGGACCGGAGTGCGATCCAATACTTGGACTGATGAAATTTATGATAATCTGTTTGTGAGGCAATTTTTCTCTGACCATATTCGCTAAGTATTCTGCATCTTCCTGTGCATCGCCATGAGCGATACAGATAATGTCATGCTCGTCTTTATATTTCCCCATACTTTCAAGCATATCGTTGCATATTGTGGATAACGATTTCTTTCTTCCGCGGGCTGTAGATAAAGGAACCAGACGACCTTCGTTATCGATATGCAGTATCGGTTTTATATTAATCATAGAACCTATGATTGCAGAGGTTTTCGAAATTCTGCCGCCACGATACAGATGTCCTAGATCATCCACGGTAAAACGAACGCAGAATTCCATTTTATGTTCTTCTAGCCATGCCGCAACTTCATCGATGGTTTTGCCTTCCTCTTTGAGTTGAACAGCTTTCATGACAAACATACCCTCGCCCAAAGA
>JGI26049J44785_1001124_pt1 | contig 13737 bp, 13 predicted proteins | sample HigsolmetaGSP11D_FD_44785 | JGI IMG/M metagenome (IMG submission 44785)
GGGGGAACGGACCGCACATCCTAAGGCCCGCGACCGCCTCCCCGGGAAGGCCCGTAATGGAAAACGGGACGCTCGCGCGTCCCGTTCCCCGTCAGCCCCGGGCCGGATCGGCTCACACGCGGCTGGCGATGGCCCTGGCGAAGCCCATCGTGGTGCCGGTCCCGCCCAGGTCCGGGGTCAGGCTGTCCCTGNCCTCCAGCGTGGCGATGATGGCCTTGCGCAGGCGCTCGGCGTTCTGCGGCTGGCCGATGTGGTCCAGCATCTGGGCCGCACCCAGCAGCAGCGCGCACGGGTTGGCGATGCCCTTGCCGGCGATGTCCGGGGCCGAGCCGTGCACGGCCTCGAAGATGGCCGCGTCCTTGCCGATGTTGGCGCCCGGGGCCAGGCCCAGGCCGCCCACCAGGCCGGCGCACAGGTCGGAGATGATGTCGCCGAACAGGTTGGTGGTGACGATGATGTCGAACTGCTCCGGACGCATCACCAGCTGCATGCAGGTGTTGTCCACGATCATCTCGTTGAACTCGATCTCCGGGTACTGCGTGGCCACCTCGCGCGCCACCTTCAGGAACAGGCCCGAGGTGGTCTTGAGGATGTTGGCCTTGTGCACCGCGGTGACCTTCTTGCGCCCGGTGGCGCGGGCCAGGTCGAAGGCGTAGCGGACGATGCGCTCGGAGCCCTTGCGGGTGATCTTNTGGGTCAGGGTGGCGACCTCGCCGTCCTCGGAGATGGCCTGGCCCTCGCCGATGTAGGCACCCTCGGTGTTCTCGCGCACGGTGATCAGGTCCACGCCCGAGGGGAAGCGCGACCGGGTGTTCGGGAACGACTTGGCCGGACGCACGTTGGCGTACAGGTCGAAGTGGCGGCGCAGGGCCACGTTGATCGAGCTGAAGCCTTCGCCGACCGGGGTGGTCAACGGGCTCTTCAGGGCCACGCCATTGCGCCTGATCGAGTCGAGCGTGGCCTGCGGCAGCAGCTCACCGTGCTTCTCCAGGGCGACCAGGCCGGCATCGGCCTCCTCGTAGGACAGGCCGGCGCCGAGCGCCTCNAGCACGTGCAGCGTGGCATCCATGATCTCCGGGCCGATGCCGTCGCCGCGGATGACCGTGATCTTCTTGGTCATGGGTTGGGGTTCCTTGCAGGCAGGCACACGCCCGGGACCGGGCGTGGCGGATGGGATGGGAAGGGGGTAAACAGTTGGCCGTGAAATTATGCCCGATCGCCGGCCCGGACCCCACCTCGACCTTGGGAGGGGCCGGCCGGCGCGGCCTCAACCGTGCTCGTGCGGGGCGGCCCCGGGGGCTTCCTCCCCGGCCTCCAGCTGGTCCAGGAAGTCCACCGCCCGGCGCAGGTGCGGGATGACGATGGAGCCGCCCACCACCAGGCCGACCGAGAAGGCCTCGAAGAACTCCTCGCGGCTGACCCCGGCCTGGCGGCACTGGGCCACGTGGTAGCTGATGCAGTCGTCGCAGCGCAGGACCAGCGAGGCCACCAGGCCCAGCAGCTCCTTGGTCTTCACGTCCAGGGCGCCGGGCTGGTAGGTCTGGGTGTCCAGGGCGAAGAAGCGGCGCACCACCTGGTTCGGCTCGGCCAGGATGCGTTCGTTCATGCGCTGGCGGAACTCGGTGAAGGCGCGTACGCGGNCCCCGCCGCCGGCGCCGCTCATGCCGAGGCCTCCGGCGCCTGGCCGTCCAGCAGCGGCAGCAGCTTGCCGGCCCGGTGCAGGGCCATCATGTCGTCGTAGCCGCCGACGTGGACGTCGCCGACGAAGATCTGCGGCACGCTGGTGCGGCGCGCCAGCGCCACCATGCGCTCGCGCTCGGCCGGATCCAGGTCCACCCGGATCTCGGTCCAGGTGCGGCCCTGGNTCTTGAGGAAGTTCTTGGCCGCCACGCAATAGGGGCAGACGGCGGTGGAGTAGATGCGGATCTCGGGCTGTGCGTTGGCCACCGGAAACTCCATGGCTGCGTTGTTGTCAGACCGGATATGGTATCGGCCGGGCCGTTTACAGGCCCGGAACGCTGTGGATTAACCACCGATTCNCCCGCCCCCGGCCCCGGCCGGGGCATGCTGCGATCGGATCGAACCGGAGTCCGCCTTGCGCACCCTGCTGCTGGCCGCCGCCGTCTCCCTGGGCCTTGCCGTCGCGACCGCGCCGGCGCAGGACCTGCGCCTGCCCGACATCGGCTCCTCCGCCGGCGAGCTGCTGACCCCGGCCCGCCAGGCCGAGTACGGCGCGATGATGCTGCGCGAGCTGCGCAACTACGGCTACACCCTGGAGGACCCGCTGCTGGACGACTGGCTGCAGTCGCTGGGCAACCGCCTGGGCGCCAACAGCGACCGGCCGGAACAGCCGTTCACCCTGTTCATGCTCAAGGACCGGCAGATCAACGCCTTCGCCACCCTGGGCGGCTANATCGGCATGAACGCCGGCCTGGTGCTCACCGCCGAGCGCGAGGACGAGGTGGCNGCGGTGCTCTCCCACGAGATCGCCCACGTCACCCAGCAGCACGTGCTGCGCGCGGTGGAACGGGCCCAGCGCGACCAGGTGCCGATCCTGCTGGGCATGCTGGCGGCGATCGTCGCCGCCCAGGCCGCCGGCGGCAATTCCACCGGCGACGCCACCCAGGCGGCGATCGTCAGCGCCATGGGCCTGATGCAGCAGACCCAGATCAACTACACCCGCTCCAACGAGGCCGAGGCCGACCGCATCGGCATCCGCACCCTGGCCCGCACCGGCTACGACGTGGACGCCATGGCCGGGTTCTTCGAGCGGATGTCGCTGGCCATGCGCGGCAACCAGGGCGGCTACAGCGTGCCGGAGTACCTGCGCACCCACCCGATGACCCTGACCCGCATCAGCGAGGCCAAGGAGCGCGCCGAGCAGCTGCGCCGCACGGGCGTGGCGCCGACCCGGGCCACCACCACGGTGACCACCGAGGACGGGCGCCGGGTGGAACGGGTGGAGCCGGTGCCGCCGGTGCAGGCCCCGCCGCCGCCGGGCAACGGCAACCCGTTGCTGCCCTCGCAGCTGCGCATCGGCGGTCTGGACGAGGCGCTGGGCTACGGCGAGTCCGGCCAGTTCCGATGGGCACAGGAACGCCTGCGCGCCCTCAGCGCCAACACCACCGACGCGGCCATCCGCGAGTACGAGGCCCTGCGCCGGGCCCGCCCCGAAGGCCTGACCGACGCGCAGCGCTACGGCCTGGCCCTGGTGCGGATGGCGCGCGAGCCGCAGGCGGCGGTGGCCGAGCTGGAGGCGCTGCTGCGGCGCCACCCGGACCATGTCTGGATCACCCTGGCGCTGGCCGAGGCCGAGTCCCGCGCCGGCCGCCACGAGGACGCCAACCGCCGCTTCGAAGCGCTGCTGCAGCGCCTGCCCGGCAGCCGCCCGGTGGCCCTGACCTATGCCCGCGTCCTGGTCGAACAGGGCGGCACCGGGGCCGGGCGCCGCGCCCAGGCCGTGCTGCGCCCGCTGCTGGCCGGCGCCGCCGAGGACCCGGTGTTCCAGGAGACCTTCGCCCGCGCCTGCGAGCTGGCCGGCGACACCGTGCGCGCCGCCGAGGCCTGGGCCGAGGCCGCCTTCCTCAAGGGCCGCCCGGAGCAGGCCCTGATCCAGCTGGAGAACCTGAAGAAGCGTGGCGACCTGGACTACGTGACCCGCGCCCGGGTGGACGCGCGCATCGCCGCCATCACCCCGACCGTGCTGGAGCTGCGCCGCCAGGGCGTGTACGACCCGGACATCCGGCGCCGCTGAGCGGCCTGTCATACAACCGTCATGCGCCCGTAGTCCAATACCACCAACGCCACCGGCGGGGACCGCCCATGCAGAAGCAGATCCTCATCGTCGACGACGAACCCGCCATCCGCGACATGGTCGCCTTCGCCCTGCGCAAGGGCGACTTCGTCCCGGTCCTGGCCGGGGACGCCCGCCAGGCGCAGGAGGCCATCGCCGACCGGGTGCCGGACCTGATCCTGCTGGACTGGATGCTGCCGGGCACCAGCGGCCTGGAGCTGGCGCGGCGCTGGCGCCGCGACGGGCTCACCCGCGAGGTACCGATCATCATGCTCACCGCCCGTGGCGAGGAGGACGACCGGGTCGGCGGCCTGGAGGCCGGAGTGGACGACTACGTGGTCAAGCCGTTCTCCGCGCGCGAGCTGCTGGCACGGATCCGCGCGGTGATGCGCCGCGCCTGCGAGGACGACATCGACGGCAGCGTGACGGTGGGCGTGCTGCGCATCGACGGTGCCGCGCACCGGCTCTATGCCGGCGACCGGACGGTGCCGATCGGCCCGACCGAGTACCGCCTGCTGCACTTCTTCATGACCCATCCGGACCGGGTCTACAGCCGCGCCCAGCTGCTGGACCATGTCTGGGGCGGCAACGTGTACGTGGAGGAACGCACCGTGGACGTGCACATCCGCCGCCTGCGCCGCACCCTGGAGCCTTACGGCGCCGACGCGATGGTGCAGACCGTGCGGGGTGCCGGCTATCGTTTCTCCGCCCTGGTCTGAGGCGGCCACCGCGGCAGGCATGCGTCCCCCCGTCCCACCGTCCCACGGATCCCGCCACGCCCTGCCGCCGCCGTTGCGCCGCGCCCTGTGGCGCAGCCTGCGGGACGCGCTGCTGGTGCTGGCCGCGGCCGCGGCCGCCGGCCTGGTCGCCGGCCACCCCGGCGCGGCGCTGGCGGTCGCCGCCCTGGGCCTGCTGGGCTGGCACGGCTGGCGCCTGTACCGCCTGCTGCAGGGCCGCCGGCCGGCGGCGGCGGAGGCCCGCGGCATCTGGGACGCGCTGGAGCGCCTGCTGCACCGCCGCCAGGCACAGACCCGCGCGGCCCGCCGCCGCCTGCTGCAGCTGCTGCGCGCCTACCGTGCCGCCGCCGACGCCCTGCCCGACGCGGTGGTGGTGGTGGACCGCAACACCCAGCGCATCCGCTGGTTCAACCGCGCCGCCACCGGCCTGCTGGGCCTGGCGCCGCGCCGCGACCTGGGCGCGCCACTGGCCGCGCGCCTGCAGCCGCTGCCGATCGCGCATTGGCTGGCCGCCGGGCGCCGGGCCGAGCCGATCCTGGACGCGCCCTCGCCGGTGGACGGGCGGGTGCGCCTGCACCTGCGCCTGCTGCCCTACTCCGAGGACCTGTGGCTGCTGGTGGCGCGCGACGTCACCCAGCTGCTGCACCTGGAGCGGATGCGGCGCGACTTCGTGGCCAACGTCTCGCACGAGCTGCGCACGCCGCTGACCGTGGTCCACGGCTACCTGGACATGCTCGACCCGGAGGATCATCCGGAATGGGCGCCGGCGCTGGCGGAGATGCGCAGGCAGTCGCAGCGCATGGCCCGGCTGGTGGAGGGCCTGCTGACCCTGTCCCGCCTGGAATCGCGCGACAGCCTGCCCGAGGAGCCGGTGGAGATGGCACCGCTGCTGGCCTCGCTGGCGCGCGAGGCCGCGGCGCTGGGCCAGGGCCGCCACGCCGTCGAGGTGCGCGACGAGGCCGGCTGCGACCTGCTCGGCTCGCCGCAGGACCTGCACAGCGCCTTCTCCAACCTGGTCGCCAACGCGGTGCGCTACACCCCCGCCGGCGGCACGGTGCGGATCGTGTTCGCGCGCGAGGACGGCGGTGGCGCGGCCCTGTCGGTGGAGGACACCGGCCCGGGCATCCCGGCCGAGCACATCCCGCGCCTGACCGAGCGCTTCTACCGGGTCTCGGCCAGCCGCTCGCGCGAGAGCGGCGGCACCGGCCTGGGCCTGTCCATCGTCAAGCACGTACTGGGCCTGCACCAGGCACGGCTGTCCATCGACAGCCGGGTCGGCCACGGCAGCCGGTTCACCTGCCATTTCGGCCCGGAACGCGTGCGCATGAGGCATGATGGCCCGGTGGCCGCGCGGGCCGCGCCATGAGGCCGCGGCCGGCGCACCGACACCGGAGCCGGTCCTGCATGAACCACGACAGCCGCCTGCCCGATCCCCTGCACGCCGCGCACGCACCCGGCGCCGATCCACTGCGCGACCCCGCCCTGTACCTCAACCGCGAACTATCGCAGCTGGACTTCAACTTCCGCGTGCTGGCCCAGGCGATGGACCCGCAGGTGCCGCTGCTGGAGCGGCTGCGCTTCCTTTGCATCTCCTGCACCAACCTCGACGAGTTCTTCGAGATCCGCGTGGCGACGGTGCGCCATTCGGCGCAGCTGGGCCTGACCGCCGCGCCGGACGGCATCGCCCCCGGGCGGCTGCTGGAGCTGATCCACGAGCGCTCGCGCGAGCTGGTGGATGCCCAGTACCGCTGCTGGAACGAGGTGCTGCGCCCGGCCCTGGCCGAGGCCGGCGTGCGCATCGTCAACCCGCGGCACTGGACCCCGCGCCAGCGGCGCTGGCTGCGCGCCTACTTCCGCACCAAGGTCATGCCGGTGCTCTCGCCGCTGGGCCTGGACCCGTCGCACCCGTTCCCGCGCATCCTCAACAAGTCGCTCAACGTGGTGGTGGTGCTGGAGGGCATCGACGCCTTCGGCCGGCCCGGCCACCTGGCCATCGTGCGCGCACCGCGCTCGCTCAGCCGCATCGTCGAGCTGCCGCCCCGCCTGCGCGGCAGGGACGAGCGGGCCTTCGTGCTGCTGTCCTCGATGCTGTCCACCTTCGCCGGCGAGCTGTTCCCGGGCATGACGGTGCGCGGCGCCTACCAGTTCCGCGTCACCCGCAACTCCGAGCTGATGCTGGACGAGGACGAGGTGGAGAACCTGGCCTCGGCCCTGCGCAGCGAACTGCCCGGCCGCGGCTACCGCCCGGCGGTGCGCCTGGAGATCGCCCACGACTGCCCCCGGCCGATCGTGCGCACCCTGCTGCAGAACTTCGGCCTGGGCGAGAACGCGGTGTACTACATCGACGGCCCGGTCAACCTCAACCGGGTGATCCAGGTCTACGACCTGGTGCAGCGTCCGGAACTGAAGTACCCGCCNTTCGCCCCGCGCCAGCGCCTGGAGGACGAGGACGTGTTNGCCCGGGTGGCGCGCGGCGACGTGCTGCTGCACCACCCGTTCGACTCCTTCGCCGGGGTGCTGGAGCTGCTCAAGCAGGCCGCCAGCGACCCGGACGTGCTGGCGATCAAGCAGACCCTGTACCGCACCGGGCGCAACTCGGCCATCGTCGACGCGCTGGTGCAGGCCGCGCGCAACGGCAAGGACGTGACCGTGGTGGTGGAGCTGCGCGCGCGCTTCGACGAGGATGCCAACCTGGGCGTAGCCGACCGCCTGCAGGAGGCCGGCGTGCAGGTGGTCTATGGCGTGGTGGGCTACAAGACCCACGCCAAGATGCTGCTGATCGTGCGGCGCGAGGGCCGGCGCCTACGCCGCTACGTGCACCTGGGCACCGGCAACTACCACGGCGGCACCGCGCGCCAGTACACCGACCTGGGCCTGATCACCGCCAACCCGGAGATCGGCGAGGACGTGCACCAGCTGTTCCAGCAGCTGTCCGGGCTGGCGCCGCGCATCCGCCTGCAACGCCTGCTGCACTCGCCCTTCACCCTGCACAGCGGGATGCTGCAGCGGATCGAGCGCGAGGCACGCATCGCCGCCGCCGGCCGCCCGGGCCGGATCATCGCCAAGATGAACGCGCTCAACGAGCCGCAGGTGGTGCGCGCCCTGTACGCCGCCTCCCAGGCCGGGGTCCGGATCGACCTGATCGTGCGCGGCGCCTGCACCCTGCGCCCGGGCATCCCCGGCGTGTCGGAGAACATCCGGGTGCGCTCCATCGTCGGCCGCTTCCTCGAGCACAGCCGGGTGTACTGGTTCGGCAACGACGGCCGACCGGAACTGTTCTGCGCCAGCGCCGACTGGCTGGAGCGCAACCTGCTGCGGCGGGTGGAAATCTGCTTCCCGATCCTGGACCCGGAGCTGGCCGCGCGGGTGGAGCGCGAGGTGCTGCACAACTACCTGGCCGACAACATCAACGCCTGGGAGCTGGGCCCGGACGGCCGCTACCGCAAGTGCGAGCCGGCCCCCGGCCAGGCCCCGCACTCGGCGCAGCAGGCCCTGCTGGACGAGCTCTAGCGGACCGGCGCGGCAAGCCCCGCCCATCCGCTAAGATGCGCCATGCCCGAGCAGACCCGGAACCATACGCAACCCCAGGACGGCGACGCGCTGGCCGCGATCGACCTGGGTTCCAACAGCTTCCACATGGTCCTGGCCCAGCGCACACTGGGCCAGCTGCGCGTGGTCGACCGCCTGCGCGAGACCGTGCGCCTGGCCGACGGCCTGGACGACAACGGCGGCCTGTCCGCGGAGGCGCAGCAGCGCGCGCTCGAATGCCTGGCCCGCTTCGGCCAGCGCCTGCGCGGCGTGCCGCGGCTGAGCGTGCGCGCCCTGGCCACCAACACCGTGCGCCAGCTGCGCGATCCGCGCGCTTTCCTCGGCCCGGCCGAGGCGGCCCTGGGCCATCCCATCGAGGTGGTGTCCGGCCGCGAGGAGGCGCGCCTGATCTACCTGGGCGTGGCCCACGCGCAGCCGCCCAAGCCCGGCCACCTGCGGCTGGTGATCGACATCGGCGGCGGCTCGACCGAGTTCATCATCGGCCGCGGCTTCGAGCCGATCGAGCGCGAGAGCGTGCAGGCCGGCTGCATCGCCAGCNCCCGCCGCTTCTTCCCCGGCGGCAAGCTGTCGAAGAAGAAATGGCAGGCGGCGCTGACCGAGATCACCGCCGAGCTGCAGCACTTCGCCGGCCGCTACCGCGCCCTGGGCTGGCAGGAGGCGCTGGGCTCCTCCGGCACGCACAAGTCCATCGGCGAGATCTGCGCGGCGATGAAGCTGACCAAGGGCGCGATCACCGCCGAGGCGCTGCCCAGGGTGCGCGAGGCGCTGCTGCGCGCCGGCCGCATCGACGACATCGAACTGCCCGGCCTGTCGGCCGAGCGCCGCCCGATCATCGCCGGCGGCATCCTGGTCCTGGAGGCGGCCTTCCAGGCCCTGGGCCTGGAGAAGCTGCTGGTGAGCAAGGCCGCCATGCGCGAGGGCATCCTCTACGACATGCTCGGCCGCGGCGGCGCGGACGACCCGCGCGACGCCTCGGTGCAGGCGTTNATGGCCCGCTACGGCATCGACAAGCACCAGGCCGCGCGGGTGGAGGCCACCGCCGCGCGCATGTTCGCCCAGGTGGCGCAGGCCTGGCANCTGGACGACGACGACGCGCGCATGCTCGGCTGGGCGGCGCGGCTGCACGAGCTGGGCCTGGCCATCGCCCACAGCGGCTACCACACCCACGGCGCCTACGTGCTGGAGCACTCCGACATCGCCGGCTTCTCGCGCCAGGAGCAGCAGGTGCTGGCGGCGCTGGTGCGCACCCACCGCCGCCGCGTGCCCAGGCGCGCCTTCGACGCCCTGCCCGACCGTCTGCTGCTGCCGACCCGGCGCAAGGCCGCGCTGCTGCGCCTGGCGGTGCTGCTGCACCGCTCCCACGACGACGATCCGATCCCGACCCTGGCCCTGGAGGCCGAGGACGACCGGCTGCGGCTCCGGCTCAACCGGGAATGGCTGCGCTCGCGGCCGCTGCTGCGCGCGGACCTGCTCGGCGAGCCGGAGGACATGGCCGGCCTGGGCATCCGCTTCGACCCGGGCCTGGACTGCTGAGCGCCGCCCCCACGGCGGCACCCCGGCTCAGCCCAGCAGGTGCTCCAGCACCGCCATGCGCACCGCCACGCCGTTGGCGACCTGGCGCAGCACCCACGACTGCGGGCCGTCGGCCACCTCGTCGGTCATCTCCACGCCACGGTTGATCGGGCCGGGGTGCAGCACCGCCGCGTCCGGCGCGGCGCGGCGCAGGCGCTGCGCGGTCAGGCCGTAGCGGGCGTGGTAGGCCTCCAGCGAGGGCACCAGCCCCTCCTCCATGCGCTCGCGCTGCAGGCGCAGCATCATCACCGCGTCCACGCCCTCCAGCATCGCGTCCAGGTCGTGGCCGACGATGCAGCCGGCGGTGACCTCGTCCCCCGGCAGCAGCTCGGCCGGACCGCACACGCGGATCTCGCCCGCGCCCAGGGTGCGCAGGGCGTGCAGGTCCGAGCGTGCCACGCGCGAGTGCTTCACGTCGCCGACGATCAGCACCTTCAGCTTCGAGAAGTCCGCGCCCTTGGCCTGGCGCAGGGTCAGCATGTCCAGCAGGCCCTGGGTGGGATGGGCGTTGCGGCCGTCGCCGGCGTTGACCAGCGCGGTGCCCTCGCCCGCCTCGGCGGCCAGCGCCGCCACCGCCCCGTCGTCCGGGTGGCGCACGATGAAGCCGCGCACGCCCATCGCCTCCAGGTTCTTGAGGGTGTCGCGCGCGGTCTCGCCCTTGCGGGTGGAGGAGGTGGAGGCGTCGAAGTTGAGCACGTCCGCGCCCAGACGCATGGCCGCCAGCTGGAACGAGCTGCGGGTCCGGGTGGACGGCTCGAAGAACAGGGTGCACACCGCGGTGCCGGCCAGCACCTCGCGGCGGCTCACCCGCCCGACCGCGGCGTCGCGGATCTGGCCGGCGCGGTCGAGCAGGTGCAGCAGCGTCTGGCGCGGCACGCCTTCCAGGGTCAGCAGGTGGCGCAGGCGGCCATCGGGATGGAACTGGGCGGTCTGGGCGGTGGTCATGGGCGTCGTGGCTTTCGTGCGGGGTGGCGCGTGGCTCGGATGGAAGGGAAACGGGGGGCGTTCACGCCGGAGTGGCGTCCTCCGGCGCTTCCAGCCAGCGCTCGATGATCAACGCCGCGGCGACCGCGTCCAGCACCTCGGCATCGCGGCGGCGGCGGCTGCCGGCGGCGCGCTCGCGGGCGAAGCGCTGCGCGGCCTCGATCGAGCTGGCGCGCTCGTCCACCATCACCACCGGCAGCCCGTAGCGGGCGCGCAGCTCGCGGGCGAAGGCGCGTGCGCGGCGGCGGATCGGCTGGTCGCCGCCGTCCAGGGTCATCGGGTCACCCACCACCAGGCCGCGCGGGCGCCACTCGGCGTGCAGGCGGTCGATCGCCTGCCAGTCCGGGCCCCCTGCGTGCACGTCCACCATCGCCACCGCGCGCGCGCCGCCCAGGGCGCTGCCCACGGCCACGCCGATGCGGCGGGTGCCGACGTCGAAGCCCAGCACGATGGCATCGGGCGGAGGATGGGAGGCGGGCGCGGCCGGCTCAGACATGGCCGCTGTAGTCGGTCATCCGGAACAGGTCCACGCCGATGCGCCCGGCCGCGGCCTGCCAGCGGCGCTCCAGCGGCAGGTCGAACAGCAGCTCGGCGTCGGCCGGCACGGTCAGCCAGGTGTTCTCGCCCAGCTCGGCCTCCAGNTGGCCCTCTCCCCACCCGGCGCAGCCCAGCGCCACCAGCGCGTGCGCCGGCCCCTCGCCGGCGGCCATGGCCTCGAGGATGTCGCGCGAGGTGGTCAGGCACAGGTCCTGGTTGACCTGCAGGCTGGAATCCCAGCGCGGGGCGCCGTCGTGGATCACGAAGCCGCGCTCGCGGTGCACCGGCCCGCCGTTGAGCACGGCCTGCGCGCACAGCGCCGGATCGGCGCCCTCGATGCCCATCTGCGCCAGCACCTGGCCCAGGGTGTACTCGGAGGCGCGGTTGACCACCACGCCCATGGCGCCGCCCTCGTCGTGCTGGCAGACCAGGGCCACGGTCCGGGCGAAGCTCGGATCGGCCAGCGCCGGCAGCGCGATCAGGAGCTGGCCGGCCAGGGTGTCGGGGCTGGAAGACATGCGGGCATTCTAGCCTCGCGGCGGCGCCTGCGGCTTCACCGCGCCGGCGCCCGGCGCACTGGCGGGCCTCAGACGCCCATGTAGCGGTTGGGCCGGTGGTTGAACATCAGCACCAGGCTCAGCACCACCGCGCCGGCGGCCGAGTACAGGACCTTGTCCGGACTGAGCACCAGGAAAGCCACGGCCATCAGCACCGCATCGAAGGCCAGCTGCACCTTGCCGGCGCTCCAGCCGCGCTCGCGCTGCAGGTACACGGCCAGGATGCCCAGGCCGCCGAGGCTGGCGCGGTGGCGGATGAAGAACAGGATGCCCAGGCCGCACAGTGCGCCGCCCACCAGCGCCGAGAACAGCGTGTCCACCCGCGCGTAGTCCAGCCAGCGCGGCAGCAGGTCGGTGGCCAGGCCGACCGCGCCCACCGCCACGAAGGTCTTGAGGGTGAACTCCCAGCCCATGCGCCGCACCGCGATCCAGTAGAACGGCAGGTTGGACAGCACGAACACCAGGCCGAAGTTCCAGCCGAAGGCGTAGTGCAGCAGCAGGGACAGGCCGGCCATGCCGCCGATCATCACTCCGCCCTCGGCGAACAGGGACATGCCCAGGGCCGCGACCAGGGTCGCCAGGACCATGCCCTGCACGTCCTCGGCCACGGTGTGGTGGAAGGTGCGGTCGTCGGCCGGGGTGCCGGCCGAGTCCGGCGGCGGGGTCAACGGACCGGCGGTGACGACGGTGCCGTCCCCGGGCAGGGGATCCTGCCCGGGCCGGAGGTCCGGTTCGGTGAAGCTCATGGGGGGAGCAGGCGGAACGCGTGGGGGCGCGTATTAGACACCAGCCCCCGCCCGCCGTGCATCCGGGAACACCCGGCCGCGCGCGGCGCGGCCCTCAGCGGGTCTCGGCGATCTCCACGCCGTCCAGGCCCTGGGCCAGGGTGCGGGCATCGCCACCCTGGGACAGCTTGATGCGCAGGCGCACCTCGTTCTGCGAGTCGGCGTAGCGCAGCGCGTCCTCGTAGGAGATCTCGCCGGCCTGGTACAGCTCGAACAGGCTCTGGTCGAAGGTCTTCATGCCCAGGTTGGTCGACTCCTTCATNACCTCCTTGAGCTTGTGGATCTCGCCGTCGCGGATGTAGTCCTGCACCAGCGGCGTGCCCAGCAGGATCTCCAGGGCCACGCGCCGGCCCTTGCCGTCCGGGGTCGGCACCAGCTGCTGGGCCACGATCGCCTTCAGGTTCAGCGACAGGTCCATCAGCAGCTGCTGGCGGCGGTCCTCCGGGAAGAAGTTGATGATGCGGTCCAGCGCCTGGTTGGCGTTGTTGGCGTGCAGGGTGCACAGCACCAGGTGGCCGGTCTCGGCGAAGGCGATCGCGTGGTCCATGCCCTCGCGGGTGCGCACCTCGCCGATCATGATCACGTCCGGGGCCTGGCGCAGGGTGTTCTTCAGCGCCGCCTCCCAGCTCTCGGTGTCGATGCCGACCTCGCGCTGGGTGATGATGCAGCCCTCGTGCTTGTGCACGAACTCGATCGGGTCCTCGATGGTGATGATGTGGCCGGTCGAGTTCTGGTTGCGGTAGCCGATCATCGCCGCCAGCGAGGTCGACTTGCCGGTGCCGGTGGCGCCGACGAAGATGATGATGCCGCGCTTGGTCATCGCCAGCGTCTTGATGATCGGCGGCAGGTTCAGCTCCTCGATCGTCGGGATCCGGGTCTCGATCCGGCGCAGGACCATGCCGACCTGGTTGCGCTGGTAGAAGGCCGACACGCGGAAGCGGCCCACGCCCGCCACGCCGATGGCGAAGTTGCACTCGTGNGTCTTCTCGAACTCCTCGCGCTGGGCCGGCGTCATCACGTTGAGCACCAGATCCCGGCTCTGCTGCGGCGTCAGCGGCGTCTGCGTGATCGGCGTGATCTTGCCGTGGACCTTCATCGCCGGGGGCATGCCCGCGGTGATGAACAGGTCCGACGCCTTCTGGTGCGCCATCAGCTTGAGGAAGGAGGTGAAGTCGATGGTGCTCATTGGAGGCTCCCTGGCCTTGGCCGGCCGTTATCCGGCC
>JGI26049J44785_1001127_pt1 | contig 13714 bp, 14 predicted proteins | sample HigsolmetaGSP11D_FD_44785 | JGI IMG/M metagenome (IMG submission 44785)
CACGATCTCTTCGGGTTTGTGCTTCTTCTGGGGCATTCCAACGTCCTCCTACGGCTCAATAGCCTACTTCAGGGAGGACCACTTTTCAGGGGGCAGACCAATACCGTGACGCGAGCACACACCCACTGCCTAACCTTGAAGAACAACGATGGCGCTTAGTGGCGAATTTGGGCGCATGGGGTTCTGTGCTCGTGTGTGCAGTCGCTGGCGCGTTACTGCTCCACGCGGTCTGGAATTAGCTGCTCAGCATGCGTCCGCACCCCGCCTACTCCCATCCACGCCGGCCTCAGCACAATTCCGGCAGGCGTAGTGTTCGGCGCCAATGTTATCCTAATCAGAAAATGCCTGCGGTCGGAAGACGCGCCGCGCTTGCCGGAGGATGTCATGGCACCCACCGCTCCAAGCGGTAGTCCGTGAGTCCCGGTAGGTGATCGGCACGCCGCCAGGCGATCACTTCAGAGATAATAAACGTGAAAATGGGAAAAAGCAGGAAGAGAAAGTTGGCCCGGCGACTAAATCAATCCTTTAGTCAAAATTCCAGCTCTGTCATGCCGTTTGATGACATGAGGGAATTATTTGTGGAGCTGGATAGCTTCTTCCGTCGACTTACCACGCCAGATGAGCTTACAGTTCCCATCTTGGATTTTTGCAATACGCTGAGTGATAGAGAACCATTCTATATAGACTGTCGTCCAGAGCCGTGGAGCCGCTTGTTATGTTGCGACATGAACGTCGAAGAATTCATCAGGCGGACTGGTCGTGGGATAAGCCTCTACGGTTACAGAATTTGGACAGCGGGCACTGATTACATTGAAGCAGAAAGTCATGTGATTTGGCATGATCCGGATAAACAAGAAACTCGAGATGTTTCCTTCTGCCAAAGCGGTGAGAAGCGAATTCTCTTCGTACCTGTGTGCTCCCAATTTGACGGAACTTTCGACACACTGAAAAAAAAGGTACGCCATGTATTCGCACCAAGATATAAGCGAGCTTTAGAGCGTTATGAGGCACTGGAGAAAGAGATTATGCGTGAAAGGACGAAGGAAATGCCTCCAGGCGAAGCTTGGGAGAAAATGCCAAGTTACGCTGACTGGGTAGCCGGTAAACCAATGCCTGTTGGCATCCTCGGAGTTCAGCCAACATAGTTCGATCTATCGGCAGACGATCTCCCACGCCTCATTGTGGCCGCTCACCTACCGCCCGCTGCCGGGCGGCGTGGGTTCGGCGCCAATGTTTGCGATACCCAAATCGCGCACGAGAACGTCGAAGTATGGACGCCGGCTCCAGTCGGCACGATCACCGATCACGTAGAGCCTGGCCTTCGCCCGGCTAGCTGCGACGTTGAGCAAGTTGGGCTTCTCGGCCGCCCAATTGCGAGCAGAGGAAGTACCACCGCCCAGTACCAGGATCACGACCTGCGCTTCCTTCCCTTGGGTGGTATGCACCGTCCCGACCCGATTCGAGTGGAGCCTGAATGTGCGTCCAATCCTTTCAAGCTCCTGGACGACGTCCCGGAAGGGTGAGATCAGGAATATTTCGGCTGCCGGCACGCCGCTGCGTAAGAGCGCACGTAAGAGATCGCGCACAGCCTCGCCCTCGGCCGGAATCCAGTTGCCGTTCGCTGGCGACTTCGGAACGTCGATCCATCCGCTCGCCGGTCAGGACAACGCCGACGGCTTTTTCTGGTGAACCATCAAGCCATCGTAGGCAACGCGGTTAGAGATGGAGAACATGGGCTCGTCGCAGCGGCGATGCACACGCAGCGGTGCGCCGACCCAGATTGCATCGCTCCCTTCTCCGACAACGGTTCCGGTCGGAGTGGTCTCATCCGCTAGACGCTGTACGGACGTATTGCGTGGGCGCCAGCGGGGTAATCCCCCCGCAAAAGCGATGGGGTCAGAAGTAGAATTTTCTCGTTGAGGAGTTCTACCGCATGAAGAAGTCGAGATTTACGGATAGCCAGATCATTGAAGCCATCAAGCGCGTGGAGGCTGGTCTTGCCGTTCCTGAGCTGTGTCGAGAGCTGGGCATCAGCTCGGCGACGTTCTACAAGTGGCGATCGAAGTACGGCGGCATGGACGTATCGCTGATGGCGCGCATGAAGGAGCTGGAGGTCGAGAACGCCCGGCTGCGCAAGATGTACGTCGAAGAGAAGCTCAAGGCCGAGATCGTGGCGGAGGCGCTAGAAAAAAAGTGGTGAGGCCATCTCGCCGCCGCGAGATGGCCCGACATGCCGTGCAAGATCGCGGCGTATCGATCCGGATGGCTTGCGAGGCGTTCAGCATTAGCCAGACCTGCTATCGGTACGTCGCCAAGACCGACGCCGAGAACGAGGAGATCGCAAACTGGCTGCTTCGCCTGACGGACAACCACCGCAGCTGGGGCTTTGGGCTGTGCTTTCTGTACCTGCGGAATGTCCGCGGCTTGCGGTGGAACCACAAGCGCGTGTACCGGCGCTATCGCGAGCTCGAACTGAACCTGCGTATCAAACCGCGCAAACGGCTGGTTCGGCAGACGCCCGAGCCGTTGACGGTACCGACCCAGGTCAACCAGGTGTGGTCGATGGACTTCATGCATGACCAACTTGCCGACGGACGTAGCATCCGAGTGCTGAACGTGATCGATGACTTTAACCGCGAGGCGCTGGGCATCGAGGTCGACTTCTCGCTGCCTTCGGAGCGTGTGATTCGCACGCTCAAGCAGATCATTGGCTGGCGAGGAAAGCCCTTGGCCATTCGGTGCGATAACGGTCCCGAATACCTGAGCGCGGCAATTGTCGATTGGGCCGGAGCATGGGGCATAAAGTTCGAATACATCCAACCGGGCAAGCCCCAACAGAATGCCTACGTCGAACGGTTCAACAGGACCGTGCGCTACGAATGGCTGTCCCAATATCATTGGGACGATCTGGACCATGTACAACGCGTCGCCACGCAGTGGATGTGGTCCTACAATCACGAGCGCCCAAATATGGCTCTGGGCGGATTTACCCCAAAACAGCGGCTCGCCATGGCCGCGTAGCCTTCCTACTTCTGGCAATTGCTATAAATGGGGGGATTACCAAGCGACCTTTCCGGACTTCCTGCTGAAAGACACGGGGTCGCGGACTCCCCTCGAGGTTTGGGGACTCACATCAGCCGACTACGAGGAAAGAAAGCGCACGAAAGAAGCGCACTACAACGCCACATTCGGTGCCGCGTGGTGGAGCTGGAACGCGGCAGCGGGCGACCCGATCCCCGAATTTCCTCCCAAGGCAACCCACGAAGAGAGACAGCTGGAACCCTTCTGAGAAAAGAGATGCCGATGACCCTCGAGGACAAACTCAACTACGAAGCCCTCGGGCGAGAGATCGCAATTCGTCTCATGCCTGACTCGCTGCTCAGCACCGAAGATGTCGCTGCGATGTTGCGATACACGCCGCGCTATGTACGGGAAAACCTGGTTCTGTCGCCCGGGTTCCCCGAGGCTATACGTCTGCCGATTCGACGGAAGGACGGAAAGCTCGTCAGCGGGGACCCCCGTTGGCGCCGCGCCGACATCCTGGAATGGATCGAAGCAAACCGAAATGGTCGGCGCGCGGGCACACGGCGCCGAAACCAGTGATGTCGCGCAATGGCATCAAAAGATACAATTTTCCCCAGACGCGCCGGAAGCCAATAAAACCAAGCCTTCCGAGTCCGGCCCCGGGCACCAAACGACGCCCTAATCCGCCGTCCTGACACACGCCACCGCCGCAGCTGCCAGCAATACCGCTGGCACCAAGTACACCCAAAACGGCGACACCACCGGCAGCACCAGGCCGGCCAGCATCGGCCCGGTGCCGGCGCCGATGTCGCGCCAGACCGAACGCTTGGCCAGGGCCTGCACCCGTCCCGGTCCCGGTGTGCGGCGGGCGACGATGGGCGGCAACAACGGCAGCTGCAGCGCGCGCAGCACGACGATGGCCGCCGCGCAGCTCCATAGCCACCCCGCGCCAAAGCCGATGAGCGCCANGGCGGTCACCATGGACAGCCATAGCAGCATGCGCTCGGCGCCCAGCCGGTCGGCCAGGTGGCCGCCCAGTGGGCTGAGGGTGATTTCGCCCANATAGCGCAGGGCGAGCACTGTCCCGGCCACGACGACCGAACCGGTCGGCAGGACGTCCTTGCCCAGGTAGGACAGGCCAATGATGAACAGGCCGTCCATGGTGAAGCCTTCCAAGAAAGACCAGAGGTCCAGGCTGCCCGGNAGGCTGAGCCGGCGCTTGGCCGCCGGCGCGGGGTGGGACTCGCCCGGCAAGCGGTGAGCGACCCATACCGCGATGAGCGCCGTCACCGCCAGCACCAGGAAAATGGCGCGCGGCCCCCACAGTTGCGCCAGCACGGCGCCGGCCGGCAAGGCCAGCACCGGCCCGATGGAAATGACCGCACGCGAGCGGCCGTTGCGGCGCGCCGCGCCATTGGGGTCCGACGTCGACATCGTCTGGGTGGACAGGTTCAGCGCCGCAAACGAAAGCCCCCACAGCAAGCGCATGGGTAGCAGCGCCCAGAACCCCGACAACGTCGCGTAGCCGATCGCGCAGATCACGGTGGCTGCGGCCGCCAGCATGCAGGCGGGGCGATCACCGTTGCGGGCGTAAAAGCGGGCGACCCATCCGTACCCAAGGATGCGCACCAGGCGATTGGCCGCGAGCAACACGCCGGCTTCGGCGAGCGACACGCCGAAGGACGGCGCGTACATGGGCAACAGCAGGTAGAGCACGGTGTCGCTGGGCAAGGTCAAGGCCAGCGTGGCTGCTGCCCGGCGTGAGTTGGCGTCTGCCTGCGAGGTCGGTTGCCGCGGCGGCGCATCCGAAACGGCCCGGGACCCTTGCGTTGCCCTCAATGATTTCTCCTGCTTGGCTGCTTGGTGCTGCGCGCCCATTCCATATGTTCGCGTGCCGAAGACTTCGCCACACCGCGCACGATAGCCGCGAAGGCGGCCACCGCCGGCGACCGTGCCCTACCGTCTATCCANACCAACCCCGGCGTACGAGTCAGCGTCGGGGCCTCCAGCGGTATTGCCCGCAAGCCTTCCCTGCCGCGCCAGGCGCTTCGCGAGACGATCGCCGCCATGGTGGTCCGTTCGACCAACGCCAGGATGCCGGCCAGCGACACCATCTCTATCGCCACGAAAGGCTCGGCGCCCGCCGCCTTGAAGGCTTCGTCGATCTGGCGCCGCGTGGTGAACTTCCGCGGCGGCAACGCTAGCTCGCGCCGGTGCAATTCGGCCACCCGGACGCGACGGCGGCTGGCAAAGGGATGACGCTCGCCGACGACCAGCACCATTTCTTCCGTATAGAGCCCCTCGAAGACGATGTCCTCATGGGCAAGCGGGCCGTATGCCAGTACGGCATCGAGCCTGTCATCGCGCAGGCCGGCGATGAGCTCGTCGGCCGTGTCCTCCTCCACCAGGACATGCATGGACTGGTGGTGCTGGGTAAACAGCGCGATGCAATGTGGCACGAACTCCATGTTCAGCGTTGGCGTCGTACCGATGCGCAAGTGACCCTGCAGGTCTTTCTTCAGGTTGTTCAGCAACGCTATGCCACTGTCGATCTCGGCCAGGGCATTGATGGCCTTGGCCAAGAACAGCTCGCCCGCCGCAGTGATGGTCACCCGCCTGTCTGAACGGTCGAACAACCGCTGGCCCAGCTCCTCCTCCAATTGGCTGATCTGGTGCGACANCGTCGATTGGGTGACGTGCACCTGGGCGGCAGCTTGCGTGAAATTCAACCGTTCGGCCAGGGCNAGAAAGTATCTGAGATGCCTCAGTTCCATGCGCGAACCCCAGATGCGCCCGCTATCGATGGCGTCGATGGTGCCGAACGAAATTCATCATTTGCCACGGTTTGGACCGGTTCCTATCATCCCCTTCCGTTCATCGCAGCAGGGGAAGCGACATGCAAGCATTGCGAGACTGTATCGCAGCGCTGTCTTTGGGCGTGGGCATGGCCGTCTTGCCTGCGCATGCCGCAAGTTATCCCGAACGTGCCGTAACCATCGTCGTGCCGGCAGCGCCCGGCGGCGGTGGCGATTTCACGGCTCGCCTGCTTGCCGACGGCCTGGCCAAACAGCTGGGCCAAAGCGTCATCGTAGAAAACCGTGCTGGGGCAGGCGGCAATATTGCGGCCCAATATGTAGCACGAACCCAACCCGACGGCTATACCCTGCTCCTGGCATATTCCGGCACCCACGTCGCCAACGCGACGCTATATCCGGACAGGCAATGGGATCCGGTCAAAAGCTATGCCNCGGTGGCGCTTGCGATCACCGCACCGCACGTCATCGTGNTCAACAAGGACTTGCCGGTGAAGGACTTNAAAGGCCTGATCGAGTACGCCCGGCAGCGACCGGGCGAGATCGACTATGCCTCGTCCGGCTACGGCACGATCCAGCACATAGGCACCGAGCTGCTGGCGCTGCGCACCGGCACGCGCATGACCCACGTACCGTACCAGGGCGCGGGGGCGGCGATGGCCGACTTGCTGTCCGGCCAAGTCGACTTGCTCGTAACCACGCCGCCGGCCGTCGTGGGGCACCTGCGCAACAACGCCTTGCGTGCCTTGGCGATCGCCAGCAAGCGGCGCCATCCGATGCTTGCAGACGTTCCCACCACCGCCGAGGCTGGCCTNCCAGGCGTCGAGCTCGACGCCTGGTTCGCGTTGTACGCACCNGCNGGTACGCCGCGCGAGTCGATCGACCGGTTGGCCCAGGCTACGCGCACGGTCGTCGAAAGTGACGATTTCCGCCAACGTGCCGAGCAGGCCGGAACATATGCCACCTTCATGGGACCGGACGAACTGGCCGCATACACGGCATCGCAGTTGAAGTTTTGGGCCGACGTCGTCCAGCAGGCAGACATCAGGAAACCTTAGCCATGCCTTTTCTGTGTAAAGCCAGCAATCGGCTGTACTACCGGATCGACGGGCGATCCGACCGGCCTCTGTTGGTGTTGGGCAACTCGCTGGGCACGGACGTGTTCATGTGGGACCGCCAAATGGATGCCTTTACCGCGCACTTTCGTGTGCTGCGCATGGACACACGCGGCCACGGCGCAAGTGATGTCATTGCCGGCGAAGCACGCATCGACGACCTGGGACGCGACGTGCTGGATGTCGTCGACGCGCTGCAGGTGCGGCATTTCTATTTTTGCGGCGTCTCACTGGGTGCGATGGTCGGACAGTGGCTCGGCATCCATGCGCCAGACCGCGTGCGCCGGCTGGTCCTGTCCAACGCGTCGGCGCATCTACCCTCGCACGAATCGTGGTCACAACGCATGGAACTGGTTCGCCGGCACGGCATGACGGCCCTGACCGAGGCCGTCATGCCCAGGTTTTTTTCGCAGCGGTACCGCGACCGTGACGAACCTTTTTTTCATTCCATGCGCACGTCCTTCGAGGCGACACCTGCCGAAGGCTATGCAGCATGCTGCGCCGCCGTACGCGACGCCGACTTCCGCCCTGACGTGAAAAAGATCAGCGTGCCAACGCTCATCATCGCCGGCGAATTCGACGCCGCTACGCCGCCCGATCCGCACGCGAAGCTGCTGCACGAATCCATCCCTGGTGCACGACTTGCGCTGTTGCCAACCGGGCACATCTCCAATGTCGAACACCCGGAAGCGTTCAACCGCGCAGTTTTGGAGTTTCTAAACGACTGAGGCTGCAGCCCGATTTCCCACCCGCCTGACTGGAGACACACATGACAGATCCGAAGTACGAAGCCGGCATGAAGGTACGCCGCCGCATCCTGGGCGACGCCCACGTCGACCGCGCCAACGCGCACATTACGCCGGTCAACCGGTATTTCCAAGATCTGATCACACGATACGGCTGGGGTGAGATTTGGACGCGCCCGGGCTTTGACTATCGCACGCGCCGCATCCTGGTGTTGGGCACCATGATGGGACTGGGACGCTGGGAAGAGTTCCGCATGCACTTGCGCGCTGCGCTGGCCGACGGCATGTCCCTTGCCGACATACGGGAAATCTTCTTGCAGCAGGCCATTTATTGCGGACTGCCGATTGCCAATACCGCTTTTCACCACCTGGAGGACATTGTCGCGGAACTGCGCGGCCAAGGGGTGGAGATCCAGGAACCTGAGGACTGAGCGATGCCGGGGATCCATGCGCGCATGTCTCCGCTCGACGTGCTGCAATCGTTTCCGCCGCACGGCGATACGGCGCCGGGTCTGCTGCGGTCCCGCACTGCGCGCATCCCGGACGCACCGTGGCTGGCCGGCGACATACGCGGATGGCGGTACGACCAGGCGTGGCTCGCCAGCCGGCTGCTAGCCTGTCATCTACGCGCGCTGGGTGCCGCCAAGGGCGACCGCATCGTCCTGGCATCGCTCAACAGCGATCTTGGCGCGCTGCTCCTTATGGCCTCGGGCCATCTGGGCGCCGTCTTGGTGCCGATCAATCCCGCGCTGGCCGATGCAGAGATTTCCTATCTGGTCGGGCATTGCCAGCCCCGCATCGTCGTCGCACAACCCGAATACGCCGAACGGATGACCGGCCTGGCCGGTACCGCGACCGTGCTGGACACCCGGCAGCTCGGCGACGACGCAGCCGATGCACGAGGCGTGATCGATGCCTTGCTCGCCATGGGCCATGCGCCGGATTGCCAGCTGTCCAGCCCGTCGCCGGAAGACCCGCTGGTCATCATCTATACGTCAGGCACGACCGGCTTTCCCAAGGGCGTGGTTCACAGTCACCGCAACTTCGTTTGGTCAGCCGAAGCCTTCGTACAGCGCATGCACTTGCAGCCAGGCGAGCGCCTGATGGCCATCCTGCCGTTCTTTCACATCAATGCCCTGTTCTACTCACTGGGCGGCGCTTTGGCCTGCGGCGGAGCACTCGTCACCACGCCGCGCTTTAGCGCCTCGCGCTTTTGGGAGTTGGCCGAGCGCAGCGGCGCCACGCAGCTGAATATCCTTGCCGCGGTCGGCAACATCCTGATGCGGCGCCCACGCAGTGAATACCGACCTGGCCACCGTATCCGCAAGATCTACGGCGGCCCCATCAGCGCAGACATGATGCAGACGTTCCAGCGCGAGTTCCACGTGCCCGACCTGATCGAAGGCTACGGCATGTCGGAAATTCCCGGCGCGTTCAACAACCCTTTCGATGGCGTTCGCAAAGTGGGCAGTATTGGATTGCCGGCCCGCCATCCGCGCCTGCCAGGCGATTTCGTGCAAGCACGCATCGTCGATGAGCAGGGTCACGTCCTGCCGCCGGGCGAAATCGGTGAGCTTCAAGTACGTACGCCCATCGCCATGCTGCATTACTTCCGCGATCCGGAGCAAACCCGCCAAGCGTTCGACGAAGGCTGGCTGCGCACGGGCGACCTGGTTCGCCGTGACGAAGACGGCTATTACTACTTCGTGGCACGCAAGAAGGACATTATCCGCCGGCGCGGCGAAAACATCTCCGGTGCCGAGCTGGATCGCGTGTTGTCCGGCCATCCCGACGTCATCGAAGCAGCCACGCTGGGCGTACCGGCCGCCTTGGGCGACGAGGACATCCTCGCGGTGGTCGTACCGCGCTGCAATCCCCCGCCACATCCCCAGGAGTTGTTNGATTGGTGTGCGCAGCGCGTCGCTGCAATGAAGGTGCCGCGCTACCTCGTCTATCGCAACGAGTTGCCCCATACGGCTTCGCAACGGGTAGCCAAGTTTCAGCTCAAGCAGGATGCTTCTTTGTTGCGTGAAGCCTACGACCGGGAAGCTACCGTGCCATGAACCACGCCCACGACGTGAACCCGGACATCGATGCTGCCGTCGCGTATTCCCCGCTTGCCGTGTATCGCGCCCATCTGGCCCGCGGCCAGCTCGCCTACCAAGTGGACGAAGACGGGCACGCCGTTTTTTTTCCGCGCCTCATCGCCCCTAGATCCGGTGGTCGGCTGTCCTGGCGGATATCGGATGGCCACGGCAGCGTGTATTCGTCGACCATCATCTACCGCAAGGGCGAGGCGCCGCTGAATGTATCGCTCATCGACCTGGACGAAGGTTTTCGCATGATGAGCCGTGTCGAGAACATCGCGCCCGAGGCCGTGCACATAGGCATGCGCGTCGTTTTTCGCGTGGCGCGTGATGGCGAGGGGCAGCCGTGCCCTGTCTTCGTGCCCGCNGAGCAACCATGAGCATCCGTCGCAGGCGCGCCAACGTAGCCGTGGTCGGCGTGGCGGAGTCCNACCTCGGGCATGCCGCAGATGGCATGAGCCCCCTGGACCTGATGGCCCAGGCCACCGTCCGGGCGCTGCATGATAGCGGCTTGTCGTTGCGCGACGTCGATGGCTTGTTTTGCGCCAGCGCCCAGGTCCGGTTCGGGCCGTTGGCCCTGGCCGAATACCTGGGACTGCANCCGCGCTATTTCGATGGCACGCAGATCGGCGGCTCATCCTTCATGTCGCATCTGGCCCACGCCCAGCTTGCGATTGAAGCCGGAATGTGCGAGGTGGCGCTAATCGCCTACGGCAGCACGCAGCGGTCGGTATCGCGTGCGGCAGCTTCTCCACCCGAGCCGAACCCGTACGAGTCGCCCTTCCAGCCCCTGCTGCCCGTGAGCGCATACGCGCTTGCCGCGGCGCGGCACATGCACCAATACGGTACGACGCGCGAGCAGCTTGCCGCAGTCGCTGTGCAGGCACGCCAATGGGCACTTCTCAATCCAGCCGCCTGGGAGAAACACCCCCTTACCGTGCAGGAAGTATTGAACGCACGAATGGTGTCCTGGCCATTGACCGTGCGCGACTGCTGCCTGGTCAGCGACGGCGGCGCTGCGATCCTGGTCACCAGCGCCGCGCGCGCCAAGTCGCTGCGCAACCCTCCCGTGTATGTCCTAGGCATAGGCGAGTCCATCGGCCACCAATCCATATCGAACATGGCCGACCTGACCGTCACCCCGGCGCGCGAGTCCGGGCGCATGGCCTTCGCCCGCGCCGGACTCAAGCCCAGCGATGTGCAAATGCTTGCCCTGTACGACGCGTTCACCATCACGCCGCTANTGTTTCTGGAAGACCTAGGCTTCTGTCCCAAGGGTGAAGCAGGCCGCTTCGTGCAGGACGGCGCGATCGGCCCTGGCGGCTCACTGCCTGTCAACACCAATGGCGGTGGGCTGTCATATTGCCACCCGGGCATGTACGGGCTGCTCGCCATGGTAGAGGCGGTGCGGCAAGTACGCGGTGAATGTGGCGCCCGGCAAGTGGCTGGCTGCGACATCAGCCTGGCTCATGGCAACGGGGTNGTGCTGTCGAGCCAGTGCACCGTCCTGTTTGGCAGCGACGCTGCCCTTNCCTAGCTACATTGCGGTCANATCTGGGGGCTGGAACAGCGTCGATCACGGCACCCGAACCACTCAGCACAAGAGGAGACAAACCATGCCCATCAAGTCCATCATCGCGGCCGCCCTGGCGGGGCTACTTGCCGCAGCGGCCGGCGCGAATGCCCAAGACGCATCCAATGCGCCCATACACGTGATCGTTCCGCTGGCAAGCGGCGGGGGGACCGATACGCTGGCACGCATCATCGCCAGCAAGATGCGCGAATCGCTCAATAGAAACGTGGTCGTGGAAAATCGCGCCGGCGCGGCTGGCAACATTGGCGCGGATATCGTCTACCGCGCGGCGCCGGATGGCAATACGTTGCTATTCACGCAGCCCGGCCCCATCGTGGTCAACCAATGGCTGTACGACAAGCTCAGCTTCGAGCCAGAACGTTTCGTACCGGTCTCGCTCGCGTCATCGCAAGACATCATGCTGGCGGTCAACCCCACGGTGCCAGCGCAAACGTTGCAGGAACTGATCGACTATGCAAAGGCCAACCCCGGCAGGCTCAACTATGGATCCAGCGGCGTTGGCAGCGCGCCACACCTGGCGGCCGAACTGTTTCAGTCCATGGCCGGGATCAAGATGGTTCATGTCCCCTACAAAGGCAGCTCGGAATCAATGAACGCCACATTGGGCGGCCAAGTTGACCTGACGTTCTTTGCCTTCAGTTCCGCACTGCCTCATGCCAAAGCCGGCAAGCTGCGCGCCCTAGCCGTTGGCGGCGCCAAGCGCAATCCGCAGTTGCCGGACGTGCCTTCCATTTCCGAGGTACTNCCCGGCTATGATGCAGCATCGTGGACGGGCATGTTTGCGCCGCCAGGCACGCCGCAACCCATCGTCGAGCAGCTGGCCAAAGCGGTCCAAGCTGCGGTGCAATCGCAGGACCTGCTCAAGCGCATGGCCGATGTCGGCGATCAGCCGCTTACGCTGGCCGGCGACGAGATGGAAAAGTTTCTGCAGCAAGACCGCAAGCGTTGGCGGGACGTAATCCAATCGGTAGGCATCAAGCACGACTGAAGGTTATCCTGCTTCACACCCCACCGACCCGGAGCACTGGCTTGAGCACCCTCATCGAAGACATCGCGCGGTTTACCGTGAATGTGCGCTACGCGGACATCCCGGATCAAGACCGTTNCAGCATTCGCGCTTTGGTGCTCGACACGATTGGTTGTGCATTGGGGGCAGTCGGCTGCGAGCCCGCCCGCATGCTGCAGGACATGCTAAGGCCTGCCTCGGGTCCGGGTGATCGCGCGACACTGATCGGCAGCACACATTCGGTGTCGCTCGACAGCGCCATCCTGTACAACGGCTGCCTGGTTCGCTACCTGGATTACATGGATGTCTACTGGGCACGTGACATCTGCCATCCCAGCGAAAACATACCTGTCGCCTTAGCTGCCGCAGAAGCGGCTGGCTGCGATGGCCGCAAGCTCATGGAGGCCATCGCCGTCGCCTATGANGTGCAGATCAGGTTGGCGGACGCATTCTCTCTTCAGGACATGTGCATGCACCACGTCAGTGCAGCTGGTTTCGTGGTGCCGCTGCTGTTGGGCAAGCTGTGGGACTTGCCTGCGGACAAGCTCGCGCACGCCTGCGCACTCGGAGGGTTTCGGCACCTGACGCTGGCAGCTTTGGTCGAGGGGCAACTTAGCATGGCCAAGGCAGTCGGCTATCCCCTGCCAGCCTCCGAGTGTGTCCTGGCCACGCGGCTAGCAGCCAGGGGCTTCACCGGTCCGTTGCTGGCGCTGGAAAGCCTATGGCGAGCAAGCCACGCACATCATGCCGCTGATCTTCGCGAAGCGCTGGATCTGGCTCCCGGGACCGGCAGCGTCGGCCGGGTTAGCCTGAAGCAATTCCCGGTGCAGTTCGCCCTGCAAGCGCCAATCGAAGCCACCTTGACGCTGCGCGCCGAGATGCATGGCGACCCGAAAGCGGTCGACGCGCTGCAGGTGGAGGTTCCAGAACGCGTTTGCCAGTCCACCGCTGATCCAGAAAAATTCCGGCCGGCCAATCGCGAAACTGCCGATCATAGCCTGCCGTGCTGTGTCGCCCTGGCATGGCTCGATGGCAAGGTGGACGCCGGCCAGTTCGACGGTGGACGCTGGCGCGACGATGATGTCACGCAACTGTTGCCACGCGTGCACGTTCGCGCCGCGCCCGACTTGCAGGCACGCTGCCCAACCGGTCGTCCGGCACGCGTGACAGTGCGTTTGCGGGATGGCACGACGCGCACCACGCTGGTTGAAACCCCGCTCGGCGATGCGCGCCGCCCCATGGGCCAGGCTGACATCGAAAGAAAATTCCTGGCACAAGCCGTGCCTGTACTGGGTGGCGAGCGCGCCGACCAGATAGTGCGGCTTGTAC
>JGI26049J44785_1001130_pt1 | contig 13701 bp, 10 predicted proteins | sample HigsolmetaGSP11D_FD_44785 | JGI IMG/M metagenome (IMG submission 44785)
ACGAACACGTCGAACAGCCGGTCCGTCAAGGATGTCGAATGGCTACTGCGTCTCATGCGCGCTCCTCCTTACATGATGCTTTCCTTGGTCACGCGCTTGAATATGCCGTTCGCCGTGAACAGCAGGATGACGCTGACGACCGAGTTGAAAATGTTGATCGCCGTTCCGAACGAGAACCGCCCCATGCCGAGGCCGTAGTTCAGCGCGTACAAATCGAGCACCTGCGAGTACTCTCGCACCAGGTTGTTGCCGAGCAGGAACTGCTTCTCGAACCCGATGCTGATCAGGTGGCCGATCGACATGATGAGCAGGATGATGATCGTCGTGCGGATGCCGGGCAGCGTGATGTGCCACATCTGCTGGATCCGGTTTGCGCCGTCGACCCGGGCGGCCTCGTACAACTCGGGGCCGATCCCCGCGATCGCCGCCAGGTAGATGATCGCGTTCCATCCGGTCTCCTTCCAGACATCGGCCAGCGTGACGATGATCCAGAACAGCTTGCCCTTCGCCATGAACTGGATCGGCTCGTCAATGATGCCGAGCCACATGAGCAGATCGTTCACCGCGCCGTTGTCCGTGGACAGCATTTTCGTGACGATGCCGGCGACGACGACCCACGAGACGAAGTGGGGCAGATAAGATACCGTTTGCACGAAACGCTTGTAGAACATCTGGCGTACTTCGTTCAGCATCAGCGCGAAGAAGATCGGGACGACGAAACCCGCCACGAGTCCCATCAGGCTCATCACCAGCGTGTTGCGCAGCACCTGATAGAACAGCTCATCCTGAAACAGCGTTCGGAAATGATCCAGTCCGACCCATTCCTGCTCCCAGAACGGCCTGCCGGGTCTGTAGCGCTGGAACGCCATCGTCCATCCCCAGAGGGGAAGGTAGCTGAAAATGAACACCCAGACCACGAACGGCAGCGACATCGCATACAGCCACCGGTTCTGGAGCGCCTTGCGGAAAAAACGCCTGATTCGCTCTTTCCGCGTCCTGATCGTTTGCTGTGTTGAAGTTACCGCTTCCATGCGAACCCTCCTGTTTGACACCCCTCATTCTAGCGGAATCGCTTTCACCGCAATACCCGGCAATTTATGCCGAAAATCATATTAAAATGAGTCAGGCTGCTTCGGCGCCGTCCCGGCGCGTCAGCAGCCTGTTTCATCTCAGCTTCCGCCCGCCGTTTTCCGGTACGCGGCAGGCGACATGCCCACATATTTGCGAAATTTCCCGTGAAAATAATCGACGTTCGCGTAGCCTACCCGCTCCGCGACCTCGTACACCTTCATCCCCTTGAGGAGCAGCTTCTTCGCCTCCTCGATCCGCACCTTGTCGAGGTAGGTGTTGAAGTTCTCGCCGGTCTTGTGCTTGAACACCTTGCCCAGATACGCGCTGCTGTAGCCCAGCAGCGCGGCGATCGTCTCGAGCTTGAGCGAACGGTCGTAGTGGCGGTGAATGATGTCGATCATTTTCTTCACCTGCGTCTCGGCCCCGCCCTGCTCCGTCTGCCGGGCGAATTCGATCAGCAGGCTGTGCATCCGCTCCATGAGCTGCGTGAATCGGCAAGCCTTGTACAGCTCGACCAGACCGAGCTGCAGCGTCTCCTCCGCCGAGCCGGGCCGCCGGGCTTCCAGACGCGCGGCGACGGCCGAGACGAGCCGTGCGCACGCCGCCTTGACCGCCTGTTCATCGCTGCCGGATTCGAGCAGCCGGGAACCCGCCTGCTTGATCCATTCGCCGATCGAAATTTCGCTGGCCACGTCGATGGCAAGTGTCAGCTTGTCCGTCAGATCAGACAGATCCGGCGGTTCGGCAGCCTGCTCGCCGCCGGGATCCCGCGGGGCGGAGTCCGGCGGATGAATGCGCCCCGGTTCGAGGAAGAAGCCGCGGCGAAGCGCCGCCGACGCCCGGGCGTGGGACTGCGGAATCTCCGTCCAGCTCTCCACGACACCGCCGGACGCGGCCGTGACCTCCGGATGTAGTCCGGCGAGCGCGTCTTCAATGGCATGCATAAGCGCCGCGCGCTGCGATTCGCTCCCCGCGCCGTTCATCACGAGCAGTCCCAGGTCGCCTTCCGCCGTGTAACAGATCCGCTCCGGCGCGGACAGTTTGCAGGCCAGGCGCCGGCAGGCTTCCGTCAGGACTTCCGGTTCAAGCTGCCTGCCGTGAAGCCGGACGACCACGGCCTCCCATGACGCGCCGTTCAGACCGGCGTTTCCGGCCGCTTCCGTCAGCGCGGCGGGAGGCGTTCCCGAGAGCAGCGACCGGACGACCATCTCCGGCGTCCACCCGGCGGCGTGCTCCCGTTCGGCGGCTTCCTGGTTGAGCGTCTTCCTCAGCCGCTGCAAGTAATCGATCAGCTCGTCTTCATCCACCGGCTTGAGCATGTACCCGTCGATCTGGTGCGACATCGCCCGGCGGGCATAATCGAACTCCGCATAGCCGCTCAGTATGAGCATGTGCAGCCGTTTGTCGCGGGCGCGCAGCCGCTCGATCGCCTCCAGACCGTCGATGCCCGGCATCCGGATGTCGATGATGATGAGATCCGGGCGGTGCTGCTCGTACTTCGTAAGCGCATCCCGTCCGTTCACGCCCGTATCGACGACCCGGAAGCCGAAAGATTCCCAGTCGACCAGCGTGCGGAGTCCTTCGCGGATGGTCGGTTCATCATCCACCACCAGCACTTTGTACATGAAGCCTTTCACCTCCGACCGGCAGCCGGAACGAGACGCGTGTGCCGGCGCCGGATGTGCTCTCCAGACGCAGCCCGCTGGACGGGCCGTACATCAGGATCAATCGTTGATGGACATTGCGCAGGCCGATCCGGCGCTGCTCCTCCCCTTCCTGTTCGTCAAGCGAAGCGGTGAGCGCGGCAAGCCGTTCTTCGTCCATGCCGACCCCGTCGTCGATGACCTCGACCAGGACCGTCTCTCCGTCCCGGACGATGCGAAGGGTGACGGTGCCGCCTTCCTCTTTGCCTTCCAGACCATGGATAACGGCGTTTTCAACAATCGGCTGGATGATGAGCGGCGGCACGGGGATGGACTCCGTCCCCGGCTCGATCTGCAATTCATATTTCAGCCGCTCTTCGTACCGGAACCGTTGGATGTCGAGATAGCAGCGGACGATGTCGATTTCATCTTCCAGATGCGCGAGGCGGCGGCTGATCTCGAGATTCTTGCGCATCAGCTTGCCGAGCAGCCGGACAATCTGGGCAATCTCCTTCTCACCTTTGATATGCGCTTTCATGCGGATCGACTCCAGCGCGTTGAACAGGAAGTGCGGATTGATCTGGCTGGCCAGCATTTTGAGCCGGATTTCGTTCTGCTTCATTTCCAGCTGATGTTTCTGCCGGTTCGATTCCTGCACTTCATTCACGAGCGCATGGATGCTGGAGACCATCGAATTGAACTGGCGCGCGAGCTGGCCGATCTCGTCCTGGCCGTCGATCTCCATGACGGTGGTGAGGTTCCCTGTCGCCACCTTCGTTATATGTTTGCTGAGCCGGCTCATCCGCCGGGTAAGCATGCCGGAGAACGCGTAGGTCAGCATGATGCCGAGGGCGAGCGCGGCGAGAATGACGATGAGCGCCGTCGTCTGGATGCGGTCGACATCGGCCGTGATGTCATCCACCGCGAAAATGGTGATGATCCGCAGCCCGTTCACGCTCGCGTTCGGCGCCAGCGGCTCGACGAGGACGCGGTACGCTTCCCCGTCGATCTGCTGTTCGAACATGCCCTGCCGGGCTTCCGCAAGCTGCGGATCAAATTCGATGCCGGCGAGCGTGAGGCCCGTCCGCTCGGGGCGGTTCGCCGACACGATCGTGCCGCTGTCGTCCACGATCATCGTCTCGAACGATTCCTGCCTGACGATCGTGCCGAGCGTGTCCATGTTCACGTTGACGACGAGCACGCCGCTGGTTTTCGCACCGGGAAAATAGACTTTGCGCACGAGGCTCAGGTAATGGCGGCCGTCCCGTTCGTCCTCCAGGTAATACCAGCCCACGGTTCCGCTGAAGCTGTCCATCGCCCACCGGTACCACCAGGAGTTCTTGATCTTCTCGTCCGGCTGCATGAATTCCCAGTTGTTCAGCATGGTCGGATTTTCCATGTAGAACCGGATGTTCGAGATCTCGTTGTACAGGTTGACGTACTGTTCGAAATCGGGATAAGACCGGTAGGCGGCCACGACTTCCCAGGTCGTGCCGTACCTCCGGTTCGCCACCGTCTCCAGCCGGTCGTCGTTCGCCAGCCGGTAGGCGATGTCATTCGCCACGTTGATCACTTCCATCGTGCGCTGCTTGACGCGCTCGACGTTGGCCAGCGTCTGTTCGACGGCGTTATCGAGCGCCATGTTCCGCAGCTCGCCGGTCAGCAGCAAGCCGACCGCCACGACGGGAATGAACACGACGACGCAGAATGAAAGCGCCAGCTTCGTCCGAAGACGCAGGTTATTGACGAACTGAAGCGCGGATTGAAACACGGGGCGTCCACCCCCATTGCGTTCTCTTCGGACGGCCGGCCTTTCGCTCACGCCTCTTCCAGCAGCCGTACGCCTCTGCCCGGCACAGCCGTCCGTCCTTCCACCGTCTCGCCGCTCAGCAGATCTCTGTAACGGCCTTCATGCAGTTCTACTTCTTTCATATCGGCATTGTGGTTCAGGAGGAACAGCACGCCGCGGCCGTCCTTCACCCGCCGCGAACTTTCCACGCCTTCCGGCGCTTTTCGGACCAGCGGCCGGATGTTCTTGTCCGCGCACAGCTTGCCGAGGAACCCTTCGAGGAACGCCGCGTCCGGGCTGGAAGCGACGTACCACGCCTGTCCGGCGCCGAACCGGTTCACCGTCACGACCGGCACGCCGGCGTAGAAATCGTCGCCGTAGACGGCGATCGCTTCCGCGCCTTCGAGATGGATCAGGTCGCAGAGCAGACCGCACTCGTATTCCCCTTCAAGCGCGCCGTGCGGTTTCGTCATGACGATCCGGTTCCGCCGGTCCGGGAACAGCGCGTCGATCTCCTCCGCCCAGATGCCGAGCATGCGCCGCAGTTCGCCCGGATAGCCGCCGGTCCGCACGATGTCGCGCTCGTCAACGATGCCGCTGAAGAACGTCGTGACGAACGTGCCGCCCCGCTCGACGAACGCTTCGAGTTTCGCCGCATAGCCCGGCTTCACCATGTAGAGCACCGGCGCGATGACGACGTCGTACTTGTCGAGCGGCTCGTCCACGCCGATCATGTCGACCTGGATATTCTGCTTGAACAGCGCGTCGTAATATTTGTGCACTTCCTTGACGTAATCGAGCGCGATCGTCGGGCCGCTCGACAGGCTGATCGCCCACCGGTTCTCCCAGTCGAACACGATCGCGACCTTCGCTTCGACGCGCGTCAAGAATCCGGTCGCCGAGCTGCTTCAGCTCGCCGCCGAGCTCCGCCACTTCGCGGAACACCCGCGTATGTTCATGGCCGACGTGTTCGATGACGGCGCCGTGGAATTTCTCGCAAGCCCCGATCGAACGTCGAAGCTGGAAGAACATGACCGTATCCGCTCCGCGCGCGACCGCCTGGTAGCTCCACAGCCGCATCACGCCCGGCCGCTTCAGCGAGTTGTACGGCTGCCAGTTCTGCTGGCTAGGCGTCTGCTCCATCAGCATGAACGGCTGGCCGCTCTTCAGCCCGCGCATCAGATCGTGCACCATTGCCGTGTAGCTGAACGGCGTGTCGAGCGCCGGATAGTTGTCCCAGGAGACGACATCCAGATGCTTGGCCCAGGCGAAATAGTCCAGCTCGGGATAGGTGCCCATCAAGTTCGTTGTGACGGGGATGTGCGGGGTATGTTTTTTGATCGCGTCATATTCCAGCTTGTAGCATTCGAGCAGGCTGTCGGACTGGAACCGCCGGTAATCGAGCGAGATGCCCTGGAAGTTCGTCCGGTTGCCGGCCCACTCCTCGCTCAGCTCGTTCGGCGCCACGATCTCGTCCCAATCGTAGAACGTATGGCCCCAGAAGCGGGTGTTCCACGCCCTGTTGACGTTTTCAAGCGTGCCGTAGCGCCGCTTCAGCCATTCGCGGAACGCGGCTTCGCACCGTTCGCAATAGCAGTAGCCGCCGTATTCGTTCGAGACGTGCCACATGATGACGGCCGGATGATCTTTGTACCGTTCGGCCAGCTTCTCGGCCATAAGCGCGGAGAATTTGCGGTACGTCGGACTGTTCGGACACGAATTGTGACGGCCGCCGAACTTGCGTTTGCGGCCATGATAGTCGACGCGCAGCACGTCCGGGTATTTCTTCGCCATCCAGGCGGGATGCGCGCCCGTGCTGGTCGCAAGGCACGTATAGATGCCGTTCTCGTACAGCCGGTTGATCGTCGCGTCCAAGTGATCAAAATTGTACGTCTCCTCGTCCGGTTGGTTGAGTGCCCAAGAGAAGACGTTCAACGTCGCCACATCAATGCCCGCCAGCTTGAACATGCGGATGTCTTCGCTCCACACGTGCGGATCGTCCCATTGCTCCGGATTGTAGTCGCCGCCATACCAAATCTTGGGGAGCTTATGGCTCAGCATGGTGCAGAATCCTCCCATAATATAAGATTTGATATCATTGTAAACGCTATTAAATTCACGTTAAATATAATATTATGGATTTCAGATATAAGAAAACGGAAATATAAGGATGGTGCAGACCCTTGCTGGTGCATCGGCGCGTTGTGATGCCTTTCGAGCAGCTCGGGCGGCTGCCGCTCGCCGTCGAGAGCGTCGGCCTCAATCCGGATCAGGAGCGGATTGTGCGGCCGGACGGCTACCCTTACTACCATTGGCTGCAGACGATGTCCGGCAGAGGCCGGATAGCGGTCGAAGGCCGATCGCATCCGCTCCCTTCCGGCTCGGGCATCCTGCTCTTCCCCGGCGTCGCTCACACCTATGAAGCGGAAGAAGGCCGCTGGGAGACGGCGTATCTGACATTCGGCGGCGCGGCGGCGGACAGCATCCTCGCAGCTGCGGGCGTTCATCAGTCGACGTTCTTCCAGTGGCCCGCCGATGCCGCCGCGGGACGGCTGATCGAGCAGATGTTGGAACGGCTGGAGCAGGGCGGCGACGTGTTCGGCATTGAAGCTTCGACGTCGGCGTATCATTTTCTGCTTGCCATGACCCGCTACCCGACGTCGCAGCCCGGACGGAAAAACGGCGATCCGGACCGGCTCGAGCAGCTGCGGACGGTCNTCGAATGGATGGAAAGCCGCTGCTCCGATCCTTCCGTCGGCATGGATCAGATCGCCGGCGTCCTCAATCTGTCGAGCCGCCGGGTGAACGGGCTGTTCCGCGAGACGTTCGGCCAGTCGCCCTATGCCTATTTCATCCAGCTTCGGCTGCGCAAGGCGAAGGAAATGCTGACCAGCTCGTCCCCCCTCTCCGTCCGGGAAGTTGCGGAGCGGGTCGGGTTTCGGGACGCCAGCCATTTCATCGCCACGTTCCGCCGGCATGTCGGGATGACACCGGAACAGTTCCGTCGGCTGCATTAGCGGCCGATGCCGCATTTTGCCCGGATTTTTGTGCGGATTGTTGCGGTAGTCGGCCGGCCCGCGGAGTGCTACAATGCCGTTTACTGTGACAGCGCATTCAAAGATGCGGGCTTCGGCCCGCCCGCGAAAGGAGCCGCATGCATGGCCGAACAATGGCAATATCCGTTCCGCGATCCGGATCTTCCGCTCGAGACGAGGGTGAACGATCTGATCGGGAGACTGACGACGGAAGAGAAAATCAATCTGATGGCCCAGTACCAGGACGCGGTGCCCCGCCTCGGCATCGCGNCGTACAAGCACGGCACCGAAGCGGCGCACGGCATCGCCTGGCTTGGGCCGGCGACGACATTCCCGCAGCCGATTGGTCTCGCTTGCACGTGGGACGCCGATCTGCTGCGCCGCGTCGGCAGCGTCATCGGCGACGAGGCGCGCGTCTGGTACCGGCGCAACCCGGCGGTCAACGGGCTCACGCTGTGGGCGCCGACGGTCGATCTCGAGCGCGACCCGCGCTGGGGACGCACAGAGGAGGCCTATGGCGAGGATCCTTTTCTCGTCGGCAAACTGGCGTCGGCGCTCATCAGGGGAATCCAGGGCGATCACCCGTTTTATCTGAAAGCGGTCGCNACGCTGAAGCATTTTCTCGGCAACAACAATGAAGCCGGCCGCGGCGACAAGTCGGTCAGCATCGATCCGCGCAACATGCGGGAGTACTATCTGAAAGTGTTCGAGACGGCGTTCAAAGAAGGCGGCGCGCTCTCGATGATGACGGCGTACAATGCGGTGAACGGCGTGCCCGCCAATCTGNTGCCGATGATCACTTCCGTCGTCAAGCAGGAATGGGGCATGAACGGCTTCGTCGTCAGCGACGCGTTCGACGTCACCGGCACGGTGCGCGACCACGGATACATGGCGTCGCTGCCTGCTGCGGTTGCAGCGTCAATCAGGGCCGGCATCGACAGTATCACGGATGACGCGAAAGTGGTTAAACAAGCGATCCGCGAAGCGCTGGAGATGGGGCTGCTCACCGAGAACGATCTCGATGTCGCGNTGCGCAATACGTTCCGCGTCCGCTTCCGGCTCGGCGAGTTCGATCCGGACGACCGGAATCCGTATGCCGAAATCGGCGAATCGCACATGATGCGGCCCGAGCACGAGGCGTTGTCGCTGGAAGCGGCCCGCAAGAGCATCGTCCTGCTCAAGAACGACGGCGTGCTGCCGCTGTCCGCCGATCGGACCCGCAAGATCGCGGTCATCGGCCCCCTGGCCGATGTCGTGTACCGGGACTGGTACAGCGGCACCCTTCCCTACGCGGTGACGCCTCTCGCCGGCATCGTCGAAGCGCTGGCGGGCCGTGTGCAGCCGCATGGACCGGCTGGCGCGGTGGATGCCGGAGACCGGGTCATCCATGCGAAAGGCGCAACCCGGGTGCGGCTGAAGTCGAGTACGACGGGCCGGTATGTGCGGATTGCCGAAGGAGAAGACGCGCCGCTTGCAGCGGACGCCGAACGCGCGGAAGACGCCGACGTGTTCGAGCTGAACGACTGGGGCTGGGACAGCGCGACGCTGACGGCGGTTCGAAACGGCAAATTTCTGACGACGGATGACCGGCGCGTGCTCGCTTCGGCGGACGATATCTGGGGATGGTTCACGAAGGAAGTTTTTCAACTGGATCGGTCGGATGAGGACTGCGTAAGGATCCGGACGTGGAACGGTCAGCCGGTGCGCGTCGGCCCGGACGGCATGCTGCTCGCCGGCACCGGCGACGCCGGCGAGACGGCGAACGTGGTCAATGTCGCCGGCGCCGCGGAGGTGCAGGGCGTATCCGGCAGCGCGGAATGCGAGCGGTTCGCGGTGGAAATCGCAGCGGACGGCTTGCGGGAAGCGGCGGAGGCGGCGCGCCAGGCCGACGCGGCTGTCGTCTTCGTCGGCAACCACCCGCTGATCAACGGCAAGGAGACGGTCGACCGGCCGGATATTGCGCTGCCGGAACCGCAAGAGCGGTTGATCCGCGAGGTGCTCGCCGTGAACCCGAATACGATCGTCGTCGTCATCGGCAGCTATCCGTTTGCCCTCGGTTGGACGGCCGAACACGCCCCCGCCATTCTCTATCTGGCGCATGCCGGCCAGGAACTCGGCCGGGCGGTTGCCGGCACGCTGTTCGGTCGGTTCAATCCGGCCGGCAGGCTGAACATGACGTGGTACCGCTCTGCCGATCAGCTGCCGGATTTCATGGATTATGACATCATTCAGGGCAAGCGGACGTACCTCTATTTCGACGGCGAGCCGCTCTATCCGTTCGGATATGGCTTGTCTTATTCGCGGTTCGAATATGCCGATCTGACGATAAGCGCCGATGCCATCGGGTACGGCGAGCGTGTAAAGATCGGCTTCANGGTCACGAACGTGTCGGATGTNTATGGGGAAGAAGTGCCGCAGCTCTACATCCGGTGCGAAGNTTCCCGCGTGCAGCGGCCGCTTCGGCAACTCGCCGGATTTGCGCGGATCGGCCTTGCGCCTGGCGAATCGAAGCGGGTGACGTTCGAACTGTCTTCGGACGATCTTCGCTTCTGGGACATCACGCGATCCTGCTGGTGCCTCGAACGGGGCGTCTGCCGGATCATGGTCGGCGCATCATCGGCCGATATCCGCCTGGCAGGCAGTCTGAACGTCAACGGCGAGGTTGTGCCGCCCCGCGATCTGCGGCAAGTGACGCGCGCGGTCGACTGCGACGGCTATGCCGGCATCTTCATCGACGAATGTTCGGAGGGCGGCGACAGCGCGGCTGTGTCGGACGGGGGCTGGATCCGCTTCGACGATGTTGCGGTTCCGCCCGGCGTCACGTTCATCGAACTGCGCGCCTGGAGCGCGGACGGCGCCGAGGCGGAGATCCGGATCGACGGTCCGGACGGCGCCGTTGCCGGAAGCTGTCCTGTCCCCCCGGGGGGCCGGCAGGAATGGAAGACGTGCCGCGGGGCGCTCGCGCTGCCGGAAGGCCGCCGCAGCCTGTGGATCCGGCTGAGCAGCGCAGCCCATTTGCAGTGGCTGCGGATCGGGTGAGGCGTGCCGGATTACCCGTTCACCGTTTTTTCCTTGCGCGGCCAGATCGTGTAACTGAAACTGATCAGAAAATCAATGGCCAGCACGATCGCCCATTTGCCGATCATGTTCAAGAGTTCCCGGCTTCTGTCGATATTGTCGATGTACAGCACCAGCCCGATCAGGATGGCGCTCCCGATCATCCATGCCAGCAGATGTTTCAACCACATGATCCGTTCATACCGCGCGTGTGCCGCTCCGTACTTCGGTTTCGGAGCAGGTGCGGGACCCCCGGCGAACCGGTGGGCGAATTTGCCGTCCGCCCACCGGATCATCTGTTTCCCGAAGACGATCGAAACGCCGATATACACCGCCGCGAGACCGTGGAAGAATCCGGCCGTGGCTCCGTTCCGAATATCTATCGTCGTAAAAATGAGCAGCGCCACGTCAACCAGGATCGTACTCGCCAGAAGCACGCCTCCCAGACGGCGCATCCCGATTAGATATCGACAGGCCAGACCGGCCAATACGAACAGCCAAAATCCGATCTCACAGGCAATGATCATGGCCGCGATCATAACACCCGCTCCTTTCCGGTTGTTATTGTCTCAATTTAATACAAACGTACTAAAACAAAACGTATTTTAACACGGTTGTACGGTGAAATCAATGCGGCTATAATGGGCATATGCCTAAAGTTGTCGATCATGAAGTCCGCCGCCGTCAGCTTGCGGATGCGGCATGGCGCGTAATCCGGCGCGACGGGCTGGAAGCGGCCTCCGTGCGCAATGTCGCCAGAGAAGCCGGCGTTTCGCTCGGTTCGCTCCGCCATTATTTCACCAGCCAGGACGATCTGCTGGCCTATGCGCTCCGCAGNGTCGGCGANCGGATCCGGGAACGAATCGAGAAAATGCCGCTTACCGGCGACATCCGCGCCGATGTGGCGACGGTCATCGAACAGACGCTGCCGCTGGACGAGGAGCGGCAGACCGAAGCGGTCATCTGGCTTGCCTTTATGGGCAAGGCGCTTACCAATGCCGGACTCGGCGCATTGGCCGCCGAGACGCATGAACAGCTGTACAATCTGTTCCGCAAAATGCTTGCCGCCATGAACCAGTACGGCCTGCTGCCGCCGGACANCGATTTGGANCTGGAAGCGCGGCGNTTGCACGCACTGATNGACGGTCTTGCCCTGCACGCCGTTTCGAACAATCAGGCGGTCAACGATGACGCNATCCGCGGCATCATGGCCCGACATCTCGCGAGTCTGACGGCGGTACACTCTCCGCGGCAATAAGAAAAGCCTTGGCGATCCCAAGGCTTTCTGTGTTTGCATATGAAAGCGGGTCNTCCCGCTGATTCACAATGGTCGGGACGACACGATTCGAACATGCGACCCCCTGGTCCCAAACCAGGTGCTCTACCAAGCTGAGCTACGTCCCGATGAAATAAAAATGGCGTGCCCAGAGAGATTCGAACTCCCGACCTTTTGATTCGTAGTCAAACGCTCTATCCGGCTGAGCTATGGGCACGTGAGATGGAGCGGACGACGGGAATCGAACCCGCGACCCTCGCCTTGGCAAGGCGATGCTCTACCGCTGAGCCACGTCCGCTTGTCAATCGATGGTCAAACGACCCTGANGCATCTTCCCCGTTTTCAGGGGCACTATTAGATTATACGCAACCAGCCGTTCCGGGTCAAGACCGTTTCTGCGGTTCCCTGCTGTTCCGTCCGCACAAGCTCCCGGCGAATGCTCTCCCGTACTCGGCCATCTGTCCCGTACAAAGCCGCACGAATTTTTTCCCCTGACAGCCGGCAGATCATCCGGTTGGCGATCACATGGACAGCGAGCAGCATGTTCACGCTATCAATCAAATCGCTTCAGAACGGAGGCGCGGCGGAATCACGGCGTCCGCCACGGAAACCCGTCCGGGTCCCGTTTTGCCCGCTCGGCAACAAGCGCGGGGTCATGACCTTCCACTTGGCAAAGGAAAGGAAAATCATCCGGCTCTACGACCAATTTGGCAATCGGTCTGACGGCAACCGGACTCGCCCATTGCGTCATTTCAACTCGCGTTCCGTCGAACTCGATCGGCGCCTGCTGTTCGAACGAATCGCGAGGCAACAGATAGATCATGCCGTTCTTCCACGGGAAATGGGGCAGCGCATCCTGGTCGACGGAGAAATAGTAGTAGTATGCATACCCGCCGTCCTCATCATCCGGAATGCGGAAACAGCCGTTCAGCAGCGAGGTGACGCGTTCCCGGTCCACGATGGCAAAATAAATGGGCCAGATCCCGTCCGATGCCGCATACACGGCGCGTCTGTTGCCGAATTCGTTGACGTCGTTCGATTGGCGCGGTTCAAATTCGGCAATGGCGGGATTGGCTGACCCGTGAAGCACAATGTTTTTCGTTTCGCACAGCCAGCTGAGGAACATCCACTTAGGCGCAGAGAGATCATACGTCAATTCCGGGGTGCCCTCTTGCTCCGTCATCAGCCTATACAGTCGTTCGAAATGAACGAAATCTTCATCGCGCAATGCCGGACGCCGCAAAAAATAGTCGGGGATGTTCACGCGCTTGCCTCCTGTTCCCGCAATCATATCAGTTGAAAATTGTAAAACAACAAATTCTAATCCGAAATATATCAAGCCAAACCGGATTTGAATAGTGCACAAAACCGATTTCCTTCTCCGGGAAGACTGAAACAAAAAAACCTTCCGAATCGGAAGGATATGTTGTGCGTATGGTGCGGTCGAGAGGACTTGAACCTCCACGGTATTGCTACCACTAGAACCTGAATCTAGCGCGTCTGCCAATTCCGCCACGACCGCGTCTGGATGTTATGGTGCGGTTGAGAGGACTCGAACCTCCACGGGCGAAGCCCACTACCCCCTCAAGATAGCGTGTCTGCCAATTCCACCACAACCGCATTAGTTGTTAAATTGGTTGCGGGGGCAGGATTTGAACCTGCGGCCTTCGGGTTATGAGCCCGACGAGCTACCGGACTGCTCCACCCCGCGTCATGAAGTTCAGAGTGTCTTGCACCCTGAAAACCGGAAGCGAATGCGTGTGCTTCAAGCTGAACCCGTTTCCGGGGCCCCCGCAAAGTAATCGGACTACGCTTCAAAGCGAATCGTCA
>JGI26049J44785_1001156_pt1 | contig 13452 bp, 10 predicted proteins | sample HigsolmetaGSP11D_FD_44785 | JGI IMG/M metagenome (IMG submission 44785)
GAGATGTCCCGGGTCTCCACGGTGATGCCGGCGGTGGCGGCGAAGGCCTGCACGATCGGCAGCAGCGACTGCGTCGCCAGGAACGGGGCTTCGTCGGTCAGGGTGTAGATGATCTTCGGCGTGTTCGACATGGTCTGCGGGGGCTCTCTGGTGCGGACGGCGGTACGGAACAGGAAGCGCCGGGGCGCCCGCGGCGGCGGCAGGACCCGGCGGCGAAACCCCGGCATTGTCGCGTGTTTTGCCCTCCGATGCGCGCTTTCGGCCATCCAGCTCGGTATGGTATCCCTGGGCAGTAGCGGGGGTATGGGCGCTACCATCGCGGCGATGGACAAAGCCGTGTGCCGGTGCCGATGTTTGCCCCTGGGATACGGTGGTTCGACAGCCTTAGGGAACCGGGCATGCGCGCTGGATCGTGGATGGCCTACTGGGGCAAGGCGGGAAGGTGGGGCAGCATGGGGGCGTACCATCCCTTGGTCTTCCACTGCCTTGATGTAGCCGCGTGCGGGCAAGCCTACATCGACTGCCAGCCTGGCCTCCTGGGCCAGCTTGCGCGCTGGCTGGGTCTGGATGACACATCTGCACGGCAGGTACTGGTATTCCTGCTGGCCGTGCACGACCTCGGCAAGTTTGCCGAAAGCTTCCAGTACAAGGTTCCGGAGCTGGTCGAGCAGGGCTTCGACCCGCCACTTCCACGTCTGACGGGTAGCCGCCGGCACGATGAGATCGGCGCGTTGTTCTACGCCTGGCTGGCGGAGGAAGGGCGGCTTCCGGAACAGCTGCGTGGCTGGGATGCGGACACCTGGGGCGCGTTGCTCGCCCCGGCCTTTGGCCACCATGGCATGCCGCCCCCGACCCTGCCGCCCGGAAGGGGAATGGCCCTGGCCGCCCTGTGCGAGGTGATGTCGCCGCAGAGCCGCGATGCAGCCGAGGCATTCTTTGCCTGGTGCGCCCGCACCTTCCTACCGGACACCCTGCCTGCTTCCTGCAATGAAGCGAGAGCCAAGCTGGCCTCCTGGTGGATTGCCGGCCTGGCGGTCCTGGCGGACTGGATCGGCTCCAACACCACCTGGTTCGAATACGCGGCGCCCAGGCTGCATGGACTCTCACTGAAGGAGTACTGGCATCGGCATGCCTTGCCGACAGCTTGCCGGGCCGTGGAAGAAGCGGGCGTCGTTCCCGTCCGGCCCCGGCCTTACCGTGCGCCGGAGGTGTTGTTGCCACGCCTTGCCGAAGGACTCCGGCCTGCCCAGGCGGTTGCCGCGGACATTGACATCCCCGCCGAACCGCAGTTGTTCGTGCTGGAGGATGCGACCGGCTCGGGCAAGACCGAGGCGGCGTTGATCCTGGCTGCGCGCCTGATCGATCGGGGGCTGGCCGACGGGCTGTTCTTCGGCCTTCCCACCCAGGCCACCGCCGACCAGATGTTCGAGCGCGTCACCCGGGATGTGCCAGCCTGGTTCGAAGATCCGGCACGTGCCACGCTCGTCCTGGCCCACGGAGCGCGGGACCAGTCGCACGCCTTCCTGCGGCACCTGGCCCAGCTCGACGACGATGTGCCGGGCGAGGGGCGTTCGGCGACCATGCGCCTGTCCGAGTGGCTGGCCCAGGGCAACAAACGCGCCCTGCTCGCGCAGGTCGGCGTCGGGACGCTTGACCAGGCCTTGCTGGCCGCCTTGCGGGTCCGGCACCAGTCCCTGCGGCTGCTGGGACTGTTCCGCAAGGTGCTGGTGGTGGACGAAGTCCACAGTTATGACCCCTACATGACCCAGGTGTTGCTGCGCACCCTGGAGCTGCACGCCGCAAGCGGTGGGAGCGCCATCCTTCTTTCGGCCACGCTTCCCCTCGCCTTGCGTTCACGCCTGCTGTCCGCCTATTCCACGGGGATTCGTCGCTGGCAGGCCGATGAAAGGCAACCGGGCCGGGGCCGCCGCTCGGCGCCAGTGCAGGCACCGCAGGCACAGTCCACGGACTATCCGTTGTTGACCCGTTGGTCGCCTTCGCTCGGCAGCCAGGTACAGGAGCTGGCGTTCCCGTCCGCGCCACACAGCAGGCGGGTTCTGGATATTGAGTACCTGACCGATGAGGGTCAGGTGCTGGAGCGCATCGCAGCTTGGCATGCAGCCGGAGAGGCCGTGGTCTGGGTGCGTAATACCGTTGGCGATGCCTGCAGGGCATGGTCGCGCCTGGTGGAGCGCTTCGGGATCGGCACCTGCACCTTGTTCCATGCCCGATTCGCCGCCGTGGACCGCAGGCGCATCCAGGAGGATGTGCTGGCGGCCCTGGGCCGGACCAGCGATGCGGCCAGCCGCAAGGGCCGCATCGTCGTGACCACCCAGGTGTTCCAGGAAAGCCTCGACGCCGACGCCGACCGGATGGTCACCGACCTGTGTCCGGTGGATGTCCTGTTGCAGCGCCTGGGGCGTTATCGACGGCACCTGCGCGATGCCCAGGGGAATCCGCTGGGAGACGGCTGCACGATGGACGGGCGCCCACCCGGGGCGGTGGTGGTCTTCGGTCCGGATCGTGGCGAGGATCCCGACGCCGCCTGGTATTCCCGTTTCTCCCGTGGCGCAGCGTATGTCTATGCCGCGCACGGGCGCATCCATCGCAGCGCCCGTGCGATCGGTGACCGCATCGAGCTGCCGGGCCAGTTCCGCACCCTGGTGGAGGCGGTCTACGGCGAAGATGGCGAACCGATCCCGGATGCCCTGCAGACGGCCGAGGACCGCGAGCTGGGCAAGGTCATCGCACAGGGGACGCAGGCCGCACAGAACGCTGTCTCGCTGTTCGAAGGCTACGGTGGTTCCGGATGGCAGGGCGACGAACGGATCGGCAGCCGGCTGGGCGACAGCATCGAGGCCGTGCTGGTGCGGGTCACTCCCCATGGCCTGGAGGCATGGGCCACCGGTCGTTGCGGGGAAGGCGAGGATGTCTGGGCGCTGAGCACGATCCGCCTGCCGGGCCACTGGCTGGCCCAGGCGGAAGCGCCCGTCTGCCTTGACGGGCGCCTGGCGGATCTGGCGGAAGAGCTTCGGAACAAGGTGCCGGCCCTGCGCTATCGCCCGATCCTGCCGCTGGCGGAGAACGGCGACGGCACCTGGTCATGCACCCTGGCGGGTACTCCACCGCTCAGTCTCAGCTATTGCGACAGGCGCGGGTTACAGCGCCTGTCACGGTAATCCCCGCAAGACCGCGGGGAACGAAAAAGCCCATGAAGGCATCAAGCCACCATGTACGGGCCATCCCCGAAGGAATTCGGGGAGCCGGGTGCTTGACAAGCACAAAAATTCGGGGCAGCTCCCATCGCCGGGGAAGCACCTTCATCATCAAGCCACGATGTATTTCAACGGAATTCTTATTCCGCCACCAACCTCGGCTCCGTGGGCATAGCGACCCCCACGGAGCCCCAAGGCAAAAAGCCCACCGGCCGACGGTCGCCAAACAGTCCGGCCGGTGGGCGTGGTCGCTGTTTGCTGTACACAACCAGCTGGGTGGGAATGTAACCCGCCCAGCTCCTCTGCTCAATTGCCTTGAAGAGGAGCTGATACGTGAACCTGATAACGGACCCGTGGATCCCGGTTCGCTGCGCAAGTGGGGAGTCACGCCTGATCTCGCCGTTGCAGCTGCTGGACGAGGACGATCCGCCCGAGGAGCTGGACGCAATCCGCCCGGATTTCAATGTGGCGCTTGCCCAGTTCCTGGTCGGGCTGATGCAGTGGCTGGCGCCTGACGACGAGGCGGAATGGCGCCGCATCGCCCAGGGACGGGAACGGCCTGAGCTGGAGCGCCTGCATGAGATAGCGTCCTGCTTCGAGTTCGACAACGGCCCGCGGCGCTTCATGCAGGACATGGACTTCGAGCCGGACGAGGCGGGCGATCTGTCCGCGTTGCTCCTGGAGGCCCCGGGCGGCAAGACGTTGCGTGACAACACCGACCTGTTCGTCAAGCGCAGCGAAGGTACGGCCATGTCGCTTCCGATCGCCGCGCAGGCATTGCTGACCCTGCAGATCAATGCCCCCGCAGGAGGCCAGGGGCACCGGACGTCGGTACGGGGGGGTGGTCCGGTTTCGATGCTGCTGTGGCCTGCGAAGTTGGACGGACAGACAACGCCCCTATGGCGCAAGCTGTGGATCAACACGCTGGTACTGGAGGGTGACGCGCCGCGTCTGGAAGTGGTCTTTCCCTGGATGGCGCCATGCCTCACCAGCGAGGGCGGACGCGATGTGCACACCTGCCTGGCCGGGCAGCCACCGAGTGAAATCGAAGAGGTGTTGTTGTGCTACTTCGCCACACCTCGCCGCATCCGTCTGCATTTCGAGGCGGACGGCATCTGCTCGCTGACGGGGCAGCGTGGTCCCTGCGCCACCGCCATGGAAACGCGCAACTACGGTGCCAACTACCGCAGCGACCTGTTCCAGCATCCGCTGTCACCCTATTACATGGACAGGTCAGGCGGCTTCCTGCCTGCGCGTGTCCGCGAGACAGGGTTCACCTACGCCGATTGGATCCTGACGTGCGAGGACAGCGAACAGGTCCGCATGCCGCGTGCCTTGAGGATGGATCGCCTGGGGATGGAACTGCGCGCCCAGCTGCCCTTGGATCCCGTGTGGGCCTCGGGTTTTGCGATGGACAAGATGAAGTGTCTGGCCTGGCACGAGGTGCGGTTCCGCCACCTGGACCTGGACGAGGAGCGCAAGGCGCCCGTACTGCACGAAGTCCATGCATGGCTGGACGGGGTGGACCATGTTCGTCGCGAGCTTTCCAGGCAACTGCGTCTTGCATGGGGGGCGTCTGGAAGCGGTGACACCAGCGTCGCCGAGCGCGAGTTGTTCAGCAGGACCGAAGAGGCGTTCCACCAAATGGTGGGCGAACTTGCCGCGATGGATGGGGTGTCCGAACAACAGCGGATGCAATGCCACCAGGACATGCGTCGTCGCTGGCAGAGGCAACTGGCGGGCGTGGCCCTGCAGCTATTCCAGCAGCATGCCGAACGTGGAGATGCGGCGGAAGCGAGCGTGCAGGCGCTTGAACGTGTGGCCCTGGCGCACCGAAGCCTGTCCCAGGCAGTCCACGGAGGACTGGCCAAGAAGCTTGGACTCGTAACCCCGGCTGCGAAGGCCGGCCGGGCGACCGGAACCAGGAGGAAGGAGAAGGCAGCATGAGGGATCGCGAACGTTTGGCCTACGCGGTGCGGACAGCCAGCCGGGCCATAGGAAGGAATGGCCGCCTGCGCTCGTCATTGCGTCGGGCCGCCTGCTGCGGCGATGCGGCCGGCTACGAGGAGACAGAGGACTTTGTCCAGGCACTGAAAGCCAGCCTGGGAAAGTCGAGGCTGGAAGACTGCGTGGCCGATGGTGCCATGGTGCTCCTGGCGCAACCCAGGGTGGCGCTTTGGCCAAGAGGCGAAGGATTGGGGGCGCTGCCTGACAGGGGACACCTGCCGCGGCGCCTGGGGCAGCGGACGGGAGAAAGGCGCCTGCTATCGGAACTGAGGTTCCAGCGTCTGCTGCGTGCAGCAGGCAGCGATGAGCGTCTGTTGCACTTGCGTCGCGCCATCGCCCTGCTGGACAGCCCCGTACATCCCCTTGCGGTGGTGGAGGCCTGGTTGGACCTGCATGGCGAACAGGGACGGCGGATCTTCGCCCGCGCCTATTTCTCCGGCGACACAGTCGCCGCCGGGCAGGATCCATTCGCACCCGCTGCCGATGCGGCCTGAGATCATTGACATAATCGAGGACAGAGCAATGAAACACCGCTTCCTGCAACTGCATGTGCTCACCGCCTTTGGTCCCTCCAACCTGAACCGTGATGACCTGGGCATGCCCAAGACTGCCGTGTTCGGTAACGTGCCCCGGCTGCGGGTTTCCTCCCAGAGTCTGAAACGTGCCTGGCGCACCAGTGACGTGTTCCAGTCGGCGCTGGCAGGCCACCTGGGTATCCGCACCAAGAAGATCGGCCAGCTTGCGATGGAGGAGATGCTCAAGGCCGGGCTGGACGAAAAGAATGCATTTGAGTGGTCCAAGCTCATCGCCCAGGCCTTTGGCAAGCTCAAGGAGGGCGAGGAAGCTGACCAGGCTGCGGAGGGCGGGGAAGAGGCTGCCGGCAAGGGCAAGCGCGGCAAGGGCAAGAAGGGCGAAAGCAACGAGGTCGAGACCCTGGTGTTCCTTTCGCACGAGGAGCGCGAGGCCATCATCGCCCTTGCCCGCACCCTGGCCCAGTCGAAGCAGGCGCCTTCGTCGGACCAGCTTGCCCTGCTGAGGAAGAACAATGCCACCGTGGACATCGCGCTCTTCGGGCGCATGCTGACCGCGGACAAGTCGCGCAAGACGGAAACCTCGGACAGGCCCCAGTACAGTGTCGAGGCTGCCGCCCAGGTGTCCCATGCGATCACGGTGCATCGGGCCGTGCCCGAAGACGATTTCTTCTCCGCCGTGGATGACCTCAACAAGGACGAGGACACCGGCTCCGGCCATCTCGGAGATCTCGGCTTCGGTTCCGGTGTGTTCTACGAGTACGTGTGCGTGGACCGCGAGCTGCTGGTGAAGAACCTGGGCGGCAACACGGAGCTTGCGGCACGCGCCTTGCGTGCGCTGGCCGAGGCGGTCGCGTCGGTGGCGCCGACGGGCAAGCAGAAGAGCTTCGCCAGCAATGCGAGGGCGAGCTTCGGACTGGCCGAGCTGGGCGATGAAGCCCCTCGCCAGCTGACGGCAGCCTTTCTCAAGCCGGTCGACACTTCGGATGTGGACATGATGGCGCGGGCCGTCGAATGCCTGCGCAGCCTGGTGAAGAAGTTCGACGAGGTGTACGGCTTCGATGGCCTGCGGCTGCACTTCAATGCCACCGACGCCGATGCCTCGGACCTGGACCAGGGCGTGGAGCCGGATGCACGGCCGCGATTCCGGCAGTTCATCGATTTCGTCGCCCTGGGCCTGGATGAAGGCAGCGGGAATGCAGGGGAGTGACCACCATGCACTGGCTGCTGTTCGAGCTTGCAGCGCCATTGGCCAGCTTTGGCGGAACCGCCCCTGGACAGGTGCGTGACACCGAGCTGCTTCCCTCGCGTTCGGCGGTACTTGGCCTGCTGGCGGCGGCCCTGGGTATCGAACGCGATGATGCCGCTGCCCAGCTTGCGCTGGGTGAAGACCTGTATATCGCGGCGCGGGTCAACCCGGGAGCAGGACTGGCACGTGACTACCACACCGCACAGGCGCCTGGCCAGGCTGCACTGAAGGGACGTCCTTGCCGCACGCGACGCGACGAGCTGTCCGTGCCGAAGGATGACCTGAACACGGTGCTGTCCGATCGCTATTACTACTCGGATTATGCCGCCACCATCGGCGTGGCATGCAGATCTGCCGAACGCCTGGATGCGCTCGGCCGGGCCCTCAGGCGGCCCCGCTTCGCCCTGTACCTCGGCCGCAAGAGCTGTCCTCCGGCGTGGCCCATCGTGCCCCAGCTGCTGGAGGCGGATACATGGGCGCTTGCGCTGGCAGGCTACGAGGAGCGTGTTGCCACCAGCATTTCACGCTTCGATGGTTTTGGCGTTGCAGGCTGGCTGCGCAGCCGCAAGGGCAGCTATTTCCACCGCGTGGATGAAGGGATCGTCCCGGGTGAGCTGCCGGGAGCCAGGCAGATGGTGGTGCGTCGTGATCGGCCATTGGATACGTCGCGCCGCCTGTTTGGCGAAGGGCGCCATTGGCGCATTGGCCCGGAGCGGGAGGCTCGGTCATGAGCTGGTTCAGTCGCGTGACGTTGCTGGCCTCGCCCCGTGGCGAGGGAGAAAACCTGCGGGATCTGCGTGTGCATCCCTACCGGCAGCACCAGGCTCTGTGGCGGATGTTCGAGTGCCCGGAGGGCACGCCCCAGCCGTTCCTGTTCCGGCAACTCCCCGACGAGGATGCCGCGGTGTTGCGTTTCCTCGTTGTCAGCAAGGAAAGGCCCAGGGAGATCCCGGGGTGGCGGGTGGAGTGCAAGCCTTACCAGCCCAGGCTGAGGGAGGGAAACCGCTATCGCTTCGACATACGCCTGAACCCTACCCGCACGGAGCCATCCCCGGATGGCCGGGGCAAGCGCCAGGACTATGTCATGTCCCGTCTGCACCAGTTGCAGGTGAGTCCGGCACGACGGGCCGCGGAGCGCCAGCGCGTGGTACACGAGGAGCTTCCCGAGTGGTTGCGGCGTCGGGGAGAAAGGAACGGTTTTGTGGTTGAGTCCTGCCATGTGGGGCGCTACGAGATCTTGCGCATGCAGAAAGGGATCCATGCCATCACCCTGGGGGTTGCCGAGTTCAGTGGCATCCTGCGTGTGCAGGATCCGGAAAAACTCGCGACTGCACTGCTGAATGGGCTGGGGCACGGGCGCAGCTTCGGTTTGGGCCTGCTGCTTCTCAAGCCCTGCTGATGGGCCACCGGGTCCTGCCGGCGCACTGCCAGCAGGACCCGGTGCCGTGGTCGTGCCGGCAGACAGCCAATCGCGAGGGGGCGCCTCAAGATTGCCAGACGATGACCACACCACTTCTGCCACCGTTGAAACCACTGCCGATGAAAGACAGGGTTTCCATGATCTTCGTCCAGTACGGGCAGATCGACGTGCTGGACGGCGCATTCGTCGTGGTGGACAAGAACGGCGTGCGCACGCACATCCCGGTCGGGTCGGTGGCCTGCATCATGCTGGAGCCGGGCACGCGCGTTTCCCACGCGGCGGTGAGGTTGGCGGCCCTGGTGGGGACACTCCTGGTATGGGTGGGGGAATCGGGAGTGCGCCTGTACGCCAGTGGCCAGCCAGGGGGTGCCCGGGCCGATCGTCTGCTGTATCAGGCAAGGCTGGCCTTGGACGACGAGTTGCGGCTGAAAGTCGTGCGCAAAATGTACGAGGTCCGCTTCGGCGAACCCGCGCCATTGCGGCGCAGCGTCGAGCAGCTGCGTGGCATCGAGGGCGTGCGGGTGCGCGAGACCTACAAGCTTCTCGCGCGCAAGTATGGCGTGAGCTGGCGTTCCCGCAACTATGACCGTGAGGAATGGAATGCCGCGGACATCCCCAATCGCTGCCTGTCCGCGGCCACGGCCTGCCTGTACGGCATCACGGAGGCGGCGGTACTGGCGGCCGGATACGCACCGGCGGTAGGGTTCATCCACACCGGCAAGCCGCTGTCGTTCGTGTACGACATCGCCGACCTGTTCAAGTTCGACACCGTAGTCCCGATCGCATTCCGCATCGCCGCCCGGTCGCCCCGGGAGCCGGAGCGGGAGGTGCGCCTGGCCTGTCGTGACCTGTTCCGCAGCGAGAAGCTGCTGGGGCGCATCATTCCGACCATCGAGGAGGTATTGGCGGCGGGAGGCATCCAGCCGCCTGAAGCCCCGGTGGAGTCGGTGCCGCCGGCCATCCCCAATCCGGAGGGGATCGGCGAGATCGGCCATCGCGTGCAGGGATGAGCTTCCTGGTCGTCGTCACGGAAAACGTCCCGCCCCGTTTGCGTGGCAGATTGGCCCTGTGGCTGCTGGAGGTGCGGGCTGGCGTATACATCGGCGATGTATCGCGTCGCACCCGGGAGATGATCTGGCAGCAGCTGTCCGAGGGTTGCGAGGACGGTAATGTCGTCATGGCGTGGGCCAGTCGTCACGAATCGGGTTACGAGTTCCAGACACTTGGCCCGAACCGGCGTGTTCCCGTGGAGTTCGATGGTCTGCGCCTGGTGGCTTTCCATCCCCCGCCGGAGGACGGCGCTCTTTGACAATTCAGTTTGGTAGGATTGTGGCCGCCGAATTTTCTTCGGTGCATCAGTTATTTGCGTCAAGTGTGTTCCCCGCGCACGCGGGGATGACCCAGCCGGGCATCTGATCGCCTCGACCGGGGACGTTGTGTTCCCCGCGCACGCGGGGATGACCCGGCGCGTCTATGGGCCGCGCAGCGGCCCGCTTTGTGTTCCCCGCGCACGCGGGGATGACCCGGCCCGCTACGACGCCCTGCGCTCCGAGATCATGTGTTCCCCGCGCACGCGGGGATGACCCGGCCCTGGGCGTGTCCGAATCGGCGGCCCGCGCGTGTTCCCCGCGCACGCGGGGATGACCCGCAGTCCTACCCGCCGCCGAGGTAATCCCTTACGTGTTCCCCGCGCACGCGGGGATGACCCGTCGCCGTTGCGGCTGAGCGCGTGTCCGTTGCAGTGTTCCCCGCGCACGCGGGGATGACCCGACCTTTGATGACCTCCAGGTCGAGAAGATCCTGTGTTCCCCGCGCACGCGGGGATGACCCGGACTGGATGCGCCCCGGCCACAGGTCCTGGAAGTGTTCCCCGCGCACGCGGGGATGACCCGCTTGGATTCAGAAGGGGGGGAGAAATGGCTGAGTGTTCCCCGCGCACGCGGGGATGACCCGGTCTTGGTGGTCCAGTCGCTGCGGTCGTAGTAGTGTTCCCCGCGCACGCGGGGATGACCCGACGCCCATGCACCCCGTCTGGCGCACGCTGCAGTGTTCCCCGCGCACGCGGGGATGACCCGCCCAGCGTCACGGTGCCCTCGCCCTTCGCGTAGTGTTCCCCGCGCACGCGGGGATGACCCGCAGCTGCTCAGTCAGCGGCCGGGGCCAAATCTGTGTTCCCCGCGCACGCGGGGATGACCCGCCCACCACCGGAGTCTCGGGGCACGCGTGCAAGTGTTCCCCGCGCACGCGGGGATGACCCGCGCGTCCCGGTCCCGCTGTGGCGCGGCTACTGGTGTTCCCCGCGCACGCGGGGATGACCCGTGCCGGCCCTGCTTGATGTGGTGCGCCTCCACGTGTTCCCCGCGCACGCGGGGATGACCCGGTGGCCGTTCGCCTTCATCTGCCGCGCCTGCGGTGTTCCCCGCGCACGCGGGGATGACCCGCGTGCCGTAGCGAGTACGCGAACGCCCGCAAAGTGTTCCCCGCGCACGCGGGGATGACCCGAATGGCAGGCCGTTCCTGCCTGGGCTAGACTGGTGTTCCCCGCGCACGCGGGGATGACCCGTCCTCGGGCCGCAGCATGTCCGCGACCAGCCAGTGTTCCCCGCGCACGCGGGGATGACCCGGTGAATCGATGGCCCTTCGGCGCTACGAGCCTGTGTTCCCCGCGCACGCGGGGATGACCCGCAACCGAACGCATCCGTATTGTCTATCGCGATGTGTTCCCCGCGCACGCGGGGATGACCCGATTGAGACCCGCGACTTTGCGCCGCATGTGGTGTGTTCCCCGCGCACGCGGGGATGACCCGAAGACCAAGCTGACCGAGGAGCAGCGCGAGCTGTGTTCCCCGCGCACGCGGGGATGACCCGCATTCATGCTGCACTGCGCGGCCGAGGGGTACGTGTTCCCCGCGCACGCGGGGATGACCCGTTAGGCTGTGGCGTCTCGCCCGCGCCGTCCATGTGTTCCCCGCGCACGCGGGGATGACCCGTATAGCTTTTAGCCGGCGTTCTCAGTTCCCGAGTGTTCCCCGCGCACGCGGGGATGACCCGCTGACGCGCCACAGCCCGGTGGCAGGCTCGAAGTGTTCCCCGCGCACGCGGGGATGACCCGATATACAGGCGCCTCCGAATCGCGGCTCCGGTGTGTTCCCCGCGCACGCGGGGATGACCCGTGGCACACCAGCGGCATGACCCAGGTCGAGTAGTGTTCCCCGCGCACGCGGGGATGACCCGCATTCGAAACTGGAGGCATTCGACCTATGAGTGTGTTCCCCGCGCACGCGGGGATGACCCGTACGCTTCACCGGCCTTCAGGTGTTCCACCGGCGTGTTCCCCGCGCACGCGGGGATGACCCGCCGATCTACTTCGCCCAGGTGCAGCTATACATGTGTTCCCCGCGCACGCGGGGATGACCCGATTGCAGCGCGCCCAGCTGTCGGGTTGCAGTTGTGTTCCCCGCGCACGCGGGGATGACCCGCACGTAGCCCAAGCACTTCCCGTCTGGCCAGCGTGTTCCCCGCGCACGCGGGGATGACCCGCGCGCCGGTCGGGCGTGGGGGGCGAAGCCCCCGTGTTCCCCGCGCACGCGGGGATGACCCGCGCGCCGGTCGGGCGTGGGGGGCGAAGCCCCCGTGTTCCCCGCGCACGCGGGGATGACCCGGGTGGGGCTGGGGCCGTCGCGTCGTCAGGCGCGTGTTCCCCGCGCACGCGGGGATGACCCGGCGTGGGCGGTGCGGCCTAGCTCGGCGTAGGGGGTGTTCCCCGCGCACGCGGGGATGACCCGTCGAGGCTCGCACTCGTGATTTGCGCGCTGGCGTGTTCCCCGCGCACGCGGGGATGACCCGCCAACTTGGCCTTGCTCTTGACACGCTTGGGCGTGTTCCCCGCGCACGCGGGGATGACCCGTCCAACAGGATTTGATTGCGCTGGTTCTCGGCAGTGTTCCCCGCGCACGCGGGGATGACCCGCTCTACGAAATGGCTGAGCAGGACATCCTGGAGTGTTCCCCGCGCACGCGGGGATGACCCGTATTCCGGGTTGAACGATCCCCACCGTTCGGCGTGTTCCCCGCGCACGCGGGGATGACCCGTACCGGCAGGCCGTCCACAATTCCGACAGTGAGTGTTCCCCGCGCACGCGGGGATGACCCGACCAGCCTCTACCCCGGCGCCTCGGACGAGAGGTGTTCCCCGCGCACGCGGGGATGACCCGCCGACTATGCCTCCGCCCAGTCCGAGGCCAGCGTGTTCCCCGCGCACGCGGGGATGACCCGTACTGGTCGGCCTCGCAATGGACATAGCCGGCCGTGTTCCCCGCGCACGCGGGGATGACCCGATTTCCGGCCCTGATATACGACAGCACAATGTCGTGTTCCCCGCGCACGCGGGGATGACCCGTGCGCGACACCCTGGCGTACGTGATCGAGCAGGTGTTCCCCGCGCACGCGGGGATGACCCGACGGGCGACCGTGCGACGGTGATGGCGCAGATGTGTTCCCCGCGCACGCGGGGATGACCCGTGTGCCAGGTAGGCGTCGTCTGTGATGTTGGCGTGTTCCCCGCGCACGCGGGGATGGCCCGATAAGAGGCGTCCGCCGGCGCCCGCCGAGAACGTGTTCCCCGCGCACGCGGGGATGACCCGGCAGCTAATAACGTTGCTGCGATGACCCGCGCCGCTCTGATGTTGTGCTGTGCGTTGAGTACGTTCCCCGAAAACCAGGGGATAATGACCGCCCGCAATCCGGGGGGGGAAGGATGCCTCTTGAGGCCTCGCTTGCGCACCGGATGACTTGCCAGCTCCCACGGCGATGGTTCCCCCACGCATGGCTCCCCAGGGCTTCTACTTGCCCCTTGAGCCGTCGAAAGCCACGGGTCGGTTGATGTCGGCTCGCGCCAGTACACATACAATTGCGCGATGAATACCCCCTACCCCACCGTGCGGCTGAAGAACGCGTGGCGTTCCAGCCATCCCTGGATCTTCCAGAAGCTCGTCGAGAAGCCGGCCCAGCGGCCGCGCCCGGGCGAGATCGT
>JGI26049J44785_1001164_pt1 | contig 13380 bp, 18 predicted proteins | sample HigsolmetaGSP11D_FD_44785 | JGI IMG/M metagenome (IMG submission 44785)
TAATTAATCATTTTGAGTTGCTTGATAACGAAAATACAAGAAATAAAGTTGAATATATTGAAAATTTAGATTCAAAAGAAAAAGTAAAAGTTATTAGAAATGATATGGCTACAATAGTTATTTTACCAGATGGAAGCAAAGGTGTATCTAAGTGTTTACCCGAAGATGTGTATGACGCAGAAAAAGGATATCAAATTGCTTATATAAAAGCAAAAATTAAAAGTTTAAAAAAGCAATTGAAAAAATTGAGTAAATAAAAACTGTCTTTTATCATACGAAAAGGGATGATATAATGAAAGTTGTAATCAATAAAGGTGAAGGCGTTTTTCAGTTGTCAGATAAAGCATTTGAAAAATTAATCGAGTTGGGTTGGAAGACAACCAAAGTAGGGATTAATGGAGAGCCGGAAGATTCAACTGCTAAAATTATTGATCGAAGTGAAAGCAATATATATGCTTACGTTTATGGAAAGTATGAATTTGTTGATCGATATGACAAAGAAATTCGCACACATCCAGACGTTATTAAAGTGGTTGAAGAACTCGGAGAAAAAGCAAACGGATACCTGAATAAGTTGGAGATAATTAATGTCGATGATTATATTTCTTGGGAAATTTTTAATGAAAATGGAATTGAGTTCATAGTTGAGCTTAATAAAATTTAGAAAACAAAATATTGACATTTAACTAAAAATATGATATATTAAGTAAGTAATCTTTTTTAAGGACGTGATTAGTTGAACTGGAAATTAAAAAAACCTTTAATACCATACTCTGACACAGACAGATTATACGATAAGTTGTGTAAAATTTATGGAATTACTGATTTAAGCAGATTTCTCGATCCGCCATCATCAGATTTAAATGACCCATATGATTTGAAAAATATCGAACCTGCAATCAAAAGAATTACTAATGCAATTAACGACAAAGAAAAAATTACATTATTTCCAGACTGCGATCCAGACGGTTGTACTAGCGGAGCAATAATGTATAGGTATCTAAGAAATTTTACAAAAAATGTTGATTACATATTTGGTTCGAGATTAAAAGGACATGGGTTACACACCGTAATTGACAAAATTCCAGAAGATACGAATTTATTGATCGTAATGGATAGTTCTTCAGAAAACTGGAAAGAGTGCAAAGAGTTAAAAAACAAAGGTGTTGACGTTATTGTAATTGATCATCACGTTGTTACAACTAAAAATTATTATTGTATTCTTGTTAATCCACAACAAGATGATTGTTGTTATCCAAACAAAAATATAAGCGGTGCAGCTTTAACTTGGAAAGTTTGTCAGGCAATTGATGAAAAATTGAATACAAATAAATCGGATGATTTATGCGATTTAGCGGCAGTCGGGCTGTTATCTGATATGATGAGTATGATGGAACCAGAAAACAGAGCGATAGTGAATAGGGGATTAGGAGATATATTAAATGTTGGGTTGCTTGCAATTTTAAAAGCAAAAAATAAAAATCCAAAATATATAAGTTCAACAGATGTAGTTTTTAGTATTACTCCTCTATTAAACGCCGCTGCTAGACTAGATAGGATTGATCTTGTTATTGATTTATTACTAACAGATGATCAGAATGAAGCAAAAGAAATTGTAAATCAGATTGATTCATTGAATAATGAGAGAAAAATTGAACAAGCTAGTCATTATAATCGTATTAAAAGCAAAATATTATATTATGATAATATTATTATTGTTTTTGATGATGAAGTAAGTAAATCATACTCTGGTCTTATTGCTGGCGAAATTGCGAATGAATATAAAAAACCTTGTTTAATATTATCAAAAAATAATGCAACATTTAACGGAAGTTATAGATCCTATGCTGGATTTGATTTAAAATCATTCTTTGACACATTAGCAGAAACAAACGGAACTGGCGGTCACGCTACTGCTGGCGGGGTTTTTGTTGAAGAGGAAAAGATAGATGATTTTATTAATTCGGTATTAGATGGACTTCGAGATATTGAATTTCAAAGTGAAAATGAATATGTCCTTGAATTTAATGCAGATCAAATTAATGAACAATTAATAAAAAACATTAATTACTTTTATCGAATCAATGGAATCGATATACCAGAAGGGCAATTCTTATTTAAAGGTTTTTTTGTTGATGATAAACAGTTAATTGGTAAAAACCAAGATACTGTAAAGATCGAATGTGGCGATACATATTTGATGAAATTTAGAACGAATAAGGAATTTTACGACAGTATACCATTGCTATCCACTATTGATGTTATTGGAAAACCAAACCTGAATTATGACTTCAGATTAAAACAATTGGTAAAGCAAATTTATATTGAAGACTATAGGGAGGCGGTTGATTGACACTAAAAGCGAATGGTTTAACTGGTCATAAAAATGGCGGCGAAAGAGAAAAAGATGATTTTTACCCTACCCCTCCACATGCAACAATAGCTTTACTTGAAAGAGAGAGATTTGTTGGAGGCATATGGGAACCTGCTTGCGGAGATGGCGCAATAAGCAAAGTATTAATCGAAAGAGGATTTAAAGTATTTTCATCGGATTTATATGATCGCGGCTATGGAAAATCAGGAATTGACTTTATTACATATGAACCTAAACATAAGGTTCCCAATATTATAACTAATCCTCCATATAAATTAGGGCAAGAATTTGTTGAGAAGGCATTAAAAGTAACTAAAAGAAAAGTTGCAATGTTGTTTAAGTTAAATTTCTTAGAAAGCGAAAGGAGATATGAATTATTCAAGAATACACCGTTAAAAACAGTTTATGTATTTTCTAAAAGATTAAATTTCTATAGCGGGACATTAGAAAAAACAGCCAAATCGGGAGTTTTAGCGTATGCGTGGTATGTTTGGGATNATGATTATGACGGAAAGCCCACATTAGATTGGATTTTATAAGGAAAGGTGATTAGATTGGATTTTGTAATGAATAAAATTAAATACATAATCATTGGTTTTATTGCTCTTATTATTGCTTTGAACAGTTTTTCGATTGTGCAATACGGTCACGTTGGATTGTATAAAACGATGGGAAAACTAGGAGACAATGTATTAAATCCGGGTATTCATTTTAAAATTCCTTTTATTCAATCTGTGATTAAAGTTAATGTACAAGTAACAAAAGCAGAATCAGATGCTAGTGCTTCTTCTAAGGATCTTCAACCTGTTTCAACTCATGTAGTGGTAAACTATTCAATTAACAAAGAGTCAGCTTTTAATTTAATGAACAATATCGGGAAGAACTTTGAGAATGTTATTATTCATCCAGCAATTCAGGAAATTGTAAAAGAAGTGACTGCAAAATATGCTGCTGAAGATTTGATATCGAAGCGTGATGTCGTTGCAAGTGAAATCAATGATTTACTGACAAAGAGATTGGGTAAATATGATCTTATTGTGAATGATATCAATATTGTTAATTTCAAATTTTCTGAAGCATTTAACCAATCAATTGAGGCAAAACAAGTTGCTCAACAACAAGCATTAAAAGCAGAGAACGATCTGAGACGTATTCAAATTGAGGCACAACAAAAAATCGAGCAAGCAAAAGCGGAAGCTGAAGCATTGAAGTTGAAGAAGCAAGAAGTAACTCCTGATTTAATTGAATATAAAAAGATTGAGATTCAGGAACAAGCGATTGAGAAATGGGATGGTCATTTGCCTACTGTAACTGGTGGCGCAATGCCGTTTGTTGATTTGGGTGCAATGGGTAAATAATAAATACAAGATGAAAGGATGAGGAAAAATGAAAGTGAAAATTTACAATCACACACCACCAGAAAGCCCCTGCCTTTAGGCATGGGGAGTGTCAAAAACCAAGAAAAATATTATATCTAATTTCTCAAAAACTAAAGAAATTTGCAGATTTGATTGGTTATAAAGTTATTCGGTAAAAGTGAGATATGTTTCACACGAAAGAGAGTGTTAATTTTGGATAGAATTTTTGATTTGTTTTTTGGTGAAATAGATGAAAATAAAGAATATTATACCGATGATATGTTGAATCAAGAGTTTGGGCATTTCATTTTGTGTATTCTTCTTGATAAAAATATTATTACTCAAGAAGAATTAATCGAATATAAGGAAGTATGGAAAAAACATAGGAATAAACAACTTATTGATGAAATGAAACGATTTAAAGGAGAACAATAAAAGGAGATGGTTGAGAATGTTTGGTGTTAATGTAGAAGAAATCATTGATGAATTGACAATGCGAATTGAAAGACTTGAGAAAGCATACAAAAATATTAAAAGCCAAAATAATGATGATAAATTTCTCGAAGGTAAAATTCAAGCACTTGAAGAATTTAGAGCTTGGTTGTCAATTAAGTATCTATGAAGGTGGTGGTATTGTTCATAGTGTGAACATAATTTGTGGATAAATAAAGTGGTGATGTATTGTTAATTGCATATGATTCAAAAACAGGTAATGTAAAAAGATTTGTAACGAAATTAGAGCTACCTTGTATTCAATTAAAAGAAGATTTAATGGTTAATGAAAAATTCATATTAATTACATACACTATCGGATTTGGTGAAGTACCTAAAAATGTAATGACTTTTTTAGAAAAAAATCATCAATACTTAATTGGTGTAGCTTCAAGCGGTAACCGCAATTGGGGAAATAATTTTGCGGTTGCGGCAGACATAATTGCTGCCAAATATAATGTCCCAATTATACATAAGTTCGAACTAAGCGGAACCAAAAAAGACGTAGAAATCTTCTTAGAGGAGGCTAAAAAGATTGTCGCAGCAAATTCCAAGATGGATTGAGTTAAATAATGAGATCGTTATTCAAAAAGATGGTAAGTTTCAATTTGAGAAAGATAAAGAAGCTGTTAGAAGTTATTTTATTGACTATGTAAATCAAAATACGGTTTTCTTCCATGATTTAAAAGAAAAATTAAATTATTTGGTTGAAAATGATTATTACGAAAAAGAGTTTCTTGAGAAGTATACGTACAAGCAAATTAAAGAAGTGTTTGATATTGCGTATAAGAAAAAGTTTAGATTTCCTTCGTTTATGAGTGCATTTAAGTTTTATAACGACTATGCGCTTAAAACAAATGATAAATCCAAGTTTCTTGAACGATATGAAGACAGGGTTTCCATTGTTGCATTGTATTTAGCTGACGGTGATTTCGAAAAAGCCAAAAAAATGGTAAAAATGCTTATTGAGCAAGAATATCAACCAGCTACACCAACATTTTTGAACGCCGGACGAAAAAGACGTGGAGAACTTGTGTCATGTTTCCTGTTGGAAGTAGGGGATTCTCTTAATGATATTTCTAAGGCAATTGAAATGTCGATGCAATTATCAAAATTAGGTGGCGGTGTCGCACTTAATTTGTCTAAGATACGAGCCAAAGGAGAACCAATTAAAGGTATTGAGAATGCAACTAAAGGCGTGGTTGGAGTAATGAAATTGTTAGACCATGCTTTCAGATACGCAGACCAAATGGGCCAAAGACAAGGTTCTGGTGCAGTTTATCTTAATATCTTTCACAGAGATATTAATGATTTTCTTGATACTCGTAAAATTTCAGCAGACGAAGATGTTCGCGTTAAAACACTTTCTATTGGTGTAGTTATTCCCAATAAGTTTATTGAATTGGCTCGTGAAGACAAAGATATGTATACATTCTATCCATACACAGTTTATAAAGAATATGGTATTCATTTAGATGAAATGGATATGGATGAAATGTATGAAAAACTTGTTGAGAATCCAAATGTGAGAAAAGAAAAAATAAATGCAAGAAAATTACTTGAGAAGATTGCTGTGTTGCGATTTGAATCAGGTTATCCGTATATTATGTATAAAGATAATGTTAATAGAGTGCATACAAATAATTATATTTCAAAAGTGAAATTTTCTAATCTTTGCTCGGAAATACTTCAATCATCTATTCTTTCAGAATATAAAAATTATGACGAAGAAGATTATATTGGGTTAGATATTTCTTGTAATCTTGGTTCAATAAATATTGTCAATGTTATGAAAAATAAATCAATCAAAGAAACAGTTAAATTAGCAATGGATGCTTTAACCGCCGTTTCTGAAAAAACATCCATTAAAAATGCTCCAGCCGTAAAAAGGGCAAATGAATTAATGAGATCAGTTGGTCTTGGAGCAATGAATCTTCATGGCTATCTGGCAAAAAATAAGATTGCATATGAAAGTGAAGAAGCAAAAGATTTTGCAAATGTGTTTTTTGCAATGATGAATTTTTATTCGTTAGAAAGGTCAATGGAATTAGCAGTTGAAAAGAATTTTAGATACTATGGGTTTGAAAAATCAACATATGCAACGGGAGAATATTTTGATAAATACATAAATAATGATTTTGTACCAAAGTTCGAAAAAGTAAAAAAATTGTTTGAAGGAATTTATATACCAACAAGGGAAGATTGGAAAAGACTCAAAGAAGATGTTATGAAAAATGGTTTATATCATTCCTATAGGCTTGCCATACCTCCGAATGGGAGTGTTTCATATATACAATCAGCAACCGCTTCTGTGATGCCTATCATGGAACGAATCGAAGAAAGAACTTATGGAAATTCAAAAACATATTATCCAATGCCTTATTTATCAGCAGAAAATTGGTTTTACTACAAAGAAGCATACGATATGGATATGTTTAAAGTTATTGATTTAATTGCAACAATTCAACAACATATTGATCAAGGAATTTCATTCACTCTTTTCTTAAAGGACACTATGACTACCAGAGATTTAAATAGAATTGATCTATATGCTCACCACAAAGGAATTAAAACACTATATTATGCAAGAACAAAAGATACGACTAGAGAAAATTGTCTTTCATGTGTAGTTTAATGGAGGTTGATATTTTGATGATAGTTTATGACGCAGCAAATTGGGCAAAACCAGACGATGACTTTACGCAAATGTTTTATTATCAAAATGTCAAACAATTTTGGCTACCAGAAGAAATATCATTACAATCAGATTTACTCACTTGGAAGAACTTAAAAGATGAAGAAAGAGATACATACAAAAAAACTTTAGCTGGATTGACCCTGCTCGACACAGAGCAGGGCAACACAGGAATACCTTTGATTTTATCACAAGTAAATGGACACCAAAGAAAAGCGGTATTGTCGTTCATGGGCATGATGGAAAATGCAGTTCATGCAAAGTCATATTCTAATATATTTCTAACATTAGCTTCAATGGAAGAAATTAATGAATTGTTTGAATGGGTAAAACAAAATAAATATCTTCAAAAGAAAGCAAATATTATTATTTCAATTTATAAAAACATTAAAGACGATGATGAAATTACACTTTTTAAAGCTATGGTGGCCTCAGTATTCTTAGAAAGTTTCTTGTTCTATTCTGGTTTTTATTATCCATTATATTTTTATGGTCAAGGCAAACTCATGCAGAGTGGAGAAATTATTAACCTAATTATTCGCGATGAAGCAATTCATTCTGTATATGTGGGTTTGCTTGCACAAGAAATTTATAACAAGCAAAATAATGAAACCAAAGAAAAACTATACCAATTTGTAATTGACCTACTAAATGAATTATATGAAAATGAATTGCGTTATACCGAAGAGCTTTATAATCAGGTAGGAATTACTTGTGATGTTAAAAAATTTGTCAGATATAATGCAAATAAAGCTTTAATGAATTTAGGTTTTGAACCATATTTTGAACCAGAAGAGATCAATCCGATTGTATTAAATGGATTAAATACAAAAACAAAATCTCATGATTTCTTTAGTATGAAAGGTAATGGATATATTAAGGCAAAAGTTGAACCACTGAGAGATGAAGATTTTATTTTTGAATGAATTTTTGGCATCCGCCAAAATTCAGATATAAAAAATCAAACCAATCAACCAAACAAAACAAACACAAAGGAGAGTCAACCGAATGTACAAACAAGAAGAAGCAGTATTCATTAAAAATGTAAAGACAAAAGGAATTGTAAAAGAGATTGATCAAGAAAACAAAAAGTACAAAGTAACATTTTTTAAACACACAAAAAATGGAGAATCAAAAAGGATTACTGCTTGGTTCGATGAGCAATCACTTGCTAAATGGAGAGTAAAAAATCAAATCAATAAAAACGTTCGTAAAACACTAAAAGATTATGGTAATAAACATTATTATCAAGTACGTCGATTCCATAAAGTATTCAATCACCCTGTAGCATATTCACCACAAGAACTAAGTGAAAGCCAAGTTATTAATCGCGGATCTTGGATTGCTGAAGAAGTTGTTGAACTGCTTCATGCAACCGCTGGTAACAATGAAAAGTTTGAAACGATGTATAAAGAACTACTTTCGAGAATTCAAAATACATATCAAAAACAACTTGAAAAACCTTATCCAGAAAACAAGCTTGTTGCCCAAGTAGACTGTTTCGCTGATATTATGTATTTTGATAACGGTGGATTTGTTGAATTAGGAGTAAAACCAGACAGAGTGTTTTCTATTGTTCACAGGAGCAATATGAAGAAAATTTGGCCTGATGGTAAGCCACATTATAACGAAGATGGTAAAGTAGTTAAACCTGAAGGATGGCAACCGCCTGAAAAATTTATCGAAAGAGAAATTGAGCGTCAAAAGTTTGCTGCACAAAAGCGGAAAGAAAGGTTAAATAAGCAGCAACAACAATAAATACTTAAATTAACGGACGATGGGTTAATTCCCATCGTCCTAATTTTGGAGGTTAAAAATGTCTCGAACTGACATACAATATTTTGAAATAATAAAAGATATTTTGGAAAATGGATATTATGATAATAATAGAACAGGCATTTCTACATATAAAGTATTTGGAAAGATGTTTTCATTCGATCTTCAAAAAGAATTTCCGATTTTAACTACCAAATTCGTTCCATTTAAGAGTGCAGTTAAAGAATTGTTATGGATTTATCAAATGCAAAGCAATGATGTTAAAGAGTTAAATAAGATGGGAGTTCATTATTGGAATGCTTGGCAAGATGAAAATGGTACAATTGGTCGAGCATATGGATATCAAGTTGCAAAGTATAAACAAATTGACCGCTTGATCAATACACTTAAAACCAATCCTCAGGACAGAGGGATGATTATTAGCTTGTGGAATATTGAAGATTTACCTTTTATGCAGTTGCGTCCATGCGCTTTTCAAACAATATGGGATGTGTCAGATGGTTATTTAAATTGTACGCTTATTCAAAGGTCTGGAGATATGCCTTTGGGTGTACCTGTAAACATGACACAATATGCTGTGCTAGTACATATGATTGCTCAAGTAACGGGATTGAAGCCGGGAAAGTTTAATCACTATATAAATAATGCTCACATTTATGTGAATCAGATAGAGGGAATTAAAGAACAATTAAATAGAAGTACGGATTACCCAGATCCTAAACTTTGGATAAATCCAGACATAAAAAATTTTTATGATTTTACAATTGAAGATATTAAGTTAATCGACTATAAACATCATCCAAAAATTGAATTTCCAGTAGCAATTTAAAAAGCAAAATATGTATTGACAAATAAAATATTTTGTTCTATGATGGTTTTAGGAAAATGATTCCTGAAACCATTTTTGTTAGGAGGTGCTTTCGATGTTATATACGGCAACTTGCGATGCTTCTTTTCATCCAAATCGGCAAATTATAAGTTACATAATCAAAAATAATAACAACGTAATATTTAAAGAAAGTAAATTTGTAAAATGCAATTCTTCATTAGAAGCAGAATACATAGCATGTATCGAGCTAATAAAAAAGATAATCGAACTAAAAATTCCGCACGTAGTAATAATGACAGATTGTAAAGTGATTTTTGACAATCTGAATAATGAGAAAATGAATAATGGGAAATTAAAAGATTACCACAAAAAGATTGACCACTTGTTAATGGAAACATCAAGAACAAGGATTAAATGGGTGAAGAGAGAAAAGAATAAGGAAGCAGATCATTATTGCAGAGTGACTCGAAGTAATGGATTAGATACTTCATATTCAGATANAAACAAAATAAATGAAATACATAAAAATAGAATAAGGTACGTAAAGCNATTAAGAAGGATTATACTGAAATGTCCGTGTTGTAAAGAACATAAACCATTCACTGAATTTCCAGAAGAAAGTAAATACAGAAAAAGAGTTTGTTTTAACTGTTTAAAAACAGTAGTTAATTTGCAGTATTGAATCTGGGAGGTTTTATGAAAATAACTGAAATAACAAGATGGAATAAAATTTCACTTTTATTGGAGGTAAATGTATGAAAGTAAAAATCCTTAAGAATAAAGCAAAATGCCGCAAGTGTAATGACATTATTGAGTCAAAACATAGGCATNATTTCGTAACTTGTAANTGNGGAGCNATTTCTGTTGATGGTGGAACCGATTATATCCGAAGATCCGCAAAGGATTTGAACGACATCATTGAGCTAAGTGAAGTACAATAAAACGCGAATTTTATCGTAGGAGGAAGCTTACATGAGCGAAGAAGTTAAAGCTATTTTGTCGCTATGTTGGAAGGGCGATCAACCGATGGCAACCAATTTTATTATTGGTGAAACGTATATTCATAAAGACAAAAAATTAACAATGACAGAAGATACATATAATGAGTTGATTGAGATACAAAAAGAAATGCCAATTAAAATTTTTAGAAACAACAAATTAGTTAATGTAGTTGGATTGAGAAAGTCTAATTAATAAATATGGAGGGAAATCAATGACATATTACATTCGACATAAAGAAACCGGGGAAGACTTGATTATTGAGGATATCGATATTGAATTTGGTATTGTATTGACGCAAGAAAAAGGAGAAATTCCGCTTGTCGATGTGATTGAAAAAACGCGCTGACGCACTCCCGCGTCTTTAGACGTGGGCAAGGAAGCGCATAAAGTTTGATAATAAAAGTAAAATATGATAATATATAAGGTGAAAGGAGGTTTATCTATGCTTAAATCATTCAAATTTCGTATTTATCCAGACGAGGAACAAAAACAACAAATACATAAAACATTTGGATGCGCTCGTTTTGTTTACAATTATTATTTAAACAAAAAAATTGAATTGTATAAAAACGAAGGTAAATCATTGTCCAAAATTGATTGCAACAATCATCTTAATAGAGAATTAAAGAAGGAATTTGAATGGCTTAAAGACGTAGATAAATTCTCCTTGACTAATTCAATTTTTAATTTGGATTCAGCTTTCCAAAAATTCTATAAAGATAAAAATGGTTTTCCTAAATTTAAATCTAAAAAGAACAATAGACAATCTTACACAACAAATATTACAGGTAATAATATTGAAGTTGATTTTGAAAACAATAAAATAAAACTGCCTAAACTAAAATGGGTAAAAGCAAAAGTTCACAGAATGTTTCAAGGACAAATTAAATCGGCAACAATTAGCAAGACTCTAAGTGAAAAATATTTTGTTTCAATTCTTGTTGACACTAATATTGAACCATTACCTAAATCTGCGAATATTATTGCATTTGATCTTGGAATTAAAGAATTTATTGTTGATAGTAATGATAATCATATTGACAATCCTAAAACACTCTATAAGTACGAAAAGAAGCTTGCTAGACTTCAACGTAAATTATCTAAAAAACAAAAAGGAAGTAAAAATAGAAATAAAGCAAGAATTAAAGTTGTCAGACTTCATGAAAAAATTGCTAACCTAAGAAAAGATTTTCTTCATAAGTTATCTTCGAAAATGATTAACGAAAACCAAGTGATCATTAGCGAAGATTTACAGGTGAAGAATATGCTTAAAAATCATAAATTTGCTAAAGCAATATCAGATGTGTCTTGGAGTGAATTTACAAGACAACTGGAATATAAAGCAAAATGGTATGGTCGCATTTATCATAAAATAGATAAATGGTTTGCTTCTTCTCAAACATGTAATGAATGTGGAAATATTAATAAAGAAGTGAAACAATTATCTATTCGTGAATGGGTGTGTTCAGAATGTGGTTCAATACATCAAAGAGATGAAAATGCAGCTAAAAATATTCTTAATCGAGGATTAATGGAATTGGGATTAGTTTAAATAATTAATAGGGTCGGGACGATCCAAATTTACGCCTGTGGAGCAAGTAGATTGCGAAAGCGAAGAAGCAGGAAATTCTAACAGCGATGTTAGAAGCACACGACTTTTAGTCGTGTGAGGTTCACAACTATGAGTTTAGGTATGACATATGGTGAGAAAGCATTTCTTTAAAACATAATTTATATTTAAAAAGGAGAAGAACTATGTACACCATCCGACGAGACGAATACGGCCACGCCGTAGCGATTGAGCGAGACGGATACACTGTATTGCATTTGCAACCCGGAACCGAACGAAATGAGCAGGAGGTGGAGGGGATTGTTTGGGAGTTGAACGAGTCGGTACGTCTGCGGGCGGCGTTGGAGGATATACGCGATCATGCGATTAGATTCGGATTAGCAACAATACACCTGAAAGCTGAAAAAGCCCTCTCCGCAACGAGCGAACCGACATGCTTTACATGCGGAATTAACGTACAAGATACATGTCCGATTGGACAATCGACGGGTGGTTTACCTTGCGAACCAACCGGCGCGGAACTAGAGATTTACGTCGTTCGTAACAGCAACAAAGACATTCTGTATGTCGGCTTGGACTGGAACGAGGTCGAAAGGCTGCTGGCGCAGGATGCTTCGCTCGAATATCTGTCATACAGAATCAACGCGACGGAAGGAGACGAGAACGATGCGTGAGATACGTTTCAGGGGAAAGCGTCTAGACAACGGCGATTGGGTGTATGGGTATATGATCGGAACAGATGTTATCGTCGGAGAGATCATTGAATTTTGCGATGAATATTTCAACACCGAATTTTGGTGGAAAGTCGACCCCGAAACCGTTGGTCAATACACCGGCCTCAAAGATCGGAATGGGAAAGAGATTTATGAGGGGGATATTGTCCGGTATAAACCGGGTTGGAACGAATTGATTGGCGTCGTATGCTTCGGCCATTACAGTCAGGATGGAAGTGGTGGAGAATATAGTCCGCGTTCGTGCGTTGGGTTTTATGTCGAACGCAAGGTAATTATCCCGGACGAATGGGATAATGGGGAAGTTTATACCCGTGAAGAAGAGGAGCAAATGTCGATTGCGGAACAAGAATACGAAATCATCGGCAACATCTACGAACATCCCCATTTGATGAAAGGAGACGGGAACGATGCGTGATCGATACGACGATTATGAATCGGATGTTGTATTCGACGTATGGATGCGCGGCGGAAATGTCGATTTGATCGATTCAGACAGGGTTAGAGACTGCTATGATAGCGGCTATTATCCAGAAGAAGCCGCCACACTTGA